>Ga0256830_1000976_pt1 | contig 21004 bp, 20 predicted proteins | sample 128326metaG_FD_190537 | JGI IMG/M metagenome (GOLD analysis project Ga0256830, IMG submission 190537) | Hydrothermal vent microbial communities from Lau Basin, Pacific Ocean - 128-326 | ecosystem: Environmental > Aquatic > Marine > Hydrothermal vents | place: Pacific Ocean: Lau Basin | collected... | reverse complement strand
ATGCGCGCATGGGGGAGGGTTCTCATTCACGGGTTGTTTGTGTGGGGGGAATTGTAGCGACCCGGTGGGCTTTTAGTGAAGGGTTTCGCGCGCTTATATTGTTCGCTGGACAGCCGCCCACTCGCCACTCGCCACTCGCTACTGTGTTTCCGAGGGGATGACATTGGCGTCGTTGGGGACCCTGACCACGGTATAGGGGATGGCGGGATCGTCGGGCGGGCTGTCGGTGTACTGCCAGTTGCCGGCGGCGTCCTTCCATTTGTACACCGCCGTTTCCTCGGCGGGCAGCATCTGGCTGACGGGTTCGCGCACCGCGGCGGGCAGTACCTGTCGCGTGTCGGGGAAGAAATACAGGCCGATGCCGGCGGCGAGCAGGAGAAGGAGGAGCAGTAGCAGGAGTTTTTTCATGCGCTGCGCTGGCCCCTGGCGTGCCCGGGCGGCGTCCACCTCAGAAGGTGCCGCTGTTCCAGCCCCACATGTTGCGCGGGGCGTCGGCAAACTCGATATAGACCCGCTCCGGTGCCACGTCCAGCTCTTCCTGCATGAGTTGGCACAGGGCCGCCGAGAGCGAAGCGGTGCGATCGCCGGAAAGCCCGATGCTCTTGAGCTCCAGATAGACGGTGGGGGCGTCGCTGCCGGCAAACAGCATGGGCTGCACGGGATCGAGGCGCACCATGACATAGCGCTCGGGCTTGCCCAGCTGTTCGGCCACCAGTTGCGAGGCGCGAGGCAGGAGCGCCTGCCGCCGCGCCTCGTCCATGTCCACGTTGGTCTGGATCTTCAGGTAGGGCATGGGGCCGGGCGTCGCGTGGGCTCAGTTGCAGAATTCCTTGATGGCGGCCTTGGCTTCCTCGATGCGCTGCTGGCGCACGTTGTCGTCCACGTACACTACTTCGCCATCCTCGTTCTTGATGCGCCGGTAGACGGTGAAGACCTCGAGGTTCTTCTTGGCTCGCTCGCAGTTTTCCTTCTTCAGCTGCTGGGCGCGGGCCAGCTCGGCCTGTACCGTGGGATCGTCGGCCGCGGCCGGATCGGTGAGGGCATTGCCGCCACCGGCGGAAGCGCCCGGCGTGGGCGCGGGGCGGGAGGGCGCCGCGCGGCCGCTGCCGGCGGTGCGCGGGGTCTGCATGTATTCGTATTCGCCGCTCTCCGGCGGGGTCTGGGAATAGACCACGGTGCCATTCTCGTCGCGGTACTTGTAGAGCCCGGCGCCTGCCTGGGTGCTGAACAGCAGGGCGGCGAAGACCATCACGCCCAGGGCGGGCAGGAGCCGGCCGTGGCGGATGGGGTGTCGGGTCGTCCGGGAAGCCGTCGTGTTCATCGTGTGTGCCACCGTCTTGAAAGCCAGTTGGATATCATGAGTATTGCAGGGCGCCTGCCCGTTGTAAACGGGAATTCTCTCAATAACAGTAGCTTAGCGCATAAATTTGCGCCCCCGGTCACCTTCGGGCATCGTCCCGGGGATGCAAACGCCGGCCGCGCCCGTGTGGGGTTCGGCGCGGGCGGCGACGGCGATCCCGGCTCCCGCCGGGGCGGCCGGCTGAAAACCCGCACACTTTGCCGGAACACCTTGTCTGCGTTGAATTTTTCGCCCGGGTGGCTGGGCAAAACGGGGTGGGGATGCTTATAATAACACGCTAATTTTCTCTCCCCGGCCCCCCGGGCCGGGCAGGGAGCGCGATATGCGTGTACGACGCCCATTCCGGGCGTTTTTTCTCTTGTGAGGGGCCAAATTTGTGGAACTGAGTGGCGGCGAAATCATTGTCAAATTCCTGAAGGACGAGGGCGTGGAGTACGTCTTCGGCTATCCCGGTGGCGCGGTGCTGCACATCTATGACGCCATCTTCCAGCAGGACGACGTGCGCCATATCCTCGTGCGCCACGAGCAGGGCGCCACCCACGCGGCGGACGGCTATGCCCGCGCCACCGGCAAGCCCGGCGTGGTGCTGGTGACCTCCGGTCCCGGCGCCACCAATGCCGTCACCGGCATTGCCACCGCCTACATGGACTCCATCCCGCTGGTGGTGCTCACCGGTCAGGTGGCGCTGCCCTTCATCGGCTCCGACGCCTTCCAGGAGGTGGATTCGGTGGGGATCACGCGCCCCTGCGTGAAACACAACTTCCTCGTCAAGCGCCTCGAGGACCTGGCCGAGACGCTCAAGAAGGCCTTCCACGTGGCCACCACGGGGCGGCCCGGGCCGGTGGTGGTGGACATCCCCAAGGACGTCACCGATCCCGGCATCAAGATCCCCTATGAGTACCCGCGGGAAGTGCACATGCGCTCCTACAACCCGGTGGTCAAGGGGCATCCCGGACAGATCAAGCGCGCCACCAATCTCATCCTGTCGGCGAAGCGTCCCATGATCTACACCGGCGGCGGCGTGGTGCTGAGCAATGCATCGCAGGAACTCACCGAGTTCACCCGTGAGCTGGGCTATCCCATCACCCAGACCCTCATGGGACTGGGTTCCTACCCGGCCACCGACCGGCAGTTCGTCGGCATGCTCGGCATGCACGGCACCTACGAGGCCAACATGGCGATGCACGAATGCGACGTGCTGATTGCCATCGGCGCGCGCTTCGATGATCGCGTTACCGGCAAGCTGTCGGAGTTCTGCCCCCACGCGAAGATCGTCCACGTGGACATCGACCCGGCCTCCATCGCCAAGAACGTCAAGGTGGACGTGCCCATCGTCGGTGACGTCAAGCTGGTCCTCAGGGACCTGCTGGCCGAGCTGCGCGCGAAGGGCAAACAGCCCGATGCCGGGGCCCTCGAGGCCTGGTGGGCGCAGATCGAGGAATGGCGCAGTCACAACTGCCTCACCTACGACCGTGACAGCGAACTCATCAAGCCGCAGTTCGTCATCGAGAAGCTGTGGGAGGTCACCGGCGGTGATGCCTACGTGACCTCCGACGTGGGCCAGCACCAGATGTTTACCGCCCAGTTCTACAAGTTCGACAAGCCGCGGCGCTGGATCAACTCCGGCGGTCTCGGCACCATGGGCTTCGGCATGCCGGCGGCGCTGGGTGTCAAGCTGGCCTGCCCGGACGATGAGGTGGTCTGCGTCACCGGCGAGGCCAGTATCCAGATGTGCATTCAGGAACTGTCCACCGCCATGCAGTACAGGTTGCCCATCAAGGTGGTCAATCTCAACAACCGCTACATGGGCATGGTGCGCCAGTGGCAGGAGTTCTTCTACGAGAGCCGCTACTCCCATTCCTATGTCGAGGCCCTGCCGGACTTCGTCAAGCTCGCCGAGAGCTATGGCCACGTGGGCATGCGTATCGAGAAGCCGGCCGACGTGGAGGGCGCCCTGCGGGAGGCCTTCGGCATGAAGGACCGGCTGGTGTTTCTCGACTTCGTCACGGATCAGACCGAGAACGTCTATCCCATGATCGCCGCCGGCAAGGCGCACAACCAGATGCACCTGGCGCCGCAGTGCAAGGCGCCGCAGTCGAGCGAAAGGGAGCTGGCCTGATGCGACATATCATATCCCTGCTGATGGAAAACGAGTCGGGCGCCCTGTCGCGCGTTGCCGGCCTGTTCTCCGCGCGCGGTTACAACATCGAGTCCCTCAACGTGGCGCCCACCGAGGATCCCTCCCTGTCGCGCATGACCATCGTCACCACCGGCTCGGAACAGATCATCGAACAGATCACCAAGCAGCTGAACAAGCTGGTGGACGTGGTCAAGCTCAAGGACCTCACCGCGGGCGAGCACATCGAGCGCGAGCTGATGCTCGTCAAGGTGCGCGCCGAGGACGCCACGCGCGTCGAAGGCTTCAAGGCGCTGGTGGCCAACTACGGCGGCAAGATCATCGACGAGTCGGAAGACATCTGCACCGCGGAGATCACCAGCGACGGCGTGACGCTGGACAGGCTGCTTTCCGAAATCGACCGCGATGACATTCTCGAAACGGTGCGCACCGGCGCCTCGGGGATCTTCATCGGCGCCCGCAGCCTGCGCATCTGAGCGGGGACCCGCCAGGAATTCGCAACAAATCGACACTCACAAGATTGACACCCATAAAATTGACACAAGGGAAAGCCATGAACATCTACTACGACAAAGACTGCGACCTGTCCATCATCAAGGGCATGAAGGTCTCCATCCTGGGTTACGGTTCCCAGGGCCACGCCCATGCCAACAACCTCAAGGACTCCGGCGTCGATGTCACCGTCGGCCTGCGCGAGGGTTCCGCCTCGGCGGCCAAGGCGGAGGCCGCCGGCCTGACGGTGAAGAATGTGGCCGATGCGGTTGCCGGCGCCGATCTCGTCATGGTGTTGACCCCGGACGAGTTCCAGGCGCAGCTCTATCGCAGCACCATCGAACCCAATCTCAAACAGGGCGCGACGCTGGCCTTCGCCCATGGCTTCGCCGTGCACTACAACCAGATCGTGCCGCGCAGCGACCTCGACGTCATCATGATCGCGCCCAAGGCGCCGGGTCACACGGTGCGCAACGAGTTCACCAAGGGCGGCGGCATCCCCGACCTCGTCGCCGTCTTCCAGGATGCCTCGGGCAAGGCGCTCAAGACGGCCCTGTCCTATGCCTCCGCCATCGGTGGCGGTCGTACCGGCATCATCGAGACCACCTTCAAGGACGAGACCGAAACCGATCTCTTCGGTGAGCAGGCCGTGCTCTGCGGCGGGGCAGTGGAACTGGTCAAGGCCGGTTTCGAGACCCTGGTGGAGGCCGGTTACGCGCCGGAGATGGCCTACTTCGAATGCCTGCACGAACTCAAGCTCATCGTCGATCTGATGTACGAGGGCGGCATCGCCAACATGAACTACTCCATCTCCAACAACGCGGAGTACGGCGAATACGTCACCGGTCCGAAGATCATCAATGAACAGAGTCGCCAGGCCATGCGTGAGGCCCTGCACAACATCCAGACCGGCGAGTATGCCAAGCGTTTCATCCTCGAAGGGCAGAGCAACTACCCCGAGATGACGGCGCACCGCCGCCTCAATGCCGCGCATCCCATCGAGCAGGTGGGTGAGCGCCTGCGCGCCATGATGCCCTGGATCACCGCCAACGCGCTGGTGGACAAGAGCAGGAACTGAGTTCGGCAGGGGCGCGGTCACGCCCGCCTGACATGACGACGGTTCGACTCTCCCTCCTTGCCCGCGAAGGGCAGTTGCCGGTGCTGCTCCTCGTCGTGGCGCTGGCGGTGAGCGGCTGGCTTGGTCTGTGGTGGCCGTTCGCGCTGCTGGCACTGTTGCTGCTGGCGGCCCTGTGGATCTACCGCCAGCCCCATCGCCAGATCCCGGCCGCGCCGCTCGGCCTGCTGGCGCCGGTGGACGGGCGGGTCGTGCGCATCGAGCGCGCCCGGGATCCGTATCTCCAGCGCGATGCCTGGCAGGTGAGCATCAGCATGTCACTGCGGGACACCGGCGTGGTGCGCAGTCCCACCGAGGGCAAGGTCATGCACCAGTGGCTGGATCGCAATGCCGGGCCCTGTGGCGCCGGCTGCCTGGCCCATCACGTGCAGACCGACGAGGGCGACGACGTGGTGGTGCGCCTGCACCGCGGTCGCCTGCTGGGGCGCCTGCACGCCAGCCTGGTCAACGGCGAGCGCGTCGGGCAGGGTGAACGCTACGGTTTCGTGCCCCTCGGTCGGGAAGTGAGCCTGTGGTTGCCCACCGGGGTCAGGCTGCTGGTGCGCGAGGGTCAGCGGGTGACCGGCGGTGTCGATGTGCTGGCGGAACTGGTGCGGGGCTGATCGCCGGCCTGAACGCCCGCTTAAACGTCGGGGCGCATCTGTGCTAATGTCATGAAGCGGTGCCGCCGGTGCGGGATCGCGTCACGGGGAGGAGAGGACCATCAAGAAGAAGACAGGCAGTTACCGGCGGCGCGGCATCTACCTGCTGCCCAACCTGTTTACCACCGCCGCCCTGTTCGCCGGCTTCTATGCTATCGTCGCCGCGACCAAGGATCAGTTCGAGAACGCGGCGCTGGCCATCTTCATCGCCATGCTGCTCGACGGCATGGACGGGCGCATCGCGCGCCTGACCAATACCCAGACCGAGTTCGGCGCCCAGTACGACAGCCTCTCCGACATGCTCTCCTTCGGCATTGCGCCGGCGCTGGTGACCTACGAGTGGGCCCTGTCCGAGATGGGCAAGCTCGGCTGGCTGGCGGCCTTCATCTATACCGCCGCCGCCGCGCTGCGCCTGGCGCGCTTCAATACCCAGATCGGCATCGCCGACAAGCGTTACTTCCAGGGACTCGCCAGCCCGGCCGCCGCCGCCATCACCGCGGGCATGGTATGGGTGGGGGCGAGCTACGTGCTGGTCGGCCCGCCGTGGAACGGTATCGCCCTCGGCCTGACGCTGACCGCCGGGCTGCTCATGGTGAGCAACGTCCGCTACCACAGTTTCAAGGGCATCGACTTTCGCGGCAAGGTACCCTTCGTCGCCATTCTCATCGTGGTGGTGGTCATCGTCCTCGTCTCCTACGATCCGCCGGTGGTGCTGTTTGGCGTCTTTCTGATCTATGCCATCTCCGGCCCGGTGATGACCCTGTTTCAGCTTCGCCGCCGCCGCGCCGAGCGCGCCCGGGAGCACCGCGCCCAGCGCAGGCCGGAAGTCCCGCCGGACAGTGAGGAATAGCCGGGCCGCGCCGACTCCCCGCTTGGCAAGCGCCGTCGGGCGGGCTATAGTTACGCCCATGTCTACCGCGACAAACAGCACTGTCATCCGGGTATCCGGCGGGAACGGTCGTCCCCTTGCCGGTTCTTCCGCCGTGCTGCTGCGCGCTCTCCTGCTGCTGCCCTGAGGGGCAGACAGACACTCCCACAGCTGCGCATCGGGCGCACACCCCAAAAGACCCACAGCACGCCAGCCGGACAGGCGCGTGTTTTCAACTCTTTGCCGTGGCGTGCCATAATGGCCGCCGTAATGGAGCAGGATCATGAGCGACAGACTGATCATTTTTGACACCACCTTGCGCGACGGGGAACAGAGCCCCGGCGCGTCCATGACCCGTGACGAGAAGGTGCGTATCGCCCGCGCCCTGGAACGCATGCATGTGGATGTCATCGAGGCCGGCTTCCCCATTGCCAGCCCCGGTGACTTCGAGGCCGTGCAGGCCGTGGCGCGGACCATCCAGGACAGCACCGTGTGCGGCCTGGCGCGGGCGCTGGACAAGGATATCGATCGCGCCGGCGAGGCCCTCCGCGAGGCCAACAGCGGCCGTATCCATACCTTCATTGCCACCTCGCCCATTCACATGAAGATGAAGTTGCGCATGGAGCCGGACCAGGTGCTGGAACAGGCGGTCCATGCCGTGACCCGCGCGCGCAAGTACACCGACAACGTGGAGTTTTCCCCGGAAGACGCCGGGCGCTCCGAGCTGGATTTCCTCTGCCGCGTCATCGAGGCGGTCATCGATGCCGGCGCCGGCACGGTCAATATTCCGGATACCGTGGGCTACAACGTGCCGGAGCAGTTCGGCGAGCTGATCCACAATCTGCGCGAGCGCGTGCCCAATTCGGACAAGGCGGTGTTCTCGGTGCACTGCCACAACGACCTCGGCCTCGCCGTGGCCAATTCCCTGTCGGCGGTCATGCACGGTGCCCGCCAGGTGGAGTGCACCATCAATGGTCTTGGCGAGCGCGCCGGCAATGCCTCGCTGGAGGAAGTGGTCATGGCGGTGAAGACCCGCCGTGACATCATGCCCTGCACGGTGGATCACCTCGACACCACGCAGATCGTGCCCACCTCGCGGCTGGTGGCGGGCATCACCGGCTTCGCGGTACAACCCAACAAGGCCATCGTCGGCGCCAATGCCTTTGCCCACGAGTCCGGGATCCACCAGGACGGCGTGCTCAAGAATCGCGAGACTTATGAAATCATGCGAGCCGAGGACGTGGGCTGGACGGCGAACCGCATGGTGCTGGGCAAGCACTCGGGCCGTAATGCCTTCCGCACGCGCCTCAGGGAACTGGGCGTGGAGTTTGCCTCCGAGGAAGAACTCAACGACGCCTTTGCGCGCTTCAAGGCCCTGGCGGACAAGAAACACGAGATCTATGACGAGGATCTCCAGGCGCTGGTTACCGAGAGCGGTCTCGAGGCGGAGAACGAACACTACAAGCTGGTGGCCTTGCGTGTCTGTTCCGAGACCGGCGAGACCCCCGTTGCCAGCATTACCCTGCGCGTGAACGGCGACGAGCGGAGCGCCGAGGCGCCGGGCAGCGGTCCCGTGGATGCCTCCTTCAAGGCCATCGAAAAGCTCGCCGACAGCGGCGCCGAGTTGCAGCTCTACTCGGTGAGCAACATCACCACGGGTACCGATTCCCAGGGCGAGGTCACCGTGCGGCTGGAGAAGGGCGGGCGCATCGTCAACGGGCAGGGCGCCGACACCGATATCGTCATTGCCTCGGCGCGATCCTATATCAATGCCCTGAACAAGCTCATGGCGGGCGAAGAGCGCGCGCATCCCCAGTCGGGGGACGTGTAACAACAGTGGCGAGGAGCGAGCAGCGAGTGACGAGGAGGAGGTCTTCCCTCTCTGCGGGGTGCTCTTGTGTCAGTATGACGTGGTATAGACAGGAGCCATAGTGCCTGATACATCGGAAAGACAGCGGCAGTACCTCGATGCCATGGGGATCGAGGTATGGGTGCCGCGGGATGCGGCGCCCGGGCAGGTCGAGAATCCGGTCGCGGAACCGGTCGCCGCGTCGCCGCCCGCTTCAGCGGGCGGGGAGGCCACCGCGCCAATGCCTGCCGCCGAAGCGGATCCCCCCACGCCGGTGGCCACGGGCGGGCCGGATGTGGATAGCCCCATCCACCGCCTCGACTGGACCGCGCTGGCGGCGCGCGTGGCGAACTGTACCCGCTGCGAGCTGCATCGCACTCGCACCCACACGGTCTTCGGCGTCGGCAATCCCGATGCCGACTGGATGATCGTCGGCGAGGCCCCGGGGGCCGAGGAGGACCGCCAGGGCGAGCCCTTCGTCGGCCGCGCCGGCAAGCTGCTCAACAACATGTTGCGCGCCGTGGGCCTGCAGCGTGACGAGGTCTATATCGCCAATATCCTCAAGTGTCGTCCGCCGGGCAACCGCGACCCCGAGCCGGCCGAGATGGAGGCCTGCACGCCCTACCTCAATCGCCAGATCCAGCTGGTCAACCCGCGCCTGATCCTGGCGGTGGGGCGTATCGCCGCCCATTACCTGCTCAAGTCCAGCGCCAGTCTGGCCAGCCTGCGCGGCCAGGTGCACCAGTATGCCGCCACCGGCACACCGGTTGTGGTAAGTTATCATCCAGCCTACCTGCTGCGCTCGCCGGCGCAGAAGGGCAAGGCCTGGGCCGATCTGAAACTGGCGCGACAGCTCGTCGCAGGAAGCAGCAAAGACACGGAGTCCTGAACATGAGTGCGGTATTTGAACGCGGGCCGGGACGCCTGCGCGCCATGACCCTCGAGGATCTCGATGCCGTCATGGCCATCGAGGTGCGTGCCTATCCCTTCCCCTGGACGCGGGGGATCTTCCGGGACTGCCTGCACGTGGGCTACTGTTGCCAGGTGGTGGAATGCGAGGATCGCATCACGGCCTACTGCATCATGTCGGTGGCGGCCGGCGAGGCCCACCTTCTCAACCTGTGTGTGGATCCCGACCTGCAGGGCTGCGGTATCGGCAGCGAACTGCTGGAGCGCATGGCGGACATCGCCCGCCGGCACCATGCCGATACCCTGCTGCTGGAAGTCCGTCCCTCCAATACCACGGCGGTGTCCCTGTATCGCAAGCGGGGCTTCAACGAGGTGGGGCTGCGGCGTGCCTACTACCCCGACGAGGACGGCAAACGCGAGGACGCGCTGATCATGGCGCGCGCCCTGTAGCGGGAGGGAGATGGCCGTCATGACGACTCCCGCCGCCACGCAGACGTCTGCTGCCTCCACCGCCGGCGGCGGCCGCAATACCATCAGCCTGATCAGCGCCGCCGGCGTCGAGGTGGAGGAGGAGATCGCCGGCCTCGGCTCCCGCAGCCTGGCCTTCATCATCGACTGGCACCTGCGTATCCTGCTGGCCCTTGGTTGGGCCCTGCTGGTGATCGCCATCGTCGGCGGCGGTATCGATCGCGCGGCCTTCGACGCGGCCTTCGAGACCGAGGACTCGCGCAAGCTGGTGTTCTACGCGGGGATCCTGCCCGCCAGCCTGTTCTACTTTTTCTACCATCCCGTGCTGGAGATCCTCATGCGCGGGCGCACGCCGGGCAAGCGCTGGATGAGAATACGCATCGTCGGCAACGACGGCCTCGCCCCCAGCGCCGGCGCCATCCTTATCCGCAACGTCTTTCGCATCGTGGACTCGATGCCCAACTTCTACATGCTCGGCCTGCTGGTGGCCATGATCAACCGCCAGCACTGCCGGCTTGGCGACCTGGCCGCGGGCACGGTGCTGGTTTTCGCGCCGCTGGGCAAGGGACTGGACTGGGTCCCGGGCGAGGAACACGAAGGCCTGGATCCCCGCGATCTCGACGTGGCGCAGGAACTGCTGGCCCGCTGGCCGGGGCTGATGCGCAAGGCGCGCACGGAACTGGCCGAGCGCCTGCTGGCGAAACTGGGTCAGCCCTTGCCCGACGGGGGCATGGAGGAACGCCGGCGCGACCGTGCCCTGCACCGTGCCCTGCGGGACCTGCTCGCCGGCAAGCACGGCAGGCCTGCCGATGCCCCGGTGGCCAATGCCGAGGCGCGCGCCCTGAGCGCCTGGTTGCGCAAACAGGCGGAACACTGGAAGCGTATCGATGCCCTGCTGGAGCGCCAGAAGGGCCGCCGCGACAGCGATGACAGCGAGGCACGCGAACTGGTCGCCGCATTCCGCAGCCTGTCCCGTCACCTCTCGCTGGCGCGGCGCAATCTCGCCGAGACCCGCATCCGGCGTTACCTGGAGATCCTGTTCGCGCGCTGTTACGACGCCATCTATCAGGCGCCCATCTATCTGTGGGGCGAGATGGTGCGTCTCTTCCGTTACGATATCCCCGAGGCCATGTACGCGCTGCGCCGCCCGCTGGCCTTCAGCACCCTGGTCTTCGTCGGCAGCGGCCTCATGGGCTGGTGGCTGGTGGACACCTATCCCGAACTGGCTTCGCTGTTTGCCTCGGAACAGATGATCAACGAGGTACAGCAGGGCCGCCTGTGGACCGATGACCTGCTCAACGTCGTGCCCTCCTCGGTACTGTCGGTGGGGATCATGGCCAACAATATCACCGTGACCATCATGGCCTTCGTTTTCGGGATCATCTATGGCTTCGGCACCATCTACATCCTCGGCAACAACGGCCTCATGCTGGGCGGGATCTTCGCCTTTACCAATCACTACGGCATGGCCGATCGGCTGTTCGAATTCGTCATCGCCCACGGCATGGTGGAACTCAGCGTCATCGTGCTCGCCGGCGCCGCCGGCATGAAGATGGGCGAGGCCCTCATCCGCCCCGGCAACCGCACACGCCAGGAGGCCTTCCAGCAGGCCGTCGGCCTGGCGGGCAAGCTGGTGACCGTGGGCGCCTTCCTGCTGGTGGGCGCGGGTCTCATCGAGGGCTACGTGTCCCCCGACCCGGCGTTCAGCCTGCAGCAGCGGGTGCTCATCGGCAGCGCCTACTGGATCTTCATGATCCTGCTGCTCTCCGGGCGCCTGTGGTCGCCGCGGCGCCGGACCAGTCCCGCGGCGGCATGAGGACCGGCATGCGACGCCACCTGCGGGCCGGGACAGGGATGGCCCTGTGCCTTTTCCTCGGCGCCTGTGTCGCGGTGCAGGGTCAACTGGCGGGCGGGCGCTATGTCACCCCGGACGGGCAGTTCAGCGTGGCCATCCCCGCCGTGCCGCGCCTCGGCCTGAAGGACGGCGGCAGCGGTTCACGGCGCTACGTGGATTTCTTCTCCGGCCCCGGCTACTGGTATCCCCACGGCCAGTATTCCGTGGAATGGATACACCTGGACGAGGCGCCGGACACCGCGCGCGCCTTCCTCGCCATGGCGAAGCAGTTCGTGCCGGCCTACCTGGCGCAGAACTACGGTGGCACTTTCCGCCTGCTCAGGGCTTCGCGCACGAGGGTCGGCGCGAAGCCGGCCTGGCGCTTCGTGGCGCTGGGTCAGGTGGAGGGGCGAGCGGCGGTGTGGGTCGGCACCCTGCTGGATTTCGGCGACACCCTGGTGGCGGCCAACCTGATCTATCCCGTCGATGCGGCGCAACTGCAAGGTCCCGCGTCCGCCGCGGAACTCTATCCCCGGGCGGACTACGAGTCCTTCGTCAACTCCATACAACGCACGAAATAGTTTTTTTTACCACAGAGGACACAGAGAAAGAATACAACCCTTCAAGCGCGAAGGACGCGAAGATACGCAACGTAAAACATCGTTTTTATCCTTCGCGTTCCTTTGCGAGCTTTGCGGTGATTTTTTGCAGACTCTGCGCAACCCCGGCAGGGATGTCTCTGGATTACGGGGCTTCGCCATGCTTTGCATGGCTGCACCGAAAATGTTGGTGGCTTGTTTCTCCGTGATCTCTGTGTGCTCTGTGGTTAGCCCCCTGAATCCAGACTAAATCCGGTGGCGGGCGCGCAACTGGTCGTAGCTGCCGAGGATGGCGGCGTCGAGCCGCTCGGCGCTGGCCATGACGACGGGGACGCCGAGGTGTTCCAGTTGCAGGCGGGTGTGTTGCCATTCCTGCACCGTCTCCAGCGCGGCGAGGCTGCGGTAGGGATCGAGCCAGTTGCGCGCGGGCATGGCCTGCATGCCCAGGGTCTCGTCGTCGAGGATGCTCGCTACCAGGGGCAGGTGGCGGGGGCGCAGCATGCGCACCGCCTGGACCAGCTGGCCGCTGCCATCGGCATCGTCGAGATCGGTGAGGAACACCACCAGGCTGCGGTGATGGATCAACTGGCGGACTTCCATGACGGCGGTCAGCGGGTTGGACTCCTGGCGTTGCGGGCGCAGTTCTTCCAGGCGGGCGCGCAGGGTACGCAGACCCAGGTGGCCGCGCTGCTGGCGCGCCACATGGATGACGCGGTCGGAAAAGTTGACCAGGCTGACGGTGTCGCCATTGAAGAGGGCCTTTTCGGCAAGGCGCGCGGCGACGTTGGTGTAGTGGCCGAGACGCGTCATGAGCCCGGCCTGCATGGCGCTGGTGCGGCCGGCGTCCACGGCGATGACCACTTCCAGGTGCTGGTCCTCGGTCATCAGGCGTACCGTGGTACGCCCGCTGCGCGCCGTGGCCTTCCAGTCGATGCGGTGCAGGGGATCGCCGGGCTGGTAGTCGCGCAGGCCGAGCAGTTCCTGGCCGCTGCCCGTGGCGAGGCGGTTGGTTTCGCCGCCGCCCTGCTGGCTGGCGAGGTAGAATTCGTGTTCGTGCAGGCGGTCGGGGATGATCCGCGTCTCGGCGGGCACGCTGAAGTTACGCGGCCACCAGGCAAAGCCGAAGCGGCCGCGCACGCGCGCGCGTACCGCGTCGAGCCGGAGGACGCCGGGCTCCACCGGCGTCAGTGACCAGCTCACCGTGGCCTCGCCGCCGGCGGCCAGGCGCGTGCGCCGCAGTTCGGGATCCTCGGCGATGGCGGCGGGCAGGACGTCGAGGAGTTCCATTTGCGGTCCCCAGACGTCCGCGTTGTGGATCACCAGGCGGCTCTGGAAGGCGCGGCCCAGGAAGATCTGCCCGGGCAGCTCGCGGCGCAGGCTCAGCGGCTGGCGGCGCGCCGTGTGGCGTTCCAGCCATAGCAGGATGATCACCGCCGCGGCGGGCAGCTTCCACAGGCCGGCATAGATCGCCGGCCCCCACTCGCCGATGATGCCGAGGGCGACGATGAATACCGCCAGGGTATAACTGCGGGCGGTGAGGTTCATTCGCGCGGGATGCTCACCTGGTCGAGGAGATTGGCGAGGATGTCGCCGGCCTCGACGCCTTCCAGCGCGGCATCGGGGGTCAGCATCAGGCGATGCGCGAGCACCGGTTCGATCATGGCGCGCACGTCGTCCGGGGCGACGAAGTCGTTGCCGTTGAGCGCGGCCCGCACGCGCGCGCAACGCATGAGACCCAGTACGCCGCGGGTGGAGAGGCCGAGACTGACGCGCGGGTGGGTGCGCGAGGCCGCCGCCAGTTCCACGCAATAGGCATAGACATTGTCGGCGATGTGTACCGCGCTGACCTGCTGGCGCGCCTCCTCCAGCAGGTCGCCGGCCAGGGGCGTCAGCGTGACGTCCGCGCGATGGCCGCCGCTGGGTCGGTCATAGGTCTTGAGCACCTGGATCTCGTGTGCCTTGTCGGGGTAGCCCAGCCGGATCTGCAGGAGAAAGCGATCCAGTTGTGACTCGGGCAGGGGGTAGGTGCCCTCGAAATCGGCCGGGTTCTGCGAGGCGAGGACGAGGAAGTTCGCCGGTAACTCGTAGCTGCTGCGGTCGATGGTGACGCGGCGTTCTTCCATGGTCTCCAGCAGGGCCGACTGGGTCTTGGGCCCGGTGCGGTTGATTTCGTCCACCAGCAGCACGTCGGCGAACACCGGCCCGGGAATGAGTTCGAACTCGTCGCGTCCGCTGCGGTAGACATGGATGCCGGTGATATCCGAGGGCATCAGATCCGAGGTGCACTGGATGCGCTTGAATCTGCCGCCGATGACGGTGGCGAAGTTCTTCGCCATGAGGGTCTTGCCCAGGCCGGGTACGCCTTCGATCAGGACATGCCCCCCGGCGATGAGGGCGATGACAAGCTGCTCGATGGCGTCTTCCATGCCAAAGATCACCTTGTTCATTTCGGTCTGGACATGCTGGCCCAGTGCTTGCGCGGCATTGCTCATGACATTGCTTCCCTTAGTCGGTACATCAGGTTGTTGAGTTTGATGAGATTGATACGCTTGTTGGCGACGGCGCGCTCATGGAATCTGCGCAGCTGCGCGGCATCGCCGGGTTCCACCTTCGCCTGCCGTTCGATGAATTCCCATACCGGTTGACCATTCTGTGGCAGGCCGAGCCGGCGGCGCAACTGGTTGAAGAAATGGTGCAGCAGGCGCCGCGCGGCGGCGGCGCGGGTCAGGCGCCGGGCGAGGAAACCGCCCACGGCCTCCACGTGGCCGGCGAGGCGCAGCATGGCGTTGCGGCGGCGTCGCACCAGCATGCGGTTGGAGTGTCCGATGATGTAGATGACCCACAGGGCAAAGAGGAAGCCCAGTGTATGGTAGAGGCGCGGATCGCTCCAGAAGGCATCCGGATCGTAGAGACTGGCGAGCCCCTGGTGGGTGTCATCGAAGATCACGTAGCCTCGTCCGCGCGTGGTGTAGTTGACGAGATTGAGCAGCAGGCGGGCGTTGTCGGCCCGGCCCAGCCGGGCATTGTTGAAGATGCTGGCATGGCGGCTGATGAGGATACTGCCCTCGCCGTAGCGGTACTGCCACAGGGCCGGCGCGCCGCTCTCGCTCTCGCGCATCAGCACCAGTCCGCTGCGGGGACCGCCGCGGCCGCGAAACCGCAGCCATTCGGTATGACCCGGCACGCGCTCCACCGCCACCGTGCGAACATCGCGCATCAGGGGGTGCCGCGTGTTACGGGGTTCCAGGGAGATCTCCACGGGCGTGGTGTCTTCGTCCGGGTCGAGCGCCTCCTGGAGTTCGCGCAGCGCCGCGGCTGCCGCCTCGTCATCGCCGTCTTCATCATCGCCGGCCGAAGCATCGTTGCTTGTTGGCGGGGAGGCAGGTCCCGTGCGGTTTTTGCTCGGATCCTTCGTTTCATCGCTGAAGTGCAGCTCCAGTGCGGAAAAGGGCTCGTAGAAATAGAAGCGCTCCCGTGTCTTGCCCACCCACTCCGGCCAGTCGGCGAAGGCCGCGAGCAGCAGGACATGGTTGCCGCGGCGCACCCATTCGCGCAACTGTTCTTCTTCCAGGTGACGAATGGCCATGCGCTGGGGCACGCTGATCACCAGCAGGTTGCCGGTCTCCGGCAGATCGAGGTTTTCCACCAGGGTGTCGTAGCGCTCGCGCAGGGGCAGGACCGGGACGTGGAGGCGCTTCAGCCAGTCGTGCGCCGCGGCGAGACCGTGATCGCCGCGGTCCACGCTCGTTGGCAGGGAGACGGGCTTCTCCTCGCGTGGTGTCGCGGGCAACATGAGGACCACCACGAACAGCAGGGTCCCCACTGCCGCGAACAGGGTGAGAAGGCGTTCCTTCATGCCTCGGCCTCCCGTTCACAGCGGCGCACCACCGTTTCCATGGTCTGGAGGGCGGCCTCGTCCGGCTGCCAGGGACTGTAGAGGACACGATCGGCGATGTCGGCCAGCTGCCTGAAACCCGTGGCGCAGGGCAGGGAACGGCTCTCTAGCTGGCGGGCGATCTCCCGGTTGGTGCGGCTGGCGCTGTGGGTGATCGTCCCCCCGCGCGTCAGCACTTCCAGGGCGTGGCGCAGCAGGGCGATGGCGCGCTCCCGTGGCGGCAGCGAGGCCAGCGTTTCCCGCGTGGCGCGCGCGCGGGATCCCCGCTGTCCCCGGCGGCGGGCGAACAGGCGCGTGGCGCGGTAGCGCAGGCGCCTCCACAGGCCGGTGCTGCCGCCGGCGCGCAGCTCGTTGAAGACGACGAACAGCGCAAAGGCAATCAGCAGGACGACCGAGATCTTCAGGATGAGATCCCAGGTCTCCTCGGAGAGTCCCAGCGCCTCGAACCAGTCTGCAATGGGCCTGACCGTGTCCGGATCGGTATCGCCAAAGAGCGAGCGAAGCCATTTGTCGAAGCGCTCGAAGAGCGAGGGCTCCTTTGCTGGCGGCTCTTCTATCGGCTCGTAGCTGGCGGCGATGGCCTCCTCGAGCACGCCGCGGTCGAAGCGCCCGCTCTCGCCCGGCTCGGTGCGAAAGCTCTCCAGGGCCTGGCGGAGATCCTGCAGCTGCGCCAGCGACATCCTGTCGGCGGGCGGCGGCGTGATGTCGGCGAGACGGGGATCATCGCCCGCCCGCAGGGCGCGGGCCAGTCGCGGACAGAGTTTCCGTAGCTCCAGCTCGGTATCGCGAAAGACTTCCCCGTCGCTGTTCTCGAAGCGGGCCTCGATACACGCGCTGATCAGGGATACCGTGTCCGGTTCCCCGGCGGCTGCGACGCCCGCCGGCAGGGCGGCGGTCAGCAACAACAGCAGGTAGCACTGCCAGCGGGCCAAGGCCTGCCTGCTCCCGGGTCTCAGGCGAGACGCGCCGCCAGGTCCAGGCCGGAGCGCCGCAACTGCATGTCGAACATGTAGGACAGGGTCATGGACACGCTCAGCGGGTAGACCAGCAGGGAGATGAGCTGATTCAACAGGTCGGTGATGAGCGAACCCGTCATTTCACCACTGAAGGTGAAGACCACGCTGACGATGGTCAGCGGCAGGGAGAGGATGAAGGAGATCACCCACACCAGCAACATGACCACCGCGCCATAGGCGAAGGTGCGCCACCAGTTTCCCCATACCAGGCGCTTCGATTCACCGAAGGCCTCGGTGGCGCGGCTGTCGTCCATGACGATGAGATAGGGGCCAAAGACGAACAGCACGGCAACGAAGAAGTAGGGGATGAGCATGACTACGCCGCCGAGAAAACTGGTCAGGGCGATGGTCACAGGTTCCTGGGTGGCGATGCCGATAGCGAAGATGATGCCGCCGGGCAGCAGCACGCCGGCGAGGAGCAGGAAGAACAGGATGTACCAGCCGAATACGGGGAAGAGCTTGTTCATGCCGATGCGGATGGCATCATTCACGCGCAGGGGCGCGCCGCGGTAGATGGCCCCGAACCAGGCGATGAGCGAATTCATGGCGATGAGCCAGAAGAAGATGGCCAGCAGGCCGAGGATCAGGCCCATGCCGATGGCGAAGCCGAAGGCCTCGTCCATGCGATCCATCATGGGGATGAAGGTGGCCACACCCGCGCCGCCGATGAGCCCCAGGGCGAGAATGGCGTAGAGCGTAATCAGCATGCCACCTTTCCAGCCGGCGCCGAACAGCCGGAATCCCGTATCCAGGGTCTTGCCGAAATCCTGTGGTTCTCTGGGCGCTTCAAACATGGCGTCTCCTTGGCCGTTGATTGTTATGGTAATTTTGCCGGACCCCGGGGGGCGGGATCCTGGCACAAAGCCTACCGGGTTTATATAAGGTATGCAACGCAATGGCCCACGGGACGGGGCTGGCGGGGGGTGGCGCTTTATCCCCCGCGCGGCTGGTGTAGAATAGCGCGCCTTGTTGTCCACGATTCAGGCCATGTCTTCTCTCGAACAGGAAATCCGGCGGCGGCGCACCTTCGCCATCATCTCCCACCCGGACGCCGGCAAGACGACGCTCACCGAAAAGCTGCTGCTCTTCGGCGGCGCCATCCAGCTCGCCGGTACGGTCAAGGGGCGCAAGGCGGCGCGCCACGCCACCTCCGACTGGATGGAGCTGGAAAAGCAACGCGGCATCTCGGTGACCTCCTCGGTGATGCAGTTCCCCTACCGCGACCACATCGTCAACCTGCTGGATACGCCGGGTCACGAGGACTTCTCGGAGGATACCTACCGCACCCTGACTGCGGTGGACTCGGCGCTGATGGTCATCGACAGCGCCAAGGGCGTGGAGGACCGCACCATCAAGCTGATGGACGTCTGCCGCCTGCGCGATACCCCCATCCTGACCTTCATCAACAAGCTGGACCGCGAGGGCCGCGACCCGGTGGAGCTGATGGACGAGGTGGAGGACATCCTGAAGATCCAGTGCGCGCCGGTGACCTGGCCCATCGGCATGGGCAAGCAGTTCCGCGGCGTGTTCCATCTCTACGAGGACCGCGTGCACCTGTATTCCGCCACCCACGGCGGCAGGGTCCAGGAAGGGGATGTCATCGAGGGGCTCGACAACCCGCAACTCGATGAGGTCCTGGGTCCGCTGGCGGCGGAGCTGCGCGAGGAGATCGAGCTGGTGCGCGGCGCCAGCCATGCCTGGGACGAGGAGGCCTTTCTGCGCGGCGAGCTGACGCCGGTATTCTTCGGCTCGGCCATCAACAACTTCGGTGTCGCCGAACTGCTCGACTACTTCGTCGCCCACGCGCCGCCCCCGCAGCCGCGGGCGACGCAGACCCGCGTGGTGTCACCCGAGGAGGAGGCCTTCACCGGTTTCGTCTTCAAGATCCAGGCGAACATGGACCCGCAGCACCGCGATCGCATCGCCTTCCTGCGCGTGTGCTCGGGCCACTACACTGCCGGCATGAAGGCGCGCCAGGTGCGCCTCGGCCGTGACGTCAAGATCCCCCATGCCATCACCTTCATGGCCAGCGAGCGCGAGCACGTGGAGGTGGCCTGGCCGGGGGACATCATCGGCCTGCACAACCACGGCACCATCCAGATCGGCGACACCTTCACCCAGGGCGAGGACCTCAAGTACACCGGCATCCCCAACTTCGCCCCCGAACTGTTCCGCCGCGTGGTGCTGAAAGATCCGCTGCGCCTCAAGCAGTTGCAGAAGGGCCTCGAACAGTTGAGCGAGGAGGGCGCCTCGCAGGTCTTCAAGCCGCTCAACAACAACGACCTCATCGTCGGCGCCGTGGGCATGTTGCAGTTCGATGTGGTGGCCCACCGCCTCAAGCACGAGTACGGCGTGGAATGCCAGTTCGAGTCGGTCAACGTCGCCACCGCGCGCTGGGTGGAATGCGAGGACGAAAAGAAGCTCAACGAGTTCCGCAACAGGGCCGCCGACAACCTCGCCCTGGATCACGCCGGCAGCCTCACCTATCTCGCGCCCACGCGTGTCAACCTCGACCTCACCATCGAGCGCTGGCCCGACATCCACTTCCGCGCCACCCGCGAACACTGAATTAAGGTTCTTTTTCGTTCGCCGCCGCGAGCGAGGAACTTTCCTTTGCCTCCCCGAAAGCAAGTTCCCAAAAATGGACCCGAAAATGCCGTCGCTGCGCGATACCCTCAGTGCGCCGGGCTCGCGGGCGCTCGCCTGAACTCGCTGACGCTCGAACACCGGCGAGCGTGTTTCCCGCCGATCCCCGGCGCCTTCGGCGGCATTTGGCGGGGTGGGGGCGGTTGTTTCCTGTCCGGTGTCCGACCGGGCGTCCGTGGATTCTTGAAATAAAAACAGGGACTTACAAGGATACCCCGAAATTCCCTGCCTGTTGTGACGGACCTGTTTCGGCGGATTGGCCGATTTCACCGCCGGTTTCATCTCGGCTGTCAACCAATCTCCCGCCGCCGCGTTGTACCAGGTGAAGACACCATTCACGCAACAGGGAGTGACAGACATGAAAAAGAGCAAGCTGACGATGGGCCTGATGGCCGCCATGGGTATCGCGCTGGCCAGCCCGACCTGGGCCTCGGACGGGGATCCCGGTCAGGTCATCGAGGACCGCATGGATCACCGCGGTGACGTCATCGAGGATCGTCTCGATCATCGTGGCGACGTCATCAACGACCGTCTCGATCGGCGCGGCGAGGTGATCAACGACCGTCTCGACCGTCGGGGTGACGCCATCGAGGAGCGTCTGGATGCGCGCGCCGAGCGCCTGCGCGAGGCCGGCCACGACCGCGCCGCCGATCGCCTGGAACGCCGGGGTGATCGCATCGATGCCCGTCTGGATCGCCGTGGCGACCGCATCGAGAATCGTCTCGATCGCCGGGGCGATCGCATCGACCGGCGTCTGGATCGCCGCGGCCAGCGCATCGACCGTCGCATGGACCGTCGCGGCGAGCGCGTCCACCGTCGCATCGACCGTCGCCGCGGTCACTAGCGACGCGCCGGATGGGCGGATGGGTCGCGCAATCACACGCGGATAAGCGTTTCGGCTGCCTCACACGGACAGAAGCGGTTATCATGTGGCGCGACACCACCACACCTGGATCCCCTGCGGGTCCCCCCGGGGACCCGCAGGCGGGACAGGGACACGAACAGGCCGCCGGTGTGGCCAATCATTGGGTGAGGCAGGAAGACAGGGAACGCGTGCCAAACGACGCATCGCACAAGCAGGCCGAGTTACCGGAGACACTGGACGAATTTCTTGCCGGCGTGGAACGGCGCGCCTTCCAGATGGCGCGCGTGGCC
>Ga0256830_1000975_pt1 | contig 21028 bp, 23 predicted proteins | sample 128326metaG_FD_190537 | JGI IMG/M metagenome (GOLD analysis project Ga0256830, IMG submission 190537) | Hydrothermal vent microbial communities from Lau Basin, Pacific Ocean - 128-326 | ecosystem: Environmental > Aquatic > Marine > Hydrothermal vents | place: Pacific Ocean: Lau Basin | collected... | reverse complement strand
TGAGTTTTCCCCTGAGGAAGTAGGGATTGTTCCTTTATGTTTCAGCTATACTTTTTACTGCAGGAAATGCCAGGGGATAGTTTCCCATAAAACCTGTCCCCATACGGAAAAAGAGCACTTTTCTCTCAGCGGTACAAAGGTGAGGGAATTGTTAAGGGCAGGTGAAATACCACCGGTTGAATTTACCCGGCCGGAGGTATCTAATATCTTGATTGAATGGTGGAGACAGAAAGGAAGTGAAAATGGGAATTAAAATAAAAAAATCAGAGTATCAAAAGATTATAGAGCATTGTAAAAAGGGGTACCCCTACGAAGCCTGCGGGATACTATCCGGTAAGGATGGAGTGGTGGAGAAGGTGTACCCCATGGAAAATGTCTCGGATAAGCCGCAGATATGTTACTTTATGAAGCCTGAGGAGCAATTGCGGGTTTTTAAGGAGATGCGACAGCTTAACCTGGAGATGGTAGCTATTTATCACTCGCATATTAATACGGTTGCCTATCCCTCCCGGAGGGATTTGGAGTTGGCTTTTTATCCGGATGCTTCTTATTTAATCTTATCTCTCTTTGCAGGGGAGGTGAAGGAGGTAAGGTCATTCAGGATAAAGGATAATAAGATTAGCGAAGAAGAGCTGCAAATAATCGAGGAGGAATAATGAATCTTGTCCTCTGGGGAATAAATTACCGGAGTGCGCCTTTAAAGGTGCGGGAGAGGTTTTCCTTTTCTCGCCGGAAGGTGGAACAAATGTTGGTTAAATTTTCCGGGAGTGAAGTAATTGATGAACTGGTAATTCTTTCTACCTGCAATCGCACAGAAGTGTATGTTGCTGCAGCTTCTCCGGGTGCAGCGCGGGAATTTTTGCAAGAGGAACTGCATTTGCAGGATTATCTCCCGGAGTATTTTTATTTCCTGGAAAATAAAGATGTGGTGAGGCATCTTTTTTCCGTGGCCAGCGGGGTGGATTCCCAGGTCATGGGAGAAAACCAGATTCTATCCCAGGTGAAGGAGGCTTATTTCCAGGCAAAGCAGGCAGGAAGCACCGGTCGGCACTTTAATAAATTGTTTCAGAAAGCAATGGAAGTGGGGAAGATTGTACGCCGGAAGACTAAAATCTCGGCGGGAAATGTCTCGGTGGGGAGTGTAGCCCTGAAGATGCTGGAGAACTTATGGGGAGAATTGGAAGGCAAGAGAATCTTGATTATTGGAACCGGCAAGGTGGGTGAACTGGTGGTGAAGTATTTAATGCAGAAGGGTATATCAGGAACTTTTGTGGCAAACCGCACCTACGAGAAAGCAGTGGAACTTGCCGAAAGGATAGGTGGGAAAGCGGTAAGGTTTGACCACCTGGAGAAGGAGGTTGAAAGTGCGGATATCGTTATCAGCGCCACCTCCAGCCCGCATTTAATCTTGAAAAAAGAACTGGTGCAGGAAGTAATGAAAAACAGAAAAGAGCCGTTGTGCATGATGGACCTGGCCCTGCCTCGTGATATAGACCCGCGGATAAAGGGTGTGGATAATGTCTTTTTATACGACCTGGATACTCTCCATTTGATTATTGCAGAGAATTATAAAATGAGAAAGAAGGAAGCGGAGAAAGCAAGGATAATTATTAAGGAGGAAACGGAGAAATTATGGTCTCGCATGGATACCCCGCCTTTAGTGCCCAATATCCCAGGCTTAGAGTTGGCACGCGTCCCAGCCGGTTAGCCAGAAAGCAGGTTGAGGAGGTGCTGGGGTTATTGGGGAAAGGAAAGATTGAGTTTGAGGTGAAAGTGTATAATACCCGGGGAGATCTGGATAAAGAAACCCCCATTTCCCGGGTGGATGGGACGGATTTCTTTACCGGCACCATTGAGAGGGCTCTGCTGGATAAGGAGATAGATGTTGCTGTGCACAGTGCCAAGGATTTGCCTGAGAGAATACCCGAGGGATTGGTTATTGCTGCTTTAACCCGCTCAATAGACCCATACGATGTATTGGTGGTGCATCCTTCCCTGAAATCAGCGGGGTCTTTGGAGAAGCTCCCCCCCGGGATACGCCTGGGAACTTCAAGCGTGCGGCGCAAGGAGGCGATAAAGAGATACCGGCCGGACATAAAGGTAACCGATATCCGGGGAAATATCGAGGAAAGAATTGAAAAGTTAGACAGGGGTGAATACGAGGCACTGGTGCTGGCTGCGGCGGGGCTGATTCGTCTGGGGCTGGAGGATAGAATAAGCCAGAGGATACCTTTCCGGATTCTTACTCCCCATCCCTTGCAGGGACGGCTGGCAGTGGAAACGAGGAAGGAAGATAGGGAGTTAATTACGTTTTTTGGGAGAATAAATGGCTAAAGGCAAGGTGTTCCTGGTGGGAGCAGGGCCCGGTGACCCTGGTTTGATTACCTGGAAGGGGCTGAAGATTTTGCAGCAGGCAGAAGTGGTTATTTATGATGGGCTCGTGGGCAGGGCGATTTTGCAGCACGCGGATGCGGGAGCAGAGCAAATCTGTGCGGAGGAGTTGTTAGGGGGAAAAAAAGGCAGCCGTGATTATAATGCAAGGCAGGATAAGATAAACGAGTTAATGGTGGAAAAAGCAAAGGAAGGGAAAAGGGTGGTGCGGCTAAAGAGCGGAGACCCTTCTATATTTGGAAGGGCAGCGGAAGAAATGGAGGCTTTGGCTAAAAACAGGATAGAATTTTCTGTTATCCCGGGAGTTACAGCGGCAAGCGCTGCTGCCTGTTTTAGCGGTATTCCCCTTACTGCCCGGGGTATCTCTTCTGCTGTGTTGTTTGCCACCGGACATGAAGCCCCCCGGAAAGAGGGAGGGTATATTGATTGGAAGGAAGTTGCTCGGGTAGATACTATTGTCCTGTACATGGCAGTGGAAAACCTGTCTTCCCTGACAGAGATCTTGATTCTCTGCGGAAAGAAGCCGGAAACGCCGGCAGCGGTTATTTCCCGGGTGAGTGATATGGGGCAGAAGCTTGTTGTAGGCAGCCTGGAGGGGATTTATGAGAAAGCTGCGGCGGAGAAAATTTCTGCCCCGGCAATAGTGATTATTGGCGAAGTGGTAAAGAAGGAAAGAAGTTTTAATTGGTTCAGGAGGAGCAAGAAAATTCTTTTTACCGGCATATCTTCAGAGAGGTTTTTTGAGAAGGGAGTAATCTTTCATCTTCCCTTAATTGAGATAAAGCCGCTGAAAGACTACAGGGAAATGGATGACTTAATCAAGAAGGCAGAATCTTTTGACTGGATTGTTTTTTCCAGCCGCTTTGGGGTGCTGTATTTTTTCCGGGAGCTTTTCAAAATGGGGCTTGATGCGCGGGTGCTTAAAGGGGTAAAAATAGCGGCTATCGGAGGTTCTACCGCGGGGAAATTAAGAGAATATGGCATTTCTGCAGACCTCGTGCCCGAGAAAGAATCTTCCCGGGGGCTGATTATGGAATTTAAGAAAAAGGGGATTAAAGGAGCCAGTATTCTTCTCCCCCGTTCTGATATTGCAGATAAGGGATTAACGGAAGGCTTGAGAAACCTTTCTGCCCGGGTTGTTCCCTGTGTGGCTTATCATAATGTAATGCCGGATAATTTACCGGACCTGGATTTTGATTTCTTTGATGAAATAGTATTTACCAGCCCTTCCACGGTGCGTAATTTCGTAAAGAGGTATGGCAGGCCAGCACAAAAAATTAAGGTAAGAACGATAGGGCCGGTAACCAGGAGGGAAGCACGCAAATGGAATTTACTCGCCTGAGACGTTTGAGAAGCAAGGGGTTTTTCAGGGAATTATTGCGGGAGAATACGCTTTTAGTAAGCGACCTTATACTGCCAATTTTTGTAGTGGAGGGAAAGGGAAGAAAAGAAGAGATTCCTTCCATGCCGGGAGTTTATCGGTTTTCTGTTGACAGTTTGAAGCGGGAAGTAGAAGAAGTGAAAAAACTCGGTATCCCTGCCGTGCTCATCTTTGGCGTGCCTGAAAGCAAGGATGAGATTGCTTCTTCTGCCTACCATCAGGAAGGGGTGGTGCAGAGAGCAGTGCGGGAGATAAAGAAAGAATTTCCTGACCTGGGCGTGATAACGGATGTTTGTCTATGCAGTTATACCAGGCATGGACATTGTGGAATTATTGGATATGAAAATAAAGAAAGCGGGAGGTTTGAGATAGACAACGATAAAACGCTAAAAATATTAGGGAAGATTGCCCTCTCGCAGGCTGGGGCCGGGGCAGATATGGTGGCTCCCTCAGCCATGATGGATGGGCAGGTAAATGCGATAAGAGAGGCGCTGGATGGAAACGGATACAGGAATGTAGCCATAATGTCCTATGCAGCAAAGTATGCTTCCGCATTTTATGGGCCGTTTAGAGAAGCGGCTGATTCCTCTCCCCGCTTTGGAGACAGAAGCAGCTACCAGATGGATTACCACAACTGGGAAGAGGCGCTAAGGGAAGTGGAAGCAGACGTAAAAGAGGGAGCGGACATAGTAATGGTTAAACCGGCTCTTTCCTATCTGGATGTAATCAGGAGAGTGAAGGAAGCATTTAATTTTCCTCTCTCTGCTTACAGTGTGAGCGGAGAATATAGCATGGTAAAGGCAGCAGCTCAAAAGAGCTGGATTGAGGAGAAGAAGGCAGTACTGGAAATCCTGACCTCGATAAAAAGGGCGGGAGCGGACATGATTATTACCTACTGGGCAAAAGGAGTGGCAGAATGGATAGGGGATTGAATAAGCAACTCTTTGATAGGGCAAGAGAATGTATCCCCGGAGGAGTAAATTCGCCGGTAAGGGCATTTAAGGCAGTGGGAGGAGTGCCCTTGTTTATCGAGAAAGGAAAGGGAGCAAAGATTTACGATGTTGCAGGGAAGGGTTACATCGATTACTGCATGTCCTGGGGAGCCTTGATTTTAGGCCATGCTCATCCGGAAGTGATTGAAAGGGTCAGGGAGGCGGTTGGTAAAGGAACCAGTTTTGGTGCTCCTACAAAACTGGAGACAGAACTTGTAGAAGAGATTCGCCGTGCCTTCCCTTCCATGGAAATGGTGCGCCTGGTGAATTCGGGCACGGAAGCATGTATGAGTGCCATTCGCCTGGCAAGGGGTTATACGCGGAGAACGAAGGTGGTCAAGTTTTCCGGTGCGTATCATGGGCATGCTGATTATCTCCTGGTACAGGCAGGTTCAGGGGCTACGACTCTTGCCAGACCGGATAGTGCGGGGGTCCCGGCTGATTTTACCCGGCATACTTTTGTTCTTCCCTATAACAACCTGGAAATGGCAGAGGAGGTAGTTAAGAAGCAGCATGAGAGTATAGCCTGCATAATTGTTGAGCCGATTTCTGGGAACATGGGAGTGGTAAAGGCGAAAGAAGAGTTTTTAAGGGGGTTGAGAGAAATTTGCCACCGTTACGGCATAGTGCTTATCTTCGACGAAGTCATCACGGGGTTTCGCGTCTCTTACGGAGGGGCGCAGGAAATTTACGGGGTTAAGCCTGATTTAACCTGCTTAGGGAAAATCATCGGGGGAGGCTTCCCCATAGGTGCTTTTGGCGGGAAGAGGGAAATCATGGAAAATCTTGCTCCCCGGGGTGCGGTGTATCAGGCAGGCACCTTGTCCGGCAATCCGGTCAGTGTAACTGCCGGGCTGGCAACCTTGAGGATTCTCTCGCGGGAGAAAGCATACAGCATACTTAAAAAGAGGGCAGAGCGTCTCGTGCAAGGTATCCGGGAGCACATAGGGAAGCTGGAAATAGATGCACTGGTAAACCAGGCGGGGTCAATGTTTACCGTATTTTTTACCCGGGAAAAAGAAGTTTGCGATTATGAAACAGCTCTCAGGTCAAACACAGAGCACTATGCGCGCTTTTTTCACCAGATGCTGGCAGAGGGGGTCTACTTCCCCCCTTCCCAGTTTGAAGCCTCGTTTGTTTCGCTTGCCCATGGAGAAGAAGATATAGAGAAAACAATAGGTGTCTCTCTGGTAGCTTTGGAAAGGTTAAAGAATTAAGGAGGAGAAAATATGTTCAAATTACCTAAGAAAATCATAGAAGATACGCAGAAATACGGGGAAACGCTGGAGAAATTTCTGCGCGGCGAATTAAAAGATGCTTTCTTCCGCGGTATTCGCGTGCCCTGGGGAAATTATTCCCAGCGCGGAGATGCTTTCTTGATGTCCAGGTTGAGAGTGCCGGCAGGTATCCTCACTCCGCAGCAATTAAAAGCCATAGGCACAGCGGCGGATAGGTTTGCTGACGGAAAACTGCATATTACCACCCGGCAGGATATTCAGATACACGATGTCTCCTACGAAAACTCAATAAAGATAATAGAGTACCTGAAAGAATTTGATATTTCGCCCAGAGGCGGAGGCGGAAACACGGTGAGGAATATTACTGCCTGCTATCTTTCCGGGATATGTCCCCAGGAAAACCACGAGGTATATAAAATTGTCTGGAGTTTAAGCGAATACCTGTTATCGCTGGATGAAGCCTACACGCTTCCCCGCAAGCTCAAGATAGCATTTTCTGGCTGTGCACAGGATTGTGCCGGGAGCGGGGTAAACGATATGGGAATTGTTGCGCTGAAAGATGGCAGCTTTAAGGTTTTGTGCGGGGGAGGAATGGGAGCCAAGAGTGCAGTGGGTAAGGTTCTGAAAGAAAATGTGCAGGAAGAAGAGATTGGGTATGTGGTGAAAGCCCTGGTAAATCTGTTTAACAAGCACGGAGATAGAAAAAACAAGTATCACAACCGATTAAGGTTTTTAATTAAAGACATGGGATGGGAAAATTTTGTTAAGCTCTATAACCAGGAACTGGAGCGCACCAGGGAGAATGAACATATAGTTTTGAAAGAAAAAGATAGTTTGCCTTCTCTGCCTTCCCTGCCGGAATTCCGGGAAGAGGAGAACTTACACAAAGATGATGCAGAGTACCGGCTTTTTCTCAAGTACAATACAGGCAAGCAGAAGCAGCAGGGATACCGCTACATCAAGTTGAAGATACCCTTCGGAGAGATTGATGCCGGGACATTGATTGCCCTCTCCCGCATAGGCGAGTCCCTGCCCCGGGTAAATTTCAGAACCACCCAGAGGCAGAACCTGATAATAGCAAATGTGCCGGAGGATAAAATCTATACTGTTTACCGGGAAGTCAACTCTTGCCTGAAAGACTACTTGTTCCCGGAGACAATCCTGGATATTGTTTGCTGTAAGGCTGCTACTACCTGTAATCTGGGTATATGCAATGCTATTGCCCTGGCCCCGGAGATTGTAAACGAGTTAAATAGGAGAAGTATAGATATTGAAAAATTAAAGGATATAAGGATAAACATTAATGGCTGTCCCAATGCCTGCGGTCATCATCCCACCGGAACCATTGCTCTCTCCGGTCTGGCCAGAAAGGTCTATAACCGCACGGTGCCTTTTTACCGGATATACATAGGAGGGAAACTGGCCGGAGAAAAGACAAAACTTGCCCAGCATATCGGAGTGGTACCGGCACGCGTTACCCCCAAATTAATAGGAGAGTTTATCGCTATCCTGCAGGAAAATACGGAAGACGGAAATGTTTACCAGTTTATTGCCGCGCAAGGTAAAAGAATAATGAGGGATTTGGTAAAGAAGTACTCCTTTGTTCCACCTTACGAAGAGGACAGAAGTTACTACGTGGACTTTGGCAGAACAGAGGACTTTTCCCTGGAAGGGTTGACCCAGGGAGAGTGCGGCGCGGGAGTGATAGATATGATAGAATCTGACCTGGAGTCTGCCAACCAGTCTCTTATAAAAGCTAGGGAAAAAGATTTTGCCCTGCAGGAAATAAGAGATGCCTTAATATATTCAGTTAGGGCTTTACTGGTAGTAAAAGGAGTTGATCCCCGCGACGAGCAGGAAGCGGTTGCTGCCTTTGTAGATAAGTTTGTAAAAACCGGTATTTCTTTGCCGCAGTTTGAAAATGTGGCTGAGGTTTATGCAGATGTTGTCTCGGGCAAAATAGATAGAAAGAAAGCATACGATTATGCGGAGAGGCTATACAGGGAAGTAAAGGAGATTTATGCGTTGATGGATAGTAATTTTAATTTTCCCGTAAGGTTTAAAGCGGAAGAGACAAAACAGGAAGAAGTACCGCCCCAGGAAAAACCCATGCTCTACGACCTGCGGGGAACCCCCTGTCCTATCAATTATGTTAAAGTAAAGCTCCGGCTGGAAGAGTTAAAGTTAGGGGATATTTTAGAGGTCTGGGTTGATGAGGGAGAGCCGATAAGAAATGTTCCCAAAAGTTTGCAGAATGACGGACAGGAAATATTAAAGATAGAGCCGGTAGAAAATTTCTTCAGGGTAGTCGTGAAAAAGAAAGTTGAATAAAATATAGGGAGGATATTATGCCAGTAAAAGTTTTAATTAACGGTAAAGCAGAGGAGTTGGAAAGTAGTTTAAGTATTGCCGAGCTTCTTAAAAAGAAAAATATTCGCCCGGAGGTGGTTACCGTAGAGCTTAATGATAAAATCATTCCCCGGGGAGATTACGAGAAGGTAAAACTAAAGAACGATGACCGGGTGGAGATAGTGTTTTTCATGGGAGGAGGATGTCTGGACGAGAGAAAGGAGAAAAAATGCGGCGTGAAGGTGGCTAACAATGTGCTGGAGTTAATTTTCAATACCCCGATAGTGAAGTTAAATCGTCTCGTAGATGATAAAATGGCAGAGGTTTATGCTAAACTTGAGTCTTTTACGCCGGGAGGGAGTGTAAAAGATAGGATAGCGCTTAACATGATTGAGGATGCGGAAAAAAAAGGCAGGATCAAACCGGGTTCAATTATTGTGGAGCCTACCAGCGGCAATACGGGGATAGGCCTGGCTTTTGTTTGTGCGGTTAAAGGATACAAGTGCATTCTTACCATGCCGGAATCAATGAGCTTGGAGAGAATGTACATATTAAAAAGTTTTGGAGCAGAGACAGTGCTTACCCCGGCAATTGAAGGCATGGAAGGGGCGGTGAAAAAGGCAGAGGAAATAGTGGAAAAGACCGAAAATGCATTTATGCCCCAGCAGTTTAAAAATCCTGCAAATCCGGAAATACACAGGAAAACCACTGCGCAGGAAATACTTGCCTGTATGGATGGGGAACTGGATGCTTTTGTGGCCGGAATAGGCACAGGAGGCACAATTACCGGGGTGGGGGAGACACTGAAGGAAAAATACCCCCAGGTCCAGGTAGTTGCCGTGGAGCCGGATAGTTCTGCCGTGCTTTCCGGAAATGCCCCCGGGCCCCATAAAATACAGGGTATCGGGCCTGGATTTATCCCCGAGGTATTAGACAGGGAAGTGATTGACCGAATCATATCTGTTACAGACGAAGATGCTTACCACACGGCGCAGCGGTTGGCAAAGGAGGAGGGAGTGTTCTGTGGAATATCCTCTGGTGCAGCCTGTTTCGCAGCCTTGCAAGTGGCGAAGGATTTGGGTAAGGGGAAAAGGGTGCTGGTTATCCTTCCTGACTCGGGAGAAAGGTATTTCAGTATGCAACAATACTTTGAAATTTAAGGGGGGTCTAAAATGGGTTACGTAAAAGGATTAAAATGCAGAGAATGTGGGAGGGAATATCCCAAGGAGCCGCTTTATGTGTGCGAATATTGTTTTGGTCCTCTGGAAGTAATTTATGATTATTCCAGTATAAGAGAAAAATTAAGCAGAGAGATTATCTCCTCCCGGGCAGAAAATTTATGGCGGTACCAGGAGCTTTTACCCATTGACGGGAATCCCCTGGTCGGCTTGCACTCTGGTTTTACCCCCCTGGTCAAGGCAGACAACTTAGCCAGGGAATTGGGAGTGAAGGAACTTTATATTAAGGATGATTCTGTCTCCCACCCCACCCTTTCTTTCAAAGATAGGGTGGTCTCGGTAGCCATAAGCAAGGCAAAAGAATTTGGTTTTGATACGGTGGCCTGTGCTTCTACGGGGAACCTGGCAAATTCTGTTTCTGCCCAATCTGCCCAGGCAAGAATCAAATGTTTTGTTTTTATCCCCGCTGACCTGGAATTGGGCAAGGTGGTGGCTTCGCTTGTTTATGCCCCGCAGGTTATCGCCGTGGAAGGAAACTACGACGAAGTAAACAGACTTTGCAGTGAAGTGGCAAATAAATACAACTGGGCATTTGTAAATATCAACATCCGCCCCTATTATGCGGAAGGCTCCAAGACTTACGCTTATGAAATAGTGGAGCAGCTTGGCTGGCGGGTTCCCCGACATATTATTGTCCCGGTGGCGGGAGGGTCTTTAATTTCCAAGATATGGAAAGGATTCCACGAGCTTAAAAAGCTGGGGTTAATTGACCAGGTTGATGCCAGGATATACGCTGCCCAGGCACAGGGTTGTGCTCCGGTGGTTACAGCAATTAAAGAAGGGAGCGAGATAATCAAGCCGGTAAAACCAAAGACAATTGCTAAGTCCCTGGCCATTGGTAATCCGGCTGACGGGTACTATGCTTTTAAAACGGTTATGGACAGCGGCGGCTGGGGTGAAGAGGCGAGCGACGAAGAAATAGTAGAAGGGATAAAGTTACTGGCCAGAACCGAGGGGATATTTACCGAAACCGCGGGAGGTGTTACAGTGGCTGTGGCCAAAAAGCTGATAGAACAGGGCAGGATTCCCCCGGACGAGTTAATTGTAATTTCAATTACAGGGAACGGTTTGAAAACGCAGGAAGCTGTTTCAAGTAAGCTGGACAAAGTGATGAGGATAGAGCCGAATTTAAACTTTTTTGAGAAAGAAATGAAGAAGAGAGGAGGAGAGAAAAATGGGAGTTAGAGTCAGGATACCAGTACCATTGCAAAAATTAACCGGTAACCAAACAGAAGTGGAGTGTGAGGGTAAGGATATCAGGGATTTAATAGAGAACCTGGACAAGAAGTATCCCGGAATCAAGGAAAGGCTTTGCGAAGAAAACGGTAAATTGAGGCGGTTTATAAACTTCTTCGTAAACGAGCAGGATATCCGGTTCTTGCAGGGAGATAAGACAGCACTGAAAGATGGGGACGAGGTTTCCATCATACCGGCAATTGCCGGCGGGATTGACTTCACAGAAGAACAAATCGAAAGATACAGCCGCCAGATAATCCTTCCCGAGGTAGGGGGGGCAGGGCAGAAAAAACTGCTCAAAGCCAAAGTTTTGATTATTGGCTGCGGTGGACTGGGTTCGCCCTGTGCCTATTATTTAACCAGTGCCGGTGTGGGGCAGATTGGCCTGGTGGACAGCGACAGGGTGGAGCTAAATAATTTACAACGCCAGATTCTCCATTTTACCTCCGATGTGGGTAAACTCAAGGTGGAATCCGCTAAAGAAAAGCTGCTGGCTCTTAATCCTGATGTGCAGATTATCACCTATCCCCTGCGCGTTACTTCCGAAAATATCCTGGATATAATTAAAGATTACGACATCGTAGTTGATGGGAGCGACAACTTTCCCACCCGCTACCTGGTGAATGATGCCTGCGTTATTGCCGGAAAACCGTTTTCCCATGCTGGTATCCTGAAATTTGAAGGACAGGCGATTACCATTGTTCCGCATGAGGGGCCCTGTTATCGCTGCCTCTTTCCCGAGCCTCCGCCTCCCGGCATGGTGCCTTCCTGCCAGGAAGCGGGCATATTGGGGGCTGTGGCTGGTATCATGGGCATGGTGCAGGCCAGCGAGGTGCTGAAATATATTCTGGGAAAGGGAAGCCTTTTAAACGGCCGGCTACTCATTTTTAATGCTCTGGATATGACCTTCCGCAAGGTGAATATCCAGCGAAATGAAAACTGCCAGGTTTGCGGGAATAATCCCACTATACGGGAGTTAATTGACTACGAAGAGTTCTGCCAGCTTCGTAGTGCAAAGCAATAAGGAGGAGGTAGATAATATGGCTGAAAAGGAGACGGTAAAGAGAATGGTTAAGTTAATTTTTCCTCAAAATCTGATTAGGGAACCGGTAACTTTCCAGATGGCAAAAAAATACGATATAGTTCCCAATATACGCCGGGCCCGGGTTACTGAGACGGTAGGAGAATTGGTGCTCGAGTTAGAGGGCAAAGAAGATAACGTAGAAAAAGGAATCAAGTACCTGCTTGAGAAAGGTGTGGAGGTAAAGCCTATCGTGGGAGATATCGTGGACTGACCATCTTCTTAGCATGGCTGCTTACGATAACCACAAGGCTATTTTTTCATTCTCGTAACAAAAAATAAGAAGAATAGTGAGGTAGAAAATTGTATTTCTGTTGCATGGTATTCTTGTGCTTCAGGGATTTTCCGGCAAATAAGCATGTTTTATGGATGGATAACAATGTGATGGACTTTTTTGCGGAAAATGTATATGATTGGATACAAGCCAAGGTTTACGGAGAACCCTATCCAGAATTAGCCGGAAAACTAATCCAGCTGCGTATAAAAAACAAGGGGAGAATCTGGGAAAGAGTCTTGGCGGCATTCTCCCTGCTCCAGGAGGAATATGGTTGAGGTGTGGATAAAGCAGAGTGGAAGGAGGTGCTGAATGGCTAAAACTATTAAAGAAATCAATGAGAAAATAAGGAAAGGAGAGGTGGTGGTGGTTACTGCGGAGGAAATGATTGACATTGTGGAGGAGAAAGGGGCCAAAAAGGCCAGCCAGGAAGTAGATGTGGTTACTACGGGAACTTTTGGGCCTATGTGTTCCAGCGGAATGTATATCAACCTGGGACACGCCAAGCCTCGCATAAAGATAGGGGGAGGCAAGTGTTATCTCAATAATGTACCCACCTATGCAGGATGGGCAGCCGTGGATATATACCTGGGTTGTACTGCCCTGCCGGACGATGACCCGCGCAATGCCGTCCACCCGGGAGCCTTCAAGTACGGCGGAGGGCATGTAATACAGGAATTCGTAGCCGGGAAGGATATTATCCTGGAAGCAGAGACTTATGGTACTGATTGTTACCCCAGGAAAAAACTTAAAGTCTGGATAAATATCAAGGATGTAAACGAGGCAGTTCTCTTCAACCCCCGCAACTGCTACCAGAATTACAACATTGCCGTGAACCTTTCAGATAAAACCATATACACTTATATGGGTATCCTGAAACCACATCTGGGTAATGCCAATTACTGCAGTGCAGGACAACTGTCGCCGCTTCTCAATGACCCCTATTATGAAACTCTGGGAATAGGCACAAAAATATTCCTGGGAGGGGGGATTGGATATGTGGCCTGGCAGGGTACTCAGCATAACCCCACTGCCAAGCGAAAAGAGAACGGTGTGCCCTGTGGAGGAGCAGGGACCCTGGCGGTTATAGGTGATTTGAAAAAGATGTCTCCGGAGTGGCTCAGGGGTACTACCATGACTGGCTATGGTGTTACGCTTACTGTGGGTATCGGAGTTCCCATACCCGTTCTTGATGAGGAGATTGCCCGCTATACCGCGGTAAAGGACAGCGAGATTTATGCACCCATAGTGGATTACAGTGAAGCCTACCCGCAGGTAATTCCTGGTGCATTGGGTGAAGCCAACTACCAGGAATTAAAGAGTGGGAAGATTACCGTTAAAGGGAAAGAAGTTCCCACTGCCAGTCTTTCCAGCTATGCCAGGGCAAGAGAAGTAGCTGAGATTTTAAAGATGTGGATTAAGAAAGGTGACTTTTTGCTCACCGAGCCAGTAGCTCCTTTACCCGGCCCGGAATCCGGCCTTACTTTCAAAAACATGCGAATGCGGGAAGTGAAGTGAGAAATAGTAGTGAGTAGCGAGGGAAAGGATAGTGAACAGTGAATAGATGGACGGTAGCCTGGTATCTTGGTAATCCTGGTATCCTGGGAGAGGTTCTAAGGGAGGTTGGGATTTGCAAGAATGACAAGCAACTTGCCCGCCTGTCATGCCTGCGGAAGCAGGCATCCAGGATTTTAGACTTTAGACCTTAGACTATAGACTGGGAGAATAGTGAATGGTAACAAGTAACGAGGAAAGATAGTAAATAGTGAGTTGGGCCCCCGTATCATGTGTCTTTCCCGTATAATGTCTAAAGTCTGATGTCTATAGTCTAACATGGGGAATAGGTACCCCGGCATGCGCCGGGACAGGGAACTGGCAACGCGCAACTAATTTATTGTGAAGAGCATGATAAGAAAGGTTAAAAGGGGATTTACTCTGGTGGAGCTTTTGGTGGTTACTTCCATTATTTCGCTTCTTGCCGCACTTCTTCTGCCGGCTTTGAGGAAAGCGAGACTGCAGGCGGGGAAATCGGTATGTGCCAGCAATCTGCGCCAGATAGGCTATGGATTTTATCTTTATCTGCAGGATTTCAGGGAGACATTTCCCATTGCCCGGGACCCTGTTTCTACATCCCCCTATTACTGGCTGTGGATGGGAAGGGGATGGAGGAGTTACCTTGCTCCATACATTTTAAGGGATATTTCTCAGGATAATCCCAGCATCCTTTATTGCCCGCAGGACCGCACCGCACCCGAGAAATGGGAGAGCACTTCCTATGCTTACTCTATGAGTTTTTACCATTCTCCCCGGCAGATAAACAGCATGAACGATAAATCTTATACCTATGCTTCGGATAAGGTGATGCCTTCTGTCCCCCGGAGATTGAGCCAGGTTAGGTATCCCAGCAAGAAAGCAATAGTGGGGGAGTGGTTGAGTAACCATGAACCTCTGGAGGATGACCCTGGCTGGTGGGGATGGCAGGGAGGAAGGAGTTATTTGTTCGTGGATGGGCATGTGGAGTTTATCTCGGCTACGCGTTTGCTTCCCGCCGGTGATGGATATCCGGATATTAATCTTACTATAAACGGAATTGAAGGAAAGGATTTACCATGAAAGCACTTGCACTTATTTCTGGAGGTCTGGATTCTAGCTTAGCTGCCTATCTGGTGAAGATACAGGGCATAGAGGTGATAGGGATAAATTTTCGCACTCCTTTTTGCTGTTGCGAAGCAGCCAAGCATGGAGGCTGTGCCGCGAAAGATGCAGTAAAATTTTTAAAGATATCCCTCAGGATGCTGCCCATAGGAGAAGAGATGCTGGGGATAGTAAAGAATCCCCGTTTTGGATACGGACAGGGATTAAACCCCTGCATTGACTGTAAGATAATGATGTGGGAGAAGGCCAAAAAATTGATGGAAGAGGAAGGCGCTAAATTCCTGGTAAGCGGAGAAGTGGTAGGACAGAGACCCATGTCCCAGAGAAGAAGGATTATAGAGCTTATCGAGAAGGAATCCGGTCTGGAGGGTAAGATAGTCAGGCCTCTTTCTGCTAAACTTTTGCCTCCCAGCCTGCCTGAGAAGGAAGGATGGGTAAGGAGAGAGGATTTTCTAAAGATAGAAGGGAGAAGCAGGAAGGTGCAGATGGCTTTGGCGCAGGAGATAGGGCTTACCCATTACCCTTCCCCGGCCGGTGGTTGTTTGCTTACAGACCCCGGCTTTTCCCGGCGCATGAAGGACTTGATTGAGCACAAAGGTGACTTTTCCTTGAAAGACATAGAAGTTTTAAAAATCGGCAGGCATTTCCGGCTGGATTCGGGGATTAAAGCCATAGTGGGAAGAAACGAGGAAGAGAATAAGAAGTTGGAATTTTTACTGCAGGGCAAGGAATGTACTCTCCAGGTAAAGGGCGGAAAAGGTGCCTTGGTGGTCCTGGAAGGGGAATGCTCCGAGAAGGATATTTCAGATGGTGCTTCCCTGGCTGCTTTTTACAGTGCGCATAGACAGGATAAAGAAGTAGAAGTTACATGGAAGAACGGAGAAAGTGAAGGATTGGTGAGGGTTGAGCCTGGTAAAAGAGGGAGGATGCTATGAGGATAGAAACGGGAGAAGTAGAAGAGATAAGGAGAGGCTGGGTGAAAATCAAGCTGGGAGGGTCTTCCTTCTGCGATGAGTGTAAGTTGTGCAGCAACAGGGGAGATGAGAAAATCCTGGAAATTCCTGATACGGGTAGCCTGCAGGTAGGGGATAAAGTAAAGCTGAGTATGCCGGAAGGTAAAATGGCAGTGTTTTCCCTGCTTTCTTTTGGCTTACCCTTGCTTTTTCTCCTGGCGGGGGCGGTATTGGGATTTTCTTTCTTCAAGCAGGAGGGATTGCAGGCCTTATCGGCCCTGGGTATGCTCATTATAGGAGTATTCATTGCCATGGGCATCTCTCGTAGCAAGTGGAAGAAAACCGTGAGTAAGGTAGAAATTATTGAGGTAGCCAGGAAATGAAGTGCAGGAAATGCGGGGAAAAGGCAGCCATAAAGCTCTATCAGCATAATTTGCCCCTTTGCCGGGAGCATTTTTGCGAGTTTATTGAAGAGAGGGTGAAGAAGGCTATTCACGATTTCGCTATGTTTGAAAAAGAGGAAAAGATTTTAGTGGTAATATCGGGGGGGAAAGACAGCCTTGCCTTATCTTATATCCTTAACAAGCTGGGATATGATGTCTCTCTGCTCTATATAGACCTGGGAATAGATGAATACTCGGATAATTCACGGGTGTTTTGCGAAGAATTTGCGCGTAAATTTGCGCTTTCGCTAAAGATAATCTCGCTTAAGGAAGAATGGGGCAAAGGCATAAGGGGTTTTTGCCGTCAAACCTACAAGTCCGTATGTTCGCTGTGCGGCATGGTCAAAAGGTACTACTTTAACAAAGTAGCCTATGAAGAGGAATTTGACGTGGTAGCTACCGGTCACAACCTGGACGATATGGTCTCTGCGCTTCTTTCTAATATTCTGGGCTGGAGAACAAGCTACCTGGTAAAACAGCTTCCCCTGTTGCCAGAAGAGGGAAAGCTCAAGAAAAAGGCTAAGCCTTTGATATATCTTACCGAGAGAGAGACAGCCGCCTATGCTTTCCTCTCCGGCATTTCTTTTCTCAGGGAGGAATGCCCCTATTCCAGGGATGCCTCCTTCTTGAGAATGAAACATCTCCTTAATGAAATAGAGATGAGTTCACCGGGGACTAAGTTTTCTTTCTACCGGGGGTTCCTGGAGAATCTGCATCTTTTCCGGAAGAATGAGGATAAGGTGGAGTTAAAAGATTGCTTGCTCTGTGGTTTCCCGTCACTTTTTGAGATTTGCTCCTTTTGTAAAACTTTCAGAAAGGAAGAGGCAAAGAATGCAGGTAAAATTTGATAATCAGGTAAAGGAATGGCAGAAAAGGAAAAGAGTCAAAGATATTCTGGAAGCATTTGGGCTTAATCGTGAAGAGGTAATTGTGGTAAGAGACGACACCCTGCTTACGGAAAATGACTGGGTGGAAGTGGACGATAAAGTGGAGATATGGAGAGTAGTGTCGGGAGGAGCTCCTGGGGATTAGAGTATAGACTTAAGAAATTAGACGTTGCACAGGGAGGTCTTGCTACCCTGAGTTACGAGAATTTAGAATTTAAACCTACAGGAGGTAGAAGATGGCAAAAAAAAGATTGGTTTTAACCTTTCCGCCTTCACTGGTTAATACCCCGGTAACCTATCACCTGGTAAAAGATTATGCCCTGGTGGTAAACATCTTGAGGGCACGGGTTACCCCGGAAGAAGAAGGTAAGCTGGTGATAGATTTGGAGGGAGAGAAAGAAAAGCTGGAAAAAGGAGTAAAATATCTAAGTGAGCTGGGAGTGCATATTCAACCCCTGGCGCGGGATGTAACCTGGAATGAGGAAAATTGCACACATTGCACCGCATGTATAACCATATGCCCTACTGAAGCCCTGAGTGTGGATAAAGATACCCGGAAGGTGAGCTTTGACAAGGAGAAGTGTATTGCCTGTGAGCTTTGCATCCCTGCCTGTCCCTATCAGGCAATGGTAATTCTTATTTAATTCACAAGGAGAAAGAGATGAATTTTTCTGCGCCTGCCAGATATAGTGTAAGAGCAATTCTATATTTAGCCAGCAGAGCATATTCATACCCGATTACGGCAGGCGAAATCTCCCGGGAAGAGGAGATCCAGAAGGAATATCTGGAAGGGCTGCTCAACCATTTAAAGAAAAAAGGACTGGTAAAAAGTTTCCGGGGAAAACAGGGGGGGTATATGCTTTCCCGTTCACCTGATAAAATAACCATGGAAGCAATATTGCGGGCAGTCGGAGAAGATTTGGTGCTGGCGAAATGTTTAAAGGAAAACATGGAATCCTGTCAAAGAAAGGAGTATTGTCTTGCTTTTCCACTGGGGAAAATGTTAAGAGAAAAATTGGTAGATGTTTTGAGAGAGGTGACTGTCCGGGACCTTGTCAGCAAGGATGATGAGGGAACCAGATTGTTACATAACTATACTTTTCAGATTTAAAGGAGGTCATGAACATGGCGGTAAAATTTTCTCAAGTAAGTGAAAAAGATATTAGTGTGGCGATTATTTCCGGTTTTGCGGAAGAATTCGAGAAGTTTGTAAAGAGTGACTGCATCATTATTGGTGGTGGGCCTTCCGGGCTCATGGCTGCACGGGAAATTGCTGCTAAAGGCAAAAAAGTGCTGGTAATAGAGCGGAACAATTATCTGGGGGGAGGGTTCTGGATAGGCGGTTTTTTGATGAATAAGATTACTGTGCGGCATCCGGGAGAAAAAGTTCTGGATGAACTGAATATCCCCTACAAAGAGAAAACGAAAGACCTTTTCGTGGCAGATGGTCCCCATGCCTGTTCCAAGCTGATTGCCGCTGCTTGTGAGGCAGGCGCAACAATTCTTAATATGGCCACATTTGAAGATGTGGTATTGAGAGAGAATAACCGGGTAGGCGGGGTAGTGGTAAACTGGACTCCTGTACAGGCTCTTCCCAGGCAGATAACCTGTGTTGACCCCATAGCCCTGGAGGCAGACATAATAGTAGATGCTACCGGGCACGATGCCTGCATAGCAAAGAAAATGGAAGAAAGAGGAATGCTGAAAACTAAAGGGTTTGGTGCCATGTGGGTGGATAAGTCGGAAGACCTTATAGTGGAATACAGCGGGGAGATACATCCGGGATTAGCCGTGTGCGGGATGGCTGTTTCCACCGTATTCGGTATTCCGCGCATGGGCCCAACCTTTGGTGCTATGCTTCTTTCCGGTAAAAGAATTGCTGAGATAATCTTAGAAAAACTATGACCCTGTATCTATGTTCTGTATCTCAGAAACTTATAGAAGAAGCAGTGGACTATCTTTATTCCTGGGGGTGGAAGAAGGTTACTTACCGTGAGTGTCTCTATAAAAGGGAAGGAGTAGCCCCGCAGAGGTTAGCTGCTCTGCGGGTCATTAATCCTCAGTCTTCCTCCTTGAACGATACACCTTATCCCCTGGAAATAGATTTTGAGAAGAGGAAGATAAAGGAATGCAGATGTGGAAGGGGAAGTATTTACAGCGGGATGCACCTTTCCCGGGTGTTGGGAGCTCTTTTAAAGCCTGAAGAAGGGAAAATTTCTTCTCTTCCCGTTTTTATTACCCCGGATTATATTGCTACCTGGGATAGCGCAGACCTCCGCTGGCATTTGCGTTATGCTGTATTTGGTATGCCCACCCTAATTTCTCTCACCGGAATAGTGGAAGCTCCTGCCCGGCCACGCGAGGTTTACCTGGGAAAGAGCCTGGGATTCCAGGAAAGTTTCTTGGAAGAGAAGTTTAAGGGTGATTTTCTAACCCCAGAGGATGAGAGGTTGGGAAGGGTCCTGGCCGGGATACTCCTGCAGACTATATTTTATTTCCACACGGGAGAACCCTTTTGCCGGGATAAAGAATGCTCTCTCTGGAATTCCCATTGGCAAAAGGAGTTGATTAAGGCCCAGGACGATGTGCCGTACACTTTATGTCCACTCCATGAGAGGAAGTGGAAAGAAATAATAAAAGAAAGGGGGAACTAAAATGAAAAGGATATATCTTGACCATAATGCTACTTCTCCCCTGGATAAAAGGATTCTGGAAGCAATGTATCCCTATTTGAGCGAGAAATTCGGAAATGCTTCCAGCCTGCATTCCTTCGGACAGGAAGCTCGTAATGCAGTGGAAAAAGCCCGCGAATCAGTAGCTGCTCTGTTAAATGCAGACCCCTCCGAAATTATCTTTACCTCGGGAGGAACAGAATCCGACAACATGGCACTGAAAGGATACATCTGGAAGAATAGAGAAAAGGGAAATCATATAATTACTTCCTCCATTGAACACCATGCAGTGCTTAATCCCTTGAAACGCCTGGAGAAAAAAGGATTTAAGGTTACCTACCTTCCCGTGGACGGAGGCGGCAGGGTAAACCCGGATGATTTAAAACAGGCTATTACCGCGGATACCATATTGATAAGTATTATGATGGCTAACAATGAGGTGGGTGTTATAGAACCTATTGAAGAGCTGGTAAAGATTGCCCGGGAAAAAGGAATTGCGTTCCACACAGATGCGGTGCAGGCCGTGGGGAAAATAGAGGTGGATGTCAAAAAACTGGGAGTGGATTTCCTTTCTCTCTCAGCCCACAAAATTTACGGTCCCAAGGGTGTAGGTGTCCTCTACATAAGAAAAGGGGAAAGAATAGAACCTTTAATCACAGGAGGACACCACGAAAGAAATCTCAGGGCAGGCACTGAGAATGTTCCAGGCATTGTGGGTCTGGGAGAAGCGGCAAAAATTGCCCGGGAAGAAAGAATAGAAGAAGCAGAAAGAATTAGCCAGCTTAGGGACCGGCTGGAAAAAGGCATCATGGAAAATATACCGCATGTGCGCATAAACGGAGACGTGAACAACAGGCTTCCCAATACGTTGAATGTATCGTTTGAATACGTGGAAGGTGAATCCATTATCCTCAATCTGGACCTGCAGGGAATTGCCGTCTCTTCAGGCTCTGCCTGTACTTCGGGCAGCCTGGAACCCTCGCACGTGCTCCTGGCAATGGGTGTCCCTCCCGTTCCTGCTCAGGGGAGTGTGAGATTTTCCCTGGGGAAAGATAACACGGAAGAGGAAATAGATAGGGTCCTGGAAGTTCTCCCTCCCATAATTGACAAACTGCGGAAGCTCAGCCCACTTTATCCGGGAGAGTAATTCTTTTAAACGGTAGATAGTAGTGAGTAGTTAGTAGCGAGGGGAAGATAGTAAACAGTGAACAGTAAATAGTAAGCAGTTAATGGTAACT
>Ga0256830_1000974_pt1 | contig 21078 bp, 22 predicted proteins | sample 128326metaG_FD_190537 | JGI IMG/M metagenome (GOLD analysis project Ga0256830, IMG submission 190537) | Hydrothermal vent microbial communities from Lau Basin, Pacific Ocean - 128-326 | ecosystem: Environmental > Aquatic > Marine > Hydrothermal vents | place: Pacific Ocean: Lau Basin | collected... | reverse complement strand
GGAGGGGCTGCGTCCCGCATCCTTGTTGCCTTTCACGGCAGGCCGTCCTTATAATAAACTTGAAGCGGCTCGATATCAGATGCTCGGAGGCGACGATGCCGGTCAGAATAAAGATAGAGGCAGGCCCTGTGGTCCTCGATGGAGAACTCTTCGACACGGCCACGGCGCGCGCCGTGGCCGAGGTCCTTCCGGTGGAGACCGACTTCAATGTATGGGGCGACGAGTTCTACTTCGAGATACCCGTTGATGTGCCGCCCGACGAGACCGCCACCACCAAGGTCAAGGTCGGTGACATAGGCTACTGGCCTCCGGGCCGCGCACTGGCGATATTCTTCGGTCCCACGCCCCTGAGCACAGGGGCCGAACCGGTCCCGGCAAGCGAGGTGAACATCGTGGGCAGGATAGCCGGTGATGCAAGGGAGCTCATAGAGGCGAAGTCCGAGGCGCGGATAAGGATCGCGAAGGCGTAGGCGCGCTCAACCCGTAGCCGACCGGATGAAGACGAGGTACAAGGCGAGCACGACGGCGAGCGCGTACATGAAGGGGCCGACCTGCCGGCCCTTACCGCTGAGCAGCTTTATGAACGGATAGGTGACGAACCCGAGTGTGAGCCCGTCCGCTATGGAGAAGCTCAGCGGAATACCGATGATCATCAGGAACGCAGGCACTGCCTCGCTGTAATCGGACCACTCTATCCGCGAGACGTTCTTCATCATCATCGCGCCCACGACCACGAGGGCGGGCGCGGTGATGACGGCGTAGCTGCTCATCATCACGACAACCGGGCTGAAGAAGAGCGCGGCGACAAAGAGCAGCGATACGGTGACCCCGGTGAGCCCTGTCCTGCCGCCCTGTTCGACCCCGGCTGCGCTCTCTATGAAGCTCGTCACCGTGCTCGTCCCCAGCACGGCACCGCTCACGGTCCCTATGGCGTCGGAGAGCATCGCCTCCCTGGCGCGCGGAAGCTTGTTGTCCTTGATGAACCCGGCCTGTTCGCTAACCCCTATCAGCGTGCCTATGGTATCGAAGAGGTCCATGAAGAGGAAGATGACGATGAACGGTATGAGGGAGAGAGAGAGGGCTCCCTCGATGTCCATCCTGAAGAAGGTCGGCGAGACCGATGGCGGCATCGAGAATACGCCGTCGGCAAACCTGAACTCGGCTGCAAGCCGGGAGCCGGCAAGCAGGCTCCATGGAAAGGCCGACGAGATGAGCTTCAGTGCTGCCGAGAGGGCAGTTGTCGCCAGGATGCCCAGGAGTATGGAGCCGCGCACCCTGCGTACATGAAGCACGGCCGTGACGAGCAGGCCGGTGAAGAACACCGCTACGTCGATGAATGCAGCACGGGTATTCAGCCTGACGAGCGTGCCTGGACTGAGGACAGGACCTTCCGGCGTCGTCACTATCGAGGCCGCGCTCACTATGAGGCCGGCGTTCTGCAGCCCGATGAACGCGATGAACAGACCTATTCCAACGGCCATCGCATTCTTCATGCTCGGGCTGACGGCGTTCACGATCATCTCGCGCACCCCGGCCAAGGAGAGCAGGAGGAAGAGCACGCCCGAGATGAAGACCACCCCGAGGCCCACCTGCCAGGCGTTTGAAAAACCGGCTGCCGCGATGCCCGGGAGGACGGATAAGACGAAGAAGAAGTTTTCGCCCATGCCGGGCGCCTGCGCGATCGGATACCTCGCGTAGAGCGCCATTATCAGTGTGGCGAGGGAGGCCGAGAGGCACGTAGCGGTCATCACGGCGCCGAAGTCCATCCCTGTCTCGAACCCGAACATCCTTCCCGAGAGGACCATCGGCTGCAGCACGATTATGTATGCCATGGTCAGGAAGGTGGTGAGCCCAGCTAAGACCTCGGTCCGTACGGAGGTGCCGTTTTCGGAAAGCCGGAAGGTCTTCTCCAGTATGCCCAGGGCCTAATCCCCCTCGAATTCCGTCAGTGCAAACACACTGTATCCCTTGTCGGACAGCCTCTTGTGGCCGCCTATGTCCGGCAGGTCCACTATGAAGGCCATCTCAGCCACCGTGGCCCCGAGCTTCTCGATGAGCGCGGCCGACGCCAATGCAGTGCCCCCCGTTGCAAGAAGGTCGTCCACGAGGAGGACCTTATCTCCTTTCTTCAGGGCGTCCTTGTGTATCTCGATGACATCTGTGCCGTACTCGAGCTCGTACTCGTGCTTTATGGTGTCGGCAGGGAGCTTGCCCTTCTTCCTTATGGGGATGAACCCCTTTCCGAGGGTGTAGGCGAGGGCGCCTCCGATGATGAACCCCCGCGACTCTATGCCGACGATCGTGTCGAATTCGACAGAGCCAGTGATGTATCTCTGCGTAAGGTTGTCTATGACGAGCCTGAACCCCACCGGGTCCTTGATCAGTGTGGTGATGTCCCTGAACATGATCCCCTTCTTTGGATAGTCCGGAACCGTCCTTATCCTCGATTTTATCGGCATGGCATCCTCCTTGTCAGCTGCATCTGTGTTCTGAAGACTTGATCTTCGGTATTGTATTCAGTATCAGTCTCTTCACGTTCTCGGCGTTCTGGTGCATTATGGAGACGATCATCTCCCAGGAGACCGGCTCCTCCCCCTCCTTCCAGCAGTCATAGTCGGTCGACATCGCAATGGACTGGTAACATATGCCCAGTTCCCTTGCAAGAATGACCTCCGGCACCGTAGACATGTTTATGACGTCGGCTCCGAACCCCCTGAACATGTGAGACTCGGCCTTGGTGGAGAACCTCGGGCCCTCGATCGTGATCACCGTGCCCTTCTTGTGATGCCTCAACTTCAATTCTTTTGCGGTCTCGATCAGGAGGGAGCGCAGCTCACTGCAGAAGGGCTCGGCCATCGGCGTGTGGACGACCTTCTCCTCGTGGAAGGTGAGGGGCCTGTGTTTCGTGAAGTCTATGAACTGGTCGACGAAGACGAAGTCGGCGGGCTTTATCCTCGCCCTGAGAGAGCCGACGGCAGTGGTGGCGAGTATGTGAGTGCAGCCCTCCTTATCGAGCGCGCTCAGGTTGGCCCTGTAGTTGACGGCCGTCGGATATATGGTGTGCTTCTTCCCGTGGCGTGCGAGTATCACGACGTCGACGCCGTCTATCTTGCCTATGGTAAGCGGTGACGAGGGCTTTCCGTAAGGTGTCCTGACGTTCTTCTCCTTGGCCCCCTTGATTATCTTCGGGTCGTCAAGCCCGGAGCCTCCTATGATGCCGACTTTCACCTTCTTCATACGCTCTCCTTAGTGAAGTTTGTTGTACGCCGGTGTCAGCGCCTGTGTTCGGGATAGAGGCCGAGGATGGCCTCTTCATTGGGGGCGCATATCCCCCTTTCCGTGATCAGCCCGGTAATCAGCCTGGCAGGGGTGACGTCGAATGCATAGTTTGCGGCCCTGCTCTCCCGCGGGGTCAGCAGCACCCTCTTGATCTCTCCGTCACAGAGCCCCTCGATATACATGACTTCATCCGGGCCCCTCTCCTCAATGGGTATGTCCCTGACGCCGTCGCGTATCTCCCAGTCGAAGGTCGACGAGGGGAGAGCCACATAGAACGGCACGCCGTTGTCCTTTGCGGCCAGGGCCTTCAGATAGGTTCCGGTCTTGTTCGCGACGTCTCCGGTGTAGGTGGTCCTGTCGGTCCCCACGATCACTATGTCGACGAGCCCGTGCTGCATCAGGTGTCCGCCTGCATTGTCAGGTATCACTGTATGCGGCACGCCGTGCTGGCCGAGTTCCCAGGCCGTCAGGCTGGCGCCCTGATTCCTCGGCCGCGTCTCGTCGACCCAGACATGCACGTCGATACCCCTGTCGAAGGCGGCGTATATCGGTGAGGTTGCAGAGCCGTAATCGACGAACGCAAGCCACCCGGCGTTGCAGTGCGTGAGGATGTTTACCGTACGGCCGTTCTTCGCTGCGGCGATCTCCTCGATGAGCTTAACTCCGTGCTCGCCTATCCTCCGGCAGAACTCTGCATCCTCGTCAGCGATCTCCACGGCCGTCCTGAGGGCGACGGCCGTTCGTTCAGCGGGGGAGCCGGCTCTCATGACTGCGTCCAGTTGCCTCTTCACCGCCCAAGAGAGGTTGACCGCCGTGGGCCTCGTCGACAGGAGCTTCTCGGCGGCTTCCTCCATGTGGCTGTCGAACGACGCCGCCCTTGCGGCCTCGAGCGCGGCCAGATACATTCCATAGCCTGCAGTTGCGCCGATCAGTCCGGCGCCCCTGACGTGCATATCCTTGATGGCAGTGGCTGTGTCGTCGACCGTGGTCAGGTCCTCGATTATGAATTCGTGCGGAAGCCGTCTCTGGTCGATTATCCGGACTACGGATTCGTCGTCTTCCTTGATCCAGATCGTCCGATAGTGTCTGCCGTTTACATTCATTAATGGTTTCCTGAACAGAAAGCTGCAGGGGGTGTGCGCCGGGCAATGGACCGCGGCCTCGCGCAGCGCGAAACAGCATGTGCAGAGTCTTTCCTACATTGCAATTTTACACGACATCCGCCCACAAATTCAAGGCAGCCGGCTCGTACAGCCGTCACTCCTACCGCTGGTCCCAGGCCGGCTCGAGCACTTGAAGGGCCGGAACCGAAACGGATATACTACTGTATCCGCAAGGCCGCGAACCGCTGTACGGCTGCATGGATCGTGCAGCACTTCCGTGATGCAGCCGCAGAAGGCACACGAGGCGGGGAAGCTTATCAGGCGGGAGGGGCATATGAGAGTCTTCGAGGCCTGTTTCGTACTGGCCGTGGTGTTGATGCTGACTGCAACCGCCCATGCCGGGGGCAGACACAGGGAGTTCACCAAGGATGAGATCAGGAGGATGGCTGAGACGAGGGCGGTGATCGAGACGAAGTTCGGGAATATCGAGCTCAGGTTCTTCCCCGATGCAGCACCCAACCATGTGAACAACTTCATCGAGCTTGCAAGGAAGGGGTTTTACGACGGAACGATCTTCCACCGGGTGATACCCGGATTCATGATTCAGGGCGGGGATCCGAACACGAAGGGCACGGACAAATCCTTATACGGCTTGGGAGGTCCCGGGTATTCGCTGAAGGCCGAGTTCAACGACAGGCCTCACAAGAGGGGGACCCTCTCCATGGCTCGGGCTGCTGACCCCGACAGTGCAGGTTCGCAGTTCTTCATATGTGTCGCCGATGCCCCGTTCCTCGACGGAAAGTACACGGTCTTCGGCGAGGTCGTCTCAGGCATGGACGTGGTGGACAAGATCGTGAGCCGGCCGAGGGACGCAAGGGACAATCCGATCGAGAGGATCGAGATGAAGGTCAGGATCACGGAGCCATAGGCGCGGTCTCATCGGAAGTGGTCCTGCTCCATGCTCACCCCCCAAGCCTGCAGGAGGGCCCTTTCAGGGGGCGGTGTCCCCTCTCCGCGTGAACCCGCCGCTGCGGCCGCCGCGTTTCTCAAGGAGCATTATGCCGGTTATGGACATCTCCCTGTCCACGGCCTTGCACATGTCGTAGATGGTGAGGGCGGCTGCGGCCACGGCCGTGAGGGCCTCCATCTCGACACCGGTCTGACCGACCGTCTTCACCCTCGACTCGATAAGCACCCTGCTCCTCTGCTCGTCGAAGCTGAAGTCCACGGAGACGCTCGTTATGCCGAGGGGGTGGCAGAGGGGTATGATGTCCGGCGTCTTCTTCGCAGCCATTATTCCGGCCACGCGCGCCACCTGCAGGACGTCGCCCTTTGCCGCCCTGTTCTCCCTGATGAGGGCGAGGGTCTCGGGCCTCATCGATACAGCGCCTGCTGCCACGGCCTCGCGCGCGGTGGGCGGTTTTCCGGATACGTCCACCATGCGGGCCCTGCCTTCGCGGTCTGTGTGTGAGAGTCTGGACATGGCTGGATGATCCTAATATGACACAGCAGGGGGCAAAGAGGCAAGCAGCGGCAGGGGGTGATTACCTGAGGGTCAGGGTCCCTGTGCCGGTGTCGTATTCGTACTTCTCCTCATCGAACTCGGTGCCGATGAATCCCTTCAGCTCCTCGAGGCTCGCCGGATACCCGCCGTTGGCGGCGCGGTACTGCCGGATAGCTCTCTTCAATACGTCGAGGTTCGCGCTGGCGGCCGCATCCCTTGCATCATCGTACGAGTCGATGAGAGCGCCGCCGTATTCACGGGGCGGATTGGCCGGTTCGTTCTTGCAGGCCGTCAGAAGCGGAAGCAGCAGGACGAGGACTGATGTGAGGGCGATTTTTTTCATATCTCATATTGTATCATAAAATGTGGGGTGACGGTTTCCGCCCGGCTGGGCACGGGACCAGAAGGAGGAGGGTAAGGTAATGACACGAGCAGCCGCCAGAATCACAGCCATTGTCCTCGTCTTCTCACTGATTGTCTCCTGTGCGGTGAACCCGGTCACAGGCAAGCGCGAGTTGATGTTCGTCTCGGAGTCCCAGGAGGTCAGGATCGGGCGCGAGGCTGCACCGTCGCTCAACTGGACCTACGGCGGCGAGTTCCGGGACGACGAACTCAAGCAGTACCTCGAAGGGGTCGTCAAGCGGATATGGAAGGCCTCGGAGAGGCCGCACCTTCCACTCAGGTTCGCCGTCCAGAACACATCCCTGCCGAATGCGTTCGCACTTCCCGGGTACGTGGCGATCACGCGGGGACTGCTCGCCGAACTCGACAACGAGGCACAGTTCGCCGCGGTGATGGGGCACGAGGTGGGGCACGTGATGGCGCGGCATACCGCAAAGCGTATCACTCTCGGCACCCTGCAGAAGCTCGGACTCGTCGTCGGAGGGGTTGCACTCGCCGGAAAGAAGGACGCCGACATACTGCTCGCAATCGGGGCAATCGGCAGCAGCCTCCTGCTGCTCAAGTACAGCAGGGAGCAGGAACTCCAGGCGGACCGCCTCGGTGTCAAATACATGGCCGCACTCGGGTACGACCCATACGAGGCGATAAAGGCCCACGACAGGCTCAAGGCGGCGGTTGACGGTTACCTGAAGCGGCAGGGGAAGAAGGCCCGGGACGACAACCTCCTGAGCGCCATCCTCTCCACCCATCCGAGGGAAGAGGTCCGGAAGGAGGAGATGCTCGACATGATAAGGCGGCTCCCGCCTTACCGCCTCGAGGGCGACGGCCGCGGCCGCAGGAGATTCCAGGCCGCGGTCAAGCGGCTCCGGAGAGTGAACCGGGTCTATTTCGTGTACGACAGGGCCGTCTCGCTCTACAACAAGGACAGGCTCGCCGAGGCCGAGAGGACGCTCGGGAAGGCCTTGGCCATGAACCAGCGGCAGGCCCCCTTCTACAACCTCTACGGGATGATACGGCTGAAGGAGAAGAGATACACAGAGGCGGCAAGGTATTTCAAGGAGGCGCTCGACCGGGACGGCGGCTACCAGCCCGCTTTCTACGGCCTCGGGATGGCGGAGATGGGCCGCCGGCGCTATGCTTCGGCGGTTGAGCGCTTCAGGGAGAGCCTCAGGCTCTATCCGGAACACCCGGGCTCACATTTCGGCATCGGCAAGAGCTACTACCGTCTTGGAAGGTACGGAGAGGCCGTCCCCCACCTGGAGAGATTCGCCTCCCGGTCGCCGAAGCATCCGGAGGTGCACGGCCTCCTCGGCATCTGCTACGAGAGGACCGGGGATGTACGATCCGCAATAAGGGAGTACAGGCTGCAGGTGAAGGTGGCGCCTGATACGAGGCTCGGCAGGCTTGCAAGGGAGCGGCTGCAGGTGCTGAGCCCTCCCGAGGAGCCGACTGCATCGAAGGCGGAGTGACCCCGCCTCTGTCTCAGCCGGTTCTGCGGCCTCTGCACTCAAGTGGAGAGGGAGCCGGTGCGGGCATGTACTTTTTTATGCAAAAGGCCTTCTTTCATGATATCATGTAAAGCATGGATGTATGCGGAGCATGGTGTCAACATGATCCTTAGGATATCGTCGGGGTTGTAGCAACCTGTCCACAAAGCATCAATTCAGGGAGGTGTCTTATGGAAAGGGTGAGTATGCATGAGAGCATCGGGAGTCTTCATGAAAAGGTGAAGAGAGACGGCATGCCGACCGTCGCCGAGAGGTTCGACGCGCAGGAGAAGACGCGGTGTTCATACTGCACAAAGGGGGTGAGCTGCCAGCTCTGTTCGCAGGGGCCGTGCAGGATCACCAAGTTTGCCGACAGGGGAGTCTGCGGCATAGACGCAAACGGGATGGTCATGAGGAACCTCGTACACCTCAACCTGTTCGGGACTGCGGCATACACATACCACGCAAAGGAGACCCTCAAGACTCTCAGGGCTGCAGCCGCCGGCAAGACACCGTTTGGGATCAAGAACGAGCCGAGGCTGAGGGAGTTCGCGGCAACGCTCGGGCTCGACAACGGCGGAAGCACTCAGGAGTTGGCTGACAGGGTCGCCGACTTCCTCGTTGCAGAGCTCCACAGGGACTCGTCGGAGGAGTCGAGGCTCGTCGATATCCTTGCACCCGAGTCCAGGAAGAAGCTATGGAGGGAGCTCGGCGTATTCCCCGGAGGACCGCTTCACGAACTGCTCGACACAGAGACGAGGTGCATGACCAACATCGACTCAGACCATGTCTCGCTGGCGAAGATGGCACTCAGGATGGGCATATCCATGGCGTACTGCGCGCAGTTCGTTCTCGAGGCATGCCAGGACATCATCTTCGGTACTCCGTCTCCGCATGAAACGAGTGTCGACGTGGGCATCATAGACAAGGACTATGTGAACATCCTCCCCAACGGCCACGAGCCGTTCGTGGGTGCTGCAATCATAGAGCTCGCCCACAGGCCCGAGGTGCAGCAGATGGCCAAGGATGCCGGGGCCAAGGGCATAAGGGTCGTGGGCTCGATCGAGACCGGACAGGAGCTTCTCCAGCGATACCCCTCGGACGACGTATTCGTCGGTCTTACCGGCAACTGGCTCAACCAGGAGTTCGTGCTCGCGACCGGAGCGGTCGACCTCTTCGCAGTCGACATGAACTGCTCTGTGCCGACACTCGGGATATTCGCGGACAGGTACAACGCCACCGTGGCATCGGTGTCGAAGCTCGTCAGGATTCCGGGAGTCAACCTCAACTACGAATACGATCCGGAGAAGGTCGAAGGCCTCGCAATGGACCTGATAAAGGTGGCTGTGGAGAACTTCAAGAACAGAAAGGGCAAGGAGACGTTTATACCGGCCAACAAGCAGAAGGCGGTCGTGGGATTCTCGACAGAGGCGATTCTCGGGGCACTCGGCGGCACCCTCGACCCACTGCTCGATGTGATAAAGAAAGGCTCCATCAAGGGTGTGACTGCGCTCGTCAGCTGCTCGACCCTGACCAACGGCCCGCAGGACTCCCTGACCGTGGCGGTGGCAAAGGAGCTGATAAAGAGGGACATACTCGTGCTGAGTGCGGGCTGCGGCAACGCCGCGCTTCAGGTGGCGGGGCTTCAGACGGTCGAGGCCCAGGAGCTTGCCGGTGAAGGGCTCAAGGCGGTCTGCAAGACCCTCGGCATCCCCCCGGTGCTGAGCTTCGGCACGTGCACGGACACGGGCAGGATCGCCATGTTGGTGACCGCGGTGGCCGGGGCGCTCGGTGTAGACCCCTCGGAGCTCCCGGTGGCTGTCACGGCCCCTGAGTACATGGAGCAGAAGGCCACCATAGACGCCATATTCGCCGTGGCCTTCGGTCTCTACACCCATGTCTCCCCTGTACCGCCCGTGACCGGCGCGCCGGACGTGGTGAAGCTGCTCACAGAGGACATCGAGGGGATAACGGGCGGAAAGATCGCCGTTGGTGAAGACCCTGCGGCGATCGCCGGCGGGATCGAGGCCCACATAGCGAAGAAGAGGGCGGCGCTCGGGATATAAGCACGGCTCGAAGCGGCTGGGCGATGAGCAGCGGTGTGAGACCGGAGAAGCTCAAGGCACTCAAGGAGAGGATGGAGTCACTCGGTATACGCGAAGAGGACATCTCGGAGAAATTCGTGCGTTCCAGGGGCCACGGCGGCCAGAAGGTGAACAAGACATCCACCTGCGTATACCTCAAGCACATTCCCACGGGCATCGAGGTCAAGTGCCAGGAGAGCCGGTCCCAGCCGCTCAACCGCTTCCTTGCGAGGCGGCTGCTGGCGGATAAGATAGAGCAGAGACTGCTCGGCACCGAGAGCCCCGCCGAGAAGGAACGGCAGAGGATAAGGAGACAGAAGCTCCGAAGGAAGAGGAGGGCGAGGCTCAAGGAGCGGCAGGCACGGCAGCAGTGAGGGCGTTCAGCGAGGCGAGTGCGCTCTTGACCGTGCCCTTGAGCTTCTGCGTCCCCTGGAGGGCCCCCATCTTGTACTTCACCGATATGTCGAGCATGGACATATCCGGGGCCTTGAGATTGAGCAGCACGGTGCCTGTCGCCCTCAGGTCCACGGGCCCCTTGACCGTCAGGTCCTTTATCAGGAGCCTCCCGTTGTCTATGTCGCCGTTGCCGCTGACCTCCTTGAGCACGATCCCGTTTCCTGCAGCAGGAACCTTGAGGTCCTTGACGAGCAGTTCTATCCGCCCGTCCTTTACCTGGTCACCGCCCACGAGCACGTGACCCTTGAGCGTGAGCGTGCCCTCGCCGAGGAGCCTGTTTCGAAACTTGTCGAGGTTGAATACGAGGTCGACGAGTCCCTCCTTCCTGAAGACCTGAACGCTCGCCCCTTCGGTCGTGACGCGGCCGAGGCTTCCGCGCAGGACGTACCCGAGCGGCGTGATCCTCAGGACTACCTCACCGAGTTCGAGGGCCTCGGAGCCCACGCCTACAGAGACGTCCGTGAAGACCGCCTTGAGGGCGGATGCATCGGATATCTCGTAGCCAATGGGTACTCTTACCCGCCGTGTCAGGCCCTCCAGGGCCCTGGCATACAGGGTCTCGTAAGGCAGGAACAGGTACAAGCCCACCACGAACGAGACTGCAAATAGGAGTATCTTCTTCATCTCATCTTCTCGATCTGCATGTTCAAGTCGGCGTAGCCGGGATCGTCGAACCTCTTGGATATGGAGAACGCCCTCACCCGTACGTTCGAATATCCGCCCGCGACCTGGAGTACATCGACTATCTCCGTGAAGGTCAGTCCCTGATAGAGCACGCTCACTCCTTCGACGCTTCCAGGTATAGGCTTAATCGTTGCGATCCGGTCCGAGAGGTTCAGCCTGCTGCCAGAGCTCTGGACGAACGACAGCAGCCCCTCCTCAAGGCGTTCCGCCCCCCTGTTCCTGCTCGACAGGCCCTTGTACTCTTCGGCCATCGAGTATATCTTCTCGTACCGCTCCTTCAGGGCCTCCTTCTCCTCGATCAGCCGGCCCTCCCTGGCGGAGAAGAAGGCGAAAGTGGCGGCGAATACCGTCACGACCAGCAGTGCTGCAGCGGCCGTCTCCTTCATTGCTTGAACCTCGCGGTGATTATGAAATTCACGTCTTCCTGCTGAACCTTTGCAGACTCTATGACGAACTTCACCCTGAGAGCCCTCGACAGCTCTTCAGATGCCTTGTCGAGGGCCTGAAGGCTCTTAATGGTCCCCTTTATCCTGATCAGTTCCTGGTTGACCGTAAGGTCCTCAACGGATGCATCGCCGCCGAACGAAGTGCTCATGGCTGAAAGTATCCTGAGCGGCTCTATGCCGGCGGCCCCCTGCTTCTTGATCTGGCTTATCCTGTAGAGGAGCATGCCGTAGGGGTCGGGGTTGTCGGCTATCTTCATGGAGTCGTATATGCCGTTGATCGCCCCTTCGTAGGCCTTGAGGTCCTCCTTCAGGGGGATGGTCCTGAGAAAGAGGGCGACGGCGAACACCAGGTAGAGCGCCCCCCAGAATATCAGGTCCTTCTTCATTGCGGCAATCGAGAAACCCTCCCGCCGGCCCGAGAGCTTCAGGTCGAGTTCCTTGGTCCTGCCCGAGGCCGCGAGCCTGCCGATCCAGTCGGTCACCTGCTCCCTCTGCGTCGCCGAGATGTCGATATCCCTCAGGCCCTCCATCCCTGGGTATCCCTCCACATCACCGGTGAAGTGGAGGAACCCGCCGTCGCGCCTGAGCAGTGTGGTGGTCCCCGTCCTGAGCACGAAGTCTCCCTCCTCTGCCAGCAGTGCGGCCACGGACGTGGTGGTGACGATGGATGCCGAGCTGAAGAGCTCGGGATACCGCTCCATGAGCCCCTCCAGTTCCTCGGTGTATACGAAGGCCGTGACAGGCGAGGTCTTCAGGAACCCGAACCTATCCTGCACAACCCCTTCGGGGAAGATGCCCGCGAGATGTAGCCTCACCATCTCTCTCAGGTTGGCGCTCTTCACTGGCCTTATGTCAGTGGAGACGAGGCTCACGAACTCGTCCGGTATCACGAGCACGTCTCCCTTGTTTGGAGGGAGTTCCCCCTGTAGGGGAAACTCCTCCTCTCTGCAGCCCGCACCGCCGCACGAGCAGCTCACAAGCCGGTCCCTATAGAGAAATATTATCCTGCCCAGCGGCATAGAACTCCTCTGCATCCTCGAAGTACTTGAGTATTTTAATCTTTCCGGACTCTTTTTTAACAACGGCACCCGCCCTCGTCCGCGTGCCCCCCACGTCAGCCTCCGTGAATATGTAGAAGAGGGAGCTGGTTACGGTTATGTATGGTTGAACGGCGAGGTAGACGTCGTCCGTCATTCCCGGGACCTTCCTTATCTGTGATATATCCTTGAAGGGCTTCGACTCCCTGTACCTGACGATCGCCTCTGCAAGGGGCTCGATCTCGGGCAGAAACGCCCCCATCACTGACTCACCGGCGAAGTTGATGTTTATCTTCCCCTGCGTGTCCTCGACCGTGAAGAGGCCGAGCAGGTCCCTCGGAAGGGTCGAGAACCCGGGGAGGAGCCTCAGCTCGCCGAGGCTGTACGGCCTGAGATTGCGGATGGACTCCACGTCGGGCGGCTCGGGCACGTCGGCGAACAGCCTCTCAAGGGCGTCCTCGGTCCTCTGCCTGAGCTTTTCATCCCTTGAAGAGACACCGGTTATGGGGATCCTGCTGTTCAGGGGGATGACGGCTGCGCTTACGTAGCCCTCGGGCGTGGGGATCGTGGGCAGCGAGGCCCAGAGGTCGTCAGATGAATCATAGGTGTCCTTGTCCTCCTGCAGGAGCCGGGCCACACCCTTTATCACGGAGTTGCAGTAGATGTACCCCTGCTGGAGCTTCTGGGCCGACGCCACCTCGTCGTACTGGGCCACGACGCTCTCGTTCTTGAGAAGTACAAGGGAGAGGGAGGCGGCTACGACTATGAGGACCGCTATGAGGACAGAGCCCCTCGTGCCCGATGCAGGGTGTGTTTTCAGAGCAGCCTGCCTCCCGTGACGGTCCACTTCCTGCCTCCGTATACGTATTCCATCCTGATCACATCCTCGCCCGTGGCCTGCTCGGTCCAGCCCTCTTCAGTGCGCGTGAGGAACCTCAGTTCCCCGACCTTTTCGAGAAGCCTTATCCTAAGGTTGATCCCCCTCTTCTTCTCGGACTCCTCCCTGTAGAGGTACCTCTCTCCGTCGACCTTGTCGACGAAATAGGTCACCTCTACGGGAAAGGACGAGTTGGAGTAGAGCGAGTGCGTCGACTTGAAGCTTATCTCGGTACCGAATATGGTGCTCTGCATCGTCGGGACCCCTATCATCGTCCTCAGGTCCGCCTGAAACAGGTTGCTCAGCCTCACGTAACTCATCACCCCGCTGAGCCGCTCGTCGAGGGCCCTGTCGGTGGAGAACACGGTGTTCATGGACGAGTAGAGTCCGGCGAGGACGAGCGCGCTCAGGGCAAGCGCAACGAGCACCTCGAGCAGTGTAAGTCCCCTATCTGTAGAAACTGTAGACAATCTCCGCCTCTCCCTTTTTCAGCCTGAGGATGTACTCCTTTATGTATGAGAGCCCGAGGGCGCTCTCTGTGACCTCGTACTTTATCCCCTCGTATCCCTTCAGGTCGACGAACCCGGGTGTGGGCTCTATGTCCGGCTCGGTATACAGGGTATAGAAGATGTCGCTTCCAGCCTCGAGCAGTTCGATCTTCCTGAGGGTGTAGCCGGTCGTGTCTATGTTCGACCTGAGGAGCGTGTATATGCCCGACAGCGAGATCGCGAGCACGGCCAGGGCGATCAGCACCTCGAGCAGGGTAAATCCCCTCTGCCTCATCCCCTTGCCTCCACCTCTGCAAGGAGCGGCCGGCTGACGAGCCTGCTGTTGTCCGAGAGCCTCAGCTCGAAGTAATCGATTATGCCCGCCGGGTACGCCCTTACGGTGACCGCGAGGTCGTCGGTCCGGTTGTCGTTGACGAGGGCGTCCATCACCGTGAGGCCGCCGGGGAGCCTGTACTCCTCGTCTTCCATGCGGAAGCTCCCGCTGCCCATGATAAAGGTGATCTCGACGGCCCTGCCTGACTCCCGCGCCCTCTGCAGTGCCTTTGCAATCACGGAGTCCACCTCCTTCTCAACGGGTGGCACCGGTTCGAGAATACGAGGGGCGAGGCGGGGCATCAGCACGAAGAGACCCACCGAGAGTATGACCATCACGACGAGGATCTCTATGAAGGTGAAGCCCTGCCTGCCCACTACTTGATCTCCCAGCTCCTTATGTCGGCGTTGACACCGTCGCCGCCTTCCCTGCCGTCGGCGCCGAAGCTGATTATCTCGTATTCCCTGTCACCCTCACCAGGGCTCCTGTAGATGTACTTGTTGCCCCAGGGATCGAGCGGCGCCGATTCATCGTCGAGGTAGCCTCCGTCACGGTAGTGCCTCGGTATGGGCTCTATGTCGGGCTTCTTCACGAGCGCCATGAGACCCTGCTCCGTGGTCGGGTAGACGCCGTTGTCTATCTTGTAGAGCTTCAGGGCCGACTCTATGGCCCTTATGTCGTTCTTCGCCTTTACAATCCTCGCCTCGTCAGGCCTGTTGAGGATCTTCGGCATCAGGAACGTGGCCAGAATCCCGAGTATGACCAGCACCACCATGAGCTCTATCAGGGTGAACCCTGACTCCCTATCCGTGTATCTCATACACACCTCCTTGTTTTGGGTTTGTTCTGTACGGTTCAAAAAAGCCCTATGCACGTCACCCGCCCCGTGATCCACGCGTGTGTGCTCACTTCACCAACTGATTCATCTCGAACAGGGGGGTCATGATGGATACAACTATGAAGCCGACCACAAGCCCGAGTATCAGTATGAAGACAGGCTCGGCAAGGGACGTGAGCCTCCCCATGATCTTCTCGACGTCCTTCCTGTAATAATAGGACATCCTTTCGAGAAAGCCGGCGAGTTCACCGGTCTTCTCGCCGGTCAGCACGGCCGCCATCAGCATCTCGTCAAAGACCGGCGAGTCCTTGAGCCCCTCCGACAGGGGTCTGCCCTTCTCGACCTCGAGGGCGAGCCTCTGCATCTCCTCCCTTATCATCAGGTTGCTCACCACACCCCTGCAGCCGTTGAGTGCGGCCACGAGCGGGATGCCCTCCCTGAGCTGGAAGGCGAGGAGCTCGGTGATCCTCGCCATCACGGCCTTCCGGAACACCTCCTTGCCGATCAGCAGGGAGTCTATCCTCTTCCTGAGCGGCGGGGAGTTCCTGTACATCCTGACGCCGGCCACCACCGCCACGCCGGCGAGTATGCTCAGCAAGAGCCCGTAGCTCCTCAGGAACGAGCCGACGGCTATCAGCACCGAGGTCGACACGGGCAGGTCTATCTTCACGGACTGGAAAATCTTCTCCATCTTCGGAACCACGTAACCGAGAAGAAACCCGACCACGGCGCTGCCTATCATGCCGACCACGAGGGGATAGGTGAGGGCGCTCTTTATCTTTCCCTCCCGCTCCTTCTTTCTCTCTTCATATTCTGCAATATTCAGCAGGACGTCCGCCAGCCCGCCGGTCGCCTCCGCTATCCTCACCATGTTGACGTACACCTCGGGAAAGACGCGCTGGTAGCGCCCGAGTGCGTCCGAAAACCTCTTCCCCTCTGACACGTGTTTCTTTATGTCGCTTAGGACGTGGGAGAGACCCTTCTGCTCCCTGTGTCTCATCGTTATGTCGAGCGACTTTATCAGCGGCAGGCCGCTCTTGAGCATGATCCCAATCTGGAAGAAGAGCTGGCCCGGGTCCTTCCTCCTGAGCGGCCACCTCCGCTTCTTCTCGCCCACCTCCTCAATGAGGTAGGGCAGGACCGTCTCTTCCCGGAGGCTCTTCATGGCCATGGCCCTGGTGGGGGCCTCCACGACACCGTCGACCTCCTTACCCGAAGGATCGTATCCCTTGTACCTGTATATCGCCATCGGCTCTCCCGGCCATCTACTGCGTGGTTACGGTGATGACCTCCTCAGGCGTCGTGACACCGCCGCGGATCAGCTCGACCCCCTTGGCGAACATCGTCTGCATGCCCTGCTTTACGGCGAGCGTCTTGATCTCCGTGGAACTGGCCTTCCGCATGATGAGCTTCCTTATCTCGTCGTCGAGCTCGAGAAACTCGTAGATGCCGATCCTCCCCTTGTACCCGGTGCCGAAGCACTTCTCACACCCCCTGCCCCTGAAGCACCTCTCGAGCTCGAACCCCTTCGCGAGGAATATTTCCCTGATCTCGTCCTCGACCTCGACCTCCTCCCTGCAGTCAGGGCATATCTTCCTGACGAGCCTCTGTCCGATGACGAGGAGGAGGCTGCTCGATAGGAGGAAGGGCTCTATGTTCATCTCCACGAGCCGCGCAACAGCCGTGGGCGCATCACTCGTGTGGAGGGTGGTGAGCACGAGGTGCCCTGTGAGTGATGCCTGGATGGCTGCCTCGGCCGTCTCCTCGTCCCTGATCTCTCCTACGAGTATCACGTCGGGGTCCTGCCTGAGGAATGTCCTGATCGCCCTGGCGAAGGTCACGCCGGTGGCGGGGTTGACCTGTACCTGGGCGATCCCGTCTATCCTGTATTCAACGGGGTCTTCGATCGTCACGATGTTTACCGCCTCGTTCTGTATCTCGAGGATCGAGGCATAGAGCGTGCTCGTCTTGCCGCTGCCTGTCGGGCCTGTGACCATGATTATCCCGTTCGGAGACCTGAGGAGCCTCTTCAGCAGCTTCACCTGCCGGTCGTCAAGCCCGAGTATGTCGAGCTTGAGCGCCGTCTCCGACCTGCTGAGCAGCCTCAGGACCGCCTTCTCGCCCTTGGCGGTCGGGATGGTCGAGACCCTTATGTCTATAGTCTTGGTGCCGAACTGGATGTTTATCCTCCCGTCCTGGGGCCTGCGCGTCTCGGCCACGTCCATGTCGGCCATCACCTTTACGCGAGCTATCATGGGCTCGAGGAGCCCCTTGTCGAGTGTCTTCACGGTCTTCAGCCTGCCGTCCACCCTGAACCTGACGATGAGGTTCGCCTCGCGGCCCTCGATGTGTATGTCACTGGCGCCGAGCCTGATCGCACTCATGATGGTCTGGTTGACGAGCTTCACCACCGGAGCGTCGTCATGCACGCCGCTCAGTATGTCGTACTCGTCCGAGGAGATGCTCTCTCCCTCGTGGTTCAGTTCCACGTCCTCTTCCAAGATGAACGAGAGCTTCTCCGCTATCTCGAGGAGCGTCTTCTGCGGAACGAACTTGAAGCTCCCTGAAGACTTGCAGGCGGTGGAGACGAACGAGGCCTTCCTGATGCCGTCCTCAGAGCTCACGAGGAAGGTGAGCCTCCCGTCGGCGGCCTCGACCGGCAGGAAGTCCGAGCGGTCCGGAAACTTCAAGTAGAGGTCGATGACCTCTCTGGGCAGACTCTCGAGGTCAGGTGAAAAGCCGTTCATTCTTCCTCTCCGGCTCCTGTGCCGGCCGGTTCCCCGCCGGCCGCGGGAAGGAGCGCCCTCCCGGCCTCTTCGCTCCTTGCATCGTCCTTCAACGCGCCGCTCTCTCTAAGGAGCTCCTGCCTCGACCTCGTGAGGTCTTCCATGTCCTGCCTCGTCTTTATGATCGTCGTCGTGATGAAGACCATCATGTTCGTCTTCTCCCTCGACGTATCCCTCGAACGGAAGAGCCAGCCCAGCAGCGGTATCCTCGACAGGAGCGGCACCCTCGTCTCAGACATGCCCAGGTCGTCCTTGATGAGGCCGCTTATCACCACGGTCGTATTGTTGTTCAGCTTTATCGTGGTCTTGGTGCTCCTCGTGAGGGTGATAGGGGCCGACGCCACGCCCACGGCCGTGGACACCACCTTCTTGACCTCCTGCTGCACGTTCAGCAGTATCGTGTCCTCGTCGATCACGTGGGGAAGTATCTTCAGCTTGATGCCGACGTCCCTGTAGTCGAACGTCTGGATCGGGTTGTTGTTGGCGTCGAACTTCTCGCTTATCAGGAATGGCCGGTTCTCTCCAACGAAGACCTCGGCCTCCTCGTTGTCGAGCGTCAGGAGCTGGGGTTTCGAGAGTATGTTGATCCCAGACTCCGTCTTTATCGCGTTCACGAGCGCGCTGAGCGTGGGGAACTTCACGCCCTCGTAGGTTATGACATTGCCGAGTATGCCGAGGCCGAAACCTCCTGGAAGGGCACCGAGGTTGGGCGGATTACCCTCGAGCACCGGGCTCTGCAGATCTATGACGTCCTTTGACTCGAGGAACGTGCCGGTGCCGACGAAGTTGTTGTTCCCTGCACCGGCAAGCCACTCCACGCCGAACTTGGCCCCGTCCTCGAGCGTCGCCTCCAGGATCAGGGCCTCGACGAATATCTGGTCCCTCGGCACGTCCAACTTCTCGATCAGCGATTCGATCTGCGCGTAGAGCTCGGGGTCTCCGATGACCGATATGGTGTTGGTGGCCTTGTCCGCCGCAACCTTCATGACGGAGCGGCCCTTCTGTTGCTGAGGAGGGGGCTTGGTCTTGTCCTTGCGGGTCTTCACGTCCGAGAGTATCTTGTTGAGCACCTTCTCGACGTCCTCGGCCATGGCGTACTTCAGCTTGAAGACCCTGGGGGTCGTGGCCGTCTCCTTCATCACGTCGGTGTTGGCTATGATCCGCTTTATCACGGCCATGTCATCCGGCAGGGCGGCCACTATGATCGAGTTCGAAGTCCTGTCCGCCATGAAGACCGGCTTCACGCGTATGTAGGAGGACTTGCCGAGCTCTGTGAAGAACGTCTTGATCGTCTTTGCGAACTCGCTGGCATAGGTGTTCTTCAGTGGGATTATCTCTATGCTGACCCCGCTTCCCATGGCGCTGATGGTCTTGATCATGCCGGCCATCCGCTCGACATTGGCGCTGTTGTCCTTAACCACGAGGGCGTTCAGCGTCGGGATGGTCTCTACCCGGCCGTAGTCCGACTTGGTGAGGTTCAGGAATTTCGAGAGGAGCTTTGCGTCTATGTTTTCTATCTGGAAGACCCTCACGACCAGGTTCTCTTCATCACGTCCCTTCTCGGCCGGTTCCTCCTCGACGGAGTACGGCATCTTCGCCACCTTGGTCCTCCTGACTATGTACAGCACGTCGTCCTCCCTGACGGCCTCGAGATTGTTCATGCCCAGCACCGTCTGCAGTACGCTCATCATGTCGGACCTGGAGAACTCCCTCCTCGCCTTCAAGGTAACGGTCCCCTTGAGGTCCCGTGGGTCATATAGGATGTTCGATTCCGTGTACTCCGCGACGAAGTCGACGAAGTCCTGCAGGGAGACCTCCTGGAAGTTCATCCCGGTCTCCGCCCCTGTCCGGGAGGCGGGCAGAACGAGGAGACAGAAAACGAGAAGAAAAAGGCTTTTCATCCTGGGACTCAGAAGTTTATTCATTTATGACTCTCCTTGAAAGATAAGTCGCTGTTACAGATTCCGGACCGCATACGCGCTCATTCCTCTATCTCGATGAAGAGTGACTTCTTCTCTCCCTTTCTCACCAGGTCTATGTTGACAGCGGTGATGTCCTGTATCTTCGACAGCAGCTCCATCGCCTTCTGGGGGGAACTGACGTCCTCACCGTTTATCCTCTTCAGTATGTCGCCGCGCCTGAGGCCGAGCTTGTAAAGGAACGAATCCTTCCTCAGCATGCTCAGCTGGTAACCGACGAACTCGTCCTTCTTGTAGTACGGGGCTATACGCACGGTGGTGAGAAGCTTGTTCAGGTTCTGGGCAAGAGAGAGGGCCTCCTTCCTCTTGATCGTGATCTTGTCCGCCTGCGCATCGGCCTGCACGCCCGGCGCCTCGGGCCTCACGCGCGGGACCTCTGCCCTCGCCGTCAGCCGCTCGGTACTCACCGGCCTTCTCTTCCCGGTCTCCGGAAACCTGAGCGTGACCCTCTTGCCGTTGCGCTCGAACACGGCTGAGTTCAGGGATACCTTTTCGAGCGTGTACTCACCGAGGGACTCGCCGGCAGAGACGACCTTCAACTCCTTGTCTTTCTTGAGCAGGGCCATCTCGGCCTTTCCGACCACGGTACCGATGAGCTGGTACTTCCTGATGCCGTCTCCGCCGGCTGCCGGGGCCTTTCCCTCCGCCGCCGCGGCCCCCGGCTCTTCGTACTTGAGCCCGAATATGTTCCTCTTCAGTATCTGGCTGGTCGATGGTACAGCGGTGAGTTGAGGGCCCTGCCTCGTCTCGCCCCGCCTTACCGGAGCGACGGTGCTTTTGTGGTAGTAGACGTTTATTGCAGAGGCTGAGAGATAGGCCAGCAAGAGACCGCTCACAACTGGGTACAGAACCGTCCTGAAATTACTTCCCCTTGAAGAAAACATTTTTTGTAACTGTTTCATTCAATTATACCTGAAATGAGCGGTTTTTGTCCCTTCCGCTTATCACCGCACCCTCCCGGCAGGAACGTCTGGCAGTGAAGACCCGCCCCGGCTGAGGAGACGGCGGAGCGGCTCCATGTACAAAGGGGCGTCAGGGACCCGGCAACGACAACTAATTATATCATAAATACTCGGCCGACCGGTCACATCCCCCTCCCTCTGCATAAAGCATGGAGAGACAATGCCCGAGGCCTGGAGGCGCTTGAGGGGAGCTTCCACAGAGACAAGCCTTTCTCAAGGCAGGGTTCGAGGGTCGCAGACACGCAGTGCGTGCTTTCACACGTGAACAAGGACGTTGCAGCGGCCTCTCTCCCATCCCGCCATGCACAAGTTCCTGTGAGGAACCCTATTTT
>Ga0256830_1000973_pt1 | contig 21104 bp, 18 predicted proteins | sample 128326metaG_FD_190537 | JGI IMG/M metagenome (GOLD analysis project Ga0256830, IMG submission 190537) | Hydrothermal vent microbial communities from Lau Basin, Pacific Ocean - 128-326 | ecosystem: Environmental > Aquatic > Marine > Hydrothermal vents | place: Pacific Ocean: Lau Basin | collected... | reverse complement strand
GCCCTTCGGGGTGAACGTGCTGCGCAACGATGCCATCTCAGCCCTCGCCGTGGCGAGCGCCACCGGGGGGAGCTTCATAAGGGTGAACGTTCATGCGGGGGTGAGGGTGGCGGGGGAGGGCATCCTCACGGGGAGGGCGCACGAAACCCTGCGCTACCGTGAGCGCCTGAAGAGCGGGGTGATGATTTTTGCGGACATCGCGGTGAAGCACTCCGCCCCCCTGGTGGAGCTCACCTTGGAGGAGGAGATTGAGGCCAACGTTTCCAGGGGGTGCGCCGACGGGATAATCCTCACCGGCAGGCGAACTGGCGAGCCTCCAGAGCCTGAGAGGGTTGCAGAGGCGAGGAGGGCGTGCACCAGGTGGGTGCTGGTTGGTAGCGGGGTTACTCCTGAAAACGCACCCGCCCTGCTTGAGCACGCCCACGGGTGCATCGTCGGCACCTGGTTCAGGGAGGGGAGACTTCAGGGGGAGGTGAGCCGGCGCAGGGTGGCTGAGCTGGTGGAGGCGGTCAGGAGTCTGGGCTGATGCCCCACGCCCTGAGCAGGAGCAGGGCTATACCCAGGAACACCAGCACCGAGGCACCGGCGAGCAGGAAGGTGGCTGAGAATCCGTAGGCCTGCGCCACCGCCCCTGCCACCGCAGGACCCAGGGCGAAGCCCAAGGAGCCCGAGAGGTTGAAGCCCCCTATGGCTGCCCCCTTTGAGCCCCTCGGTGCCAGGTCCCCGCTTAGAGCCGCCGAGGCGGGCAGCATGACGGAAGCCATCACCCCCGCCACCCCCAAGGGGAGGAGTATGGCCGGAGGCGAGAGCATACCGATGCTCCCTATGCAGGCAGCGTACACGGCGCTCCCCGCAGCCAGGGGCTTCACCCTGCCCAGCCTGTCAGCCAGCACCCCTCCAAAGTACTGCAGCAGGGCGAAGGGGAGCATGAAGGCCGACATGTATGCGCCTATCTCCCCTGGGCTCATGCCCCACCTCGTACCCAGCATTATCGGAAACACGCTCACGAAGAATCCTGCGGTGAAGCGGTCAATGAAGGAGAAGGAGTAGGGCACCAGCAGCTCCTTCCTCCCCAGCACCCTGCGTATGCTCCTCCTCGCAGAGGTGCTGCCCTCCACCGGCACCTCCTCCAGGAACCTCCAGGAGAAGAGCAGGGTGAGGAAGATTATGAGGGAGGCGGCGTAGAAGGGCATGACCGGGCTGAGCTCCCCGAAGGCGCCTCCCGCAGGGGTGCCGAAGGCCATGCCACCTGCTATCCCCATGCCCACGAGCCCCAGGCCCCTGCCGTACCTCTCACGCCTGCAAACGTCCAGCACGAGCGCCATGGCGGTGGAGTAGACCATGACCGTGAATATGCCCTCAACCAGCCTGAAGGCTATGAGCCACTCCAAGCTCGGAGCGTTCGCCTGGAGCAGGAGCATTGCCGAGTTGCCGGCAAGGCCTACGAGGATGAAACCCCTCCTCCTTCCAGCACGGTCAGACAGGGCACCCCAGATGGGGGCGAAGATGGCGTAGGCGAGCAGGTTCACGGCCACGAACATTCCCGCCTGAGCCACGCTCGCCCCGTAAACGTCCATGACGTAGTGCTTCACCACAGGGTAAATCATGCTCACGCTCAGCATCAGCAGAAAGCACACCAGCGCCGTTGCCCTTAGCACATGCATGTGCGCAGAGTTGCACATTCCTGCGCATAAAGCTTTCGTGCGCCCGCAGTGCCGCACCTCCAGCCCGGCATGCTCTCCAGCATGCGCAGCCGAGGGGAAGCTCACCGCTGCGCACACGCCAACGGAAAGAGATGAAAAAGCGCTCCTCCCGCCATCATCTTTCAGCACCGCACTCTTTAGCTACTAAGAGCACGCACCTGCAGCAAACCCGCCTACCGTAATTCTTACTAAGGTGATGGTGCACGGAGCTAAGTAATGGAGCAAGGGCAGGAGAAGGTGAGCGGCGGCGGGAGGGGGGTGCCGAGTTTCAGGAAGGTAAGCATCGTAATCCCTGCCCTTAACGAGGAGGGTGTTGTGGGAAAAACCATAAAGCAGATAGACCTGGAAGGGCTGAAAAGCTTAGGGCTTGAGGCAGAGGTTATAGTGGTGGACAACGCAAGCGAGGACAGAACCGCCGAGGAGGCGAGGCAGGCGGGGGCAAGGGTGGTGTACGAGCCCAGGCGGGGGTACGGCAACGCCTACCTGCGGGGTCTGAGCGAGGCTTCTGGGGACATAATAGTGATGGGGGACGCCGACGGCACGTATCCCTTTGACCGCGTGGTTGAGTTCATCCAGCCCATCCTCAGGGGTGAGGCTGACATGGTCATAGGCTCCAGGTTCAGGGGGAAGATGGAGAAGGGCGCCATGCCCGCGCTGCACCGCTACATCGGCAACCCCCTCCTGACCTTCATCGGCAACCTGCTCTTCCACACCGGCATAAGCGACTTCCACTGCGGCATGCGTGCCATAACCAGGGAGGCGCTGAACCGCCTCGCCCTGCGCACCACGGGCATGGAGTTTGCCACCGAGATGGTGGTGGAGGCTGGAAGGAAGGGGCTCAGGATAGTGGAGGTGCCCATAGAGTACAGGCGCAGGGGCGGGAGCAGGCCCAAGCTCAGCTCCCTGCGCGACGGGTGGCGCCACCTGAGGTTCATGCTGATGTACAGCCCCGACTACCTCTTCATCCTCCCGGGGTGCACCATATTCCTCCTCGGGCTGGGGCTCATGCTGCTCTTCCTCCGCGGGCCCATCAGCATCGGGGAGATAACCCTTGACATCCACCCCATGATACTGGGAAGCCTCCTCACCCTGCTGGGGCTCAACATACTCCTCGCGGGCATAACCGCCAAGACCTTCGCCATGGTGGAGGGCTTCATAGACGAGGACAGGCTGCTGAGCTTCATCCAGAGGCACTTCAGGCTTGAGAGGGGGATAATGACAGGTGGAATTATAGCTCTGGTGGGCTTCCTGCTCAACCTGCAGATACTGCTGCGCTGGTACGCCAGCGGCTTCGGAGAGCTCCCCACCCTCAGGACAGCCATATTCGCCGCCACGGTTTTCATAGTGGGAGTACAGATAATATTTTCGGCGTGGCTGATGAGTATTATTGGTATAGAGAGAGGTGAAAGGTGGAGGCTGTGTCAGGTGAACAGCAGAGGAAGGTGACGGCATGCGTGTGTTTGTTATAAACGAGCCCTTTGTTAAGGACTTCTGCAGAACCCAGCGGTGGGCGGCAAGAACGAGAGGCAGGGTGCTCAGGGCACCCGACTGGCTGGCTTACGCCACCGCCGTGCTTGAGCGTGATGGTTACGATGTGAAGCTGTACGACTTCCCTGCCGAGGGCTGGGGGAAGCGCAAGCTCAGGGAGCTCATAAGGCGGGGTAAGCCGGATGTGGTTGTGCTGGACTCCACCACCCCGTCCATCTACTCCGACATAGAGTGCGCAAGGATATGCAAGGAGGAGGCTGACAGCTTCGTAATAATGGTCGGACCCCACGCCACCGCCCTGCCGGATGAGACCCTGAGGGACGCCAAGGGGAGCGTTGACGTCATAGCCAAGGGGGAGTACGACTACACGGTCAGAGACATCGTCCGTGCCCTTGACGAGGGGAAGGAGCTGAAAGGCGTCCCCGGCATAGCCTACATGGAGGGCGACAGGGTGGTGCACACCGAGCAGAGGGGGTTCATTGAGAACTTAGACGAGCTGCCCTTCCCTGCCTGGCACCACTTGGACATAATGAAGTACTTTGACGGGGGCAAGCTGTACCCCTACATGGACATGATTTCCGGAAGAGGGTGCCCCTTCAGGTGCATCTTCTGCCTCTGGCCCCAGGTCATGCACGGCAGGCGCTACCGCTTCCGCTCCCCCAAGAACGTGGTTGACGAGATGGAGTATGACGTTGAGAACTGGCCCCAGATACGGAAGGGCGAAATCTTCTTTGAGGACGACACCTTCACCGTGAACAAGAAGAGAGCCATGCAGGTGTGCGACGAGATTCTTGAGAGGGGGCTGGACGTCACCTGGTCGGTGAATGCCAGGGCGGATACAGGGGACTTGGAGCTCTTCAAGAAGATGAAGAAGGCGGGGGCGAGGGAGCTGCTGGTGGGATTTGAGTCTGGTGACCAGCGCATCCTTGACAACATGCGCAAGGGGCTGAGGCTGGAGCAGTCCAGGGACTTCGTCAAGCTCGCCCACAAGGCGGGGCTGGTGGTGCACGGGTGCTTCGTGCTGGGGCTGCCGGGAGAGACCAGGGAGACCCTGGAGAGGACGATAAAGTTCGCCTTGGAGCTTAACCTTGACACCGTTCAGTTCTCGGCTGCCATGCCCTTCCCCGGCACCGAGTACTACAAGATATGCGAGGAGCAGGGGCTCATAGAGGCGAAGTCCTGGTCGGACTGGCTGGACGACGGTGAGCAGGCGACGGTGGTGAGGTACCCCAACCTGAGCAGGGAGGAGATTGAGTACTACGTTGACAAGGGGCTCAAGAGCTTCTACCTCCGCCCCGGGTACATGGTGAAGTTCCTGCTGGACACCCGCTCCCTCTCCGACCTCTACAGGAAGCTGAGAGGGGCGAGGAACTTCTTCTCCTACCTGATCGCCCAGAAAGTGGGACGATGACGCCAGAGGTGTGCGTGGTAGTCCCGGCTTACAACGAGGAGCGCCACGTTGAGGAGTGCATACGCTCCCTGCTTGAGGTGAACTACCCGAAGGATAAGCTCAGGCTGATATTCGTGGACGACTGCTCCACCGACTCCACCCCCGAGATAATAAAGGAGTACGCCAGGAAGCACGGGCACCTGAGCTACCTGAAAACCTGCGGAGCCGGCCCATCAAAGGCGAGGAACCTGGGCACTGAGGTGTGCGATGCCGAGTTCGTTGCCTTCACCGACGCCGACTGCACGGTGGACAGGGAGTGGATAAGGGAGCTGCTGAAGGGCTTCACCTCCCCGGAGGTGGCGGGGGTTGGTGGGGTGCAGCGCGCCCACCGGGAGGAGACCGAGTTCGGCAGGTGCGTGCAGCTCTTCCTTGAGCTCTCGGGCATAGTGGGGGAGTACACCAGGAGCTCCAAGCACCCCGTGGAGGTGGAGCACAACCCCTCGTGCTGCTCCATGTACCGCAGGAGGGTGCTGCTTGAGGCTGGAGGCTTCCAGGAGGACCTCTGGCCGGGGGAGGACGTGGAGCTTGACCACCGCCTGAGGCGCTCGGGGTACAGGCTGATGCACGTGCCGGGCGCGGTGGTGTACCACCGCCGCCCCCAGAGCTGGAGGGCCTTCGCAAAGATGATGCGCTCCTACGGGGGGGTGCAGGCGTACCTGCTGAGAAAGTACGGGTTCTTCAGGAGGATGCACTATGTTCCCTTTGCAACCCTCGCGATGGCAGCGGCATGGCTCCTTGCCTCCCTGGCGTATCCCCCCCTGCTCCTGCTGCCGGCAGGCGCTGCAGCCCTGCTGCTGGTGCTCCTTCTGGGAAGGACGGGGAGCCTCACCAGGAGCCTGAGGGTGCTCGCCCTCCTCGCCACGGCGGTGGTGTTCTGGAACCTGGGCTTCTTCAGCAGGCTGCTCAGGAGGGAGGCAGTAAGCTATAAATAAGTGGGGCAACAAAAATGTTAACGTTCAGAGAGGCTGGTGAGGTTGGCGTACAACTTCTTTGACTTTCAGAAGAGGAGGAAGAAGAGGAGTAACCAGCTTGCCACTGCCAGACCCAGAAACAACGGTCAGCCTGCCATGGGGGGCATCCTGGGGGAGCTGCTATCCCAGGCGGGGAGCTACATTGAGAGCTTTGACAAGATAAGGCAGACGGAGGAGGAGCTTGAGGGGCAGGTTGTTGAGGAGGGAGAGAGCTACAGGATTCTGCGCAGGGAGGGTGAAAAGCTTCCGATTTACATCGTGCGCCTTCCCGAGCTGACGGCTGAGGACAAGCAGGTGCTCAAGGACCTGGAGCGGAGGGCGGTCATTGAGATAAACATAGACCCCGACATGATACTTGACCGCGAGAAGAGGCGCGCCACCTTCCTCAAGGAGGTTGAGGCTCTAATAGACCTGAAGTACCCCCAGATTCCCCCCGAGAGGAGGCACGACTTCGCCGAGCTTATAGTGCAGAACATGGTGGGGTACGGGCTCTTAGAGCCACTGCTCAACGACGACCAGCTTGAGGAGGTCATGGTCATAGGCACGGGAAAGCACGTTTACGTTTACCACCGCAGGCACGGGATGTGCAGGACCAACATAATCTTTGAAAGCGATGCCGAGATTGAGAGGATAATAAACCGCATAGCGAGAACCATCGGCAGGAGGGTGGACCTGACCTCCCCGCTGCTTGACGCCCGCCTACCGGATGGCTCAAGGGTCAACGCCACCATACCCCCAGTCTCCCTTGACGGCCCCTCCCTGACCATCAGGAAGTTCAGGAAGGACCCGTACACCGTGGTGGACATAATAAACTTCGGCACCATGAACACGGAGCTTGCAGCCTTCCTGTGGCTGATGGTTGAGGGGTACGGGGTAAAGCCGGCGAACTTCCTGGTGAGCGGGGGTACAAGCAGCGGAAAGACCACCACTCTGAACTGCTTGGGCAGCTTCATACCCCCCAGCGACAGGGTTATAAGCATTGAGGACACCGCCGAGCTTCAGCTCCCCATAACCCACTGGATACGCCTTGAAACCCGCCCCCCGAACGTTGAGGGCAAGGGCGAGGTAAGCATGGAGCTGCTCCTGAAGAACTGCCTGAGGATGCGCCCCGACAGGATAATCGTGGGTGAGGTGAGGGGGAAGGAGGCGAGAACCCTGCTCGCCGCCATGAACACGGGGCAGAACGGGTGCCTGGGTACGCTGCACGCAAACACCGCCCGTGAGACCGTGACCAGACTCACCTCCGCCCCCATGAACGTGCCCCAGATAATGATACCCTCCCTTGACTTCATATTCATGCAGAACCGCTTCTCCTACAAGGGGAAGGTAATCAGGAGGATTACGGAGATAGCCGAGGTGGTGGGCATAGAGGACGGGGAGGTGAAGCTCAACATCATCTACGAGTGGGACCCGAAGGATGACACCATCAAGCAGACTGGCGTGCCCTGCATGCTCAAGAACAGGATAGCCGAGCTCAGGGGTGTGCCCGTCAGGAAGGTGGATGAGGAGATTGCCCGCAGGAAGCAGGTGCTGGAGTACCTGGTAAAGAACAACCTCAGGAGCATTGAGGAGGTTGGGAGGTACATCAGGGAGTACTACATAGACCCCGAGGGGCTTCTCAGCAGGATTCAGCCGAAGAAGGCGAGGAAAACCGCCGGGAAGGTGGTGGCTGAGGAGCGTGTCCTTGACCAGAACTCCCAGCGCACCATACTGCTCCAGAAGGACGAGAAGAACCCCCTGTACGTGGTGCCCATTCCCGAGCTGACGCCCGCTGAGATGAAGCTGGTGGAGGAGATTGAGAACAAGGCGGTCAGGGAGATAGACATAGACCCGGAGAGCATACCCGACCGTGAGGAGCGCAAGCGGGTGTTCATGAAGAAGGTGCTGGAGGTCATAGAGCAGTTCTTCCCCCAGGTTCAGCTGTCAAGGCGCAAGGACATTGCCAGGATAGTTGTGAACAACATGGTGGGGTACAGCCACCTTGAGTTCCTGCTCGGGGATGACCAGCTTGAGGACATAATGGTTATAGGCACGGGCAAGCCCGTGTACGTGAACCACAGGGAGTACGGGATGTGCAGAACCAACCTGGTGTTTGATACCGATGAGGCTATAGTCAGGATTATTGAGAAGATAGCGGTGTCCGTGGGCAGGAGGATTGACAAGTCCTCCCCGCTGCTTGACGCCCGCCTCTCGGACGGCTCAAGGGTCAACGCCACCATACCGCCCATCTCCCTTGACGGTCCCTCCCTGACCATCAGGAAGTTCAGAGCCAGCCCGCTGACGGTGGTGAACCTGATAAAGCTGCGCACCCTGAGCGTGGAGGTCGCCGCCTACCTGTGGCTTGCGGTTGAGGGGCTGGGCATAAAACCCGGCAACATACTCGCCGCGGGAGGCGCCGGCTCTGGAAAGACCACCACCCTGAACGTGCTCTGCTCCTTCATACCCGAAACCGAGAGGGTTATAACCATTGAGGACACCGCGGAGCTAACCCTGCCCTTGGAGCACGTGGTCAGGCTTGAGACCAGACCCCCGAACGTTGAGGGGGAGGGCGAGGTTACAATGGACGACCTGGTTAAGAACTGCCTGAGGATGCGCCCCGACAGGATAATCGTGGGTGAGGTGAGGGGGAAGGAGGCGAGAACCCTGTTCACAGCCATGAACACGGGGCATGACGGGTGCATGGGCACGGTGCACGCGAATTCCGCAAGGGAGACCTTAGTCAGGCTGACCAACCCGCCCATGGAGGTGCCCGAAATCATGCTCCCCGCCCTGGACATAATAATCATGCAGAACAAGATATACCACAGGGGCAAGACCCTCAGGCGGATTACGGAGATAGCCGAGGTGGTGAGCAACGAGCGTGGCGGTGTCAGGCTGAACAACCTGTACGAGTGGCGCCCCAAGCCGGATAAGCTGGTGTCAACGGGGCAGCCGAGCGTGGTCAAGCAGAAGCTCGCCCGCCTGAAGGGCATAAGCACCGCCGAGCTTGAGGAGGAGTTCAGGAGAAGGGAGAAAGTTTTATCATGGATGGTGAAGAATAACATAACCGACATCACGGAGGTCTCGGCGGTGTTCAACAGGTACTACTCCGACCCCGAGAAGTTCCTCAGGGAGATTGAGGTAGAGGTGAAAGCAGGTAGGTGAGATGACCAACATACTCGTGAGGCTGGTGGAGCGCTTAGGAGAGCTGACGGTTACCAGTGCCGAGAGCGTTGCCAGGAGAGCCCAGGAGCTCGCCTTAGTTCAGCGGGAGCAGGAGGAAGCTGTTGAGCGGATGCAGGAGAGGCTGGAGAGGGAGAAGGAGGAGCGCAAGCGTGCCATTGAGGAGAGGCTGGAGAAGCTGAGAGAGGCTGCGATGTTTGAGGAGGAGGTGGAGAAGCCCGAGGAGGAGCTGGTTATTGAGCGTGAGGTGCTCAGGGAGCCCTTCACCTCCCGCCTGGTCAACATAATCTCCGACCTGTTCTCCGCCTACGCCACCACGCCCTCCTCTTTCTTCGCCAACATCCAGGAGGACCTGTACAAGGCGCACATACTGATGCCGGCCTCAAAGTACGTTGCCTTCGCCGTGGGCGCCAGCGTGATTGTGGCTGGGGTCTCAGCCTTCGTGCTCAGCATCCTCTTTGCCACCATGTTCGGAGCCGTGAGCTCCATAATGGGCATCGCCATAGGGCTGCTGCTGGGCGCCGGTGTGTTCCTGTACGCCAGAATCTACCCCAAGTCCAAGGTCAAGGCTCGCTCCGACGCCTTCTCCAGGGAGCTGCCCTTCGTGCTCAGGCACATGGCAACCCAGCTCAGCTCCGGTGTGGGGCTGCTTGAGACCATGCGGAGCGTTGCCCAGAGCAACTACGGGGTGGTGAGCGAGGAGTTCAGGCGCTCCCTGCTTGAGATTGAGAGGGGCGCGACCGTTGAGGAAGCCTACGACCGCATGAACCTGCGCATAGATTCACCAGGCCTGAAGAAGGCGTCAAGGCAGATAATCTCCACCCTGCGCACCGGCGGCAACCTTGCGAACACCCTGAAGATAATAGCCGAAGAGGTATCCACGGAGATGAGGATGAAGCTCAAGGACTACATCCAGGTGCTCAACACCTTCTCCCTGATGTACATGTTTGCGATAGTTGTGGCACCCGTGCTGATAACAACCCTGGTAATCGCCATGGGCATAGCCATGCGCTCCCTGCCCATGCCCCCGCAGCTCATGTGGGTGCTCTACTTGGCGTTCTTCGGTGTGGGGCTGTACATGAGCTTCATGATAAAGAGGTTTGAGCCGAAGGTGTAGGTGATGGCCGAGGAAAGCATACTCAGGAGAATAGCAAGCCGCTTCAGGGTCCCGTCCTTTCTCATACCCAAGCGGTTTCTGAGCTCAATGGAGCTGATGCTGGCGAACGCCAACATCATGCTCTCCGCCTCCGAGTGGGTGGGCATATTCCTGTTCCTCGCCTTCATCCTCTTCATCCTCCTCAGCTTGGTGTTCAACCCCATGGCCGGCGGGCTCGTGGCGCTCACCATCCTGGCTCTCATGGTCGCCATACCCAGGATGCAGGCTGACAAGCGCAGGGCGCAGATGGAGGAGGCTCTGCCGGACGCCCTGCACCACATGGCGGTGAGCATCCGCACGGGTATGGTGCTTGAGGCTGTTATCCAGGAGATAGCCGAGGCTGACTACGGTGCCCTCAGCGACGAGTTCGCCCAGATTACCTTAGAGATGCGCCGCGGCAGGAGCCTGAAAGACGCCCTTCTGAGCTTCTCAAAGCGCAGCGGCTCGGTGCAGATTCAGCGCGCCATGCAGCTCCTGCTTGAGGGCATAGAGAGCGGCGGACCCATAAGCGACGTGCTGGAGGAGGTCAGCGAGGACATAAGGGCGGTGAGGATGATACAGAGGGAGAGGAAGTCCCTGACCTCCCAGCAGGTGTCCTTCTTAGCCATGGCGAGCCTCTTCGCCGGACCCTTCGTCATGGGGGTCGTGGCGGCGCTGCCTGAGATAATGTCCCAGGCGATGGCTGGAGCCGGTGCAGGTGCCGGCGGGGATATACCCCTTGATGAGATAAACCAGGTGATGACCGCCCTCTCCATGTACGTCGTCGCCCAGGCGGTGAGCGGTGCGGTGATGATGGGGGTGGTGATGTACGGGGACTTCAAGAAGGGGCTGAAGTACGCCATACCCATGGGCGCCTTTGCCTACGTGGTGTTTGTGGCTGTTAAGAGCCTCATACCGGGGCTGATGGGAGCATTCTGAGGTGGTTACCATGCCGTGGCTTGGCGGGCAGGAGCTTCTGGTTGTTCTTGCGATACTCCTTCTGCTCTTCGGCAGCAGCAAGCTTCCGGAGCTTGCCCGCTCTCTCGGGAGGGCGAGGAAGGAGTTCAAAAAGGGGCTTGAGGAGGAGGGGGAGGAGAAGAAGGAGGAGAGCGGGAGCAGCTAAGGGGGAAGCAGGCTCTCCCCTAAGAAGCCCATGCTCAGGTACCTCAGACCAACGTAGAAGGCGAGGAGGGCGAAGAGAACCCTGAGGTGCACCTCGCTCAGGCGTGCTGAGGTTTTTGAGCCTATAAAGGAGCCAAGGGCAACCCCCGCAAGCTCGGCGAGGAGCAGGGTGAAGTCAACGGCAACCTTCTTTACCGCCATGTAGGTGGTGATGCTCACGCTCATGCCCACGAGCACGGCAAGGGCCGAGGTGCCGGCGACGATGTAGTAGGGCAGGCGCAGCACGCTGGTGAGGAAGGGCACGTACAGGAAGCCCCCTCCAACCCCCAGCAGGGACGCCACGGAGCCCACGCAGAAGCCCGCGATGAAGGGGAGCACGGGAGGGAAGGAGTAGCTCTTCCCCGAGAAGGTAAAGCGGACCCGCCGCAGGGATACCTCCTCCAGGCGCACCTCCCCCCTGAGGCTCCTCCTCCTGTGCCTGCTCTCCCACAGCAGGTAGGCACCCACCAGCAGGGTGAAGCCGCCGAAGTATCCGAGGTAGCTCCTCAGGCTCAGCCTGCCAGCGCTCAGGAGGGGCACCAGCACGCTGCCCACCACGGCTCCCGCACCGAGGGACACGCTGAGGGGCGGCACCAGCCTGCGCTCCCTTGCATAGCTCAGGCACGCCACCAGAGCCGAGAAGCCCACAAGCCACTGGTTGGACACCCTTATGCTGTCCGTCACCCGCCTGCTCAGCTCTGGGTCGGTCTCAGCAACCGAGGATGCAAACCCCCCGAGCCCCAGCACGGTTATGTGCCCCACGGCTGCGAGTATCCCTCCGAAGGCGCCTACGGTGGCGAAGGTCCACCCCACCACCACACCCCACAACAGGGCAACGGGGATGCTCAGCTCTGGGGCGCCCTCAATTCCCAAGAAGGGGCGGGCGGCGAGGACGAGCTGGAGAGGTACCAGCATGAGAGAAGGTTGTGAGGGTGTGCTAAAAAACCTTTGCCACGTTACTTAGAGGTGAATCTAACAACCCAGAAAAGTGATTGCTCACAGGCTCACGGCTCATGCATTGACCATGCTCACAGAGGTAATTTACCTGAAGCGTAGTGCCAGTGTAGAGGAGCGGGAGAGTGAGCAGGTACAGCCGAGCAGTTGCTTTTCTGGGGGTATGAAAAGGAGGATGACAGGATGGGTAAGATTGACCTGGGTACAACTAAGTACGTCATTCATGCGAGAATTGAGACCAACGGTGTGGTTGAGAAGCCTGATGTTGTTGGTGCCATCTTCGGGCAGACCGAGGGGCTGCTCGGCAACGACCTTGACCTCAGGGAGCTCCAGAAGACGGGCAGGATAGGCAGGATAGAGGTTGACGTGGAGTCTGTGGGTGGCAAGTCCAGGGGCACCGTGAAGGTGCCCTCCAGCTTGGACAAGATAGAGACGGCGATACTCGCAGCAGCCCTGGAGACCATAGACAGAGTGGGCCCCTGCGAGGCCAGGATGACGGTGGAGCGCATAGAGGACGTCAGGGTGAGCAAGCGCAGGCGTGTTGTGGAGAGGGCGAAGGAGATACTCACCACCATGGTTGAGGACATAACCCCAGACAGCATAGAGATAACCGAGGAGGTCAAGGAGAGCATAAGGCTCAGGGAGATACGGGAGTACGGTCCCGAGAAGCTGCCCGCAGGTCCCAACATAGACGACAGCGACGCCATAATAGTGGTTGAGGGCAGGGCGGACGTGCTGCTGCTCCTGAAGTACGGCATAAAGAACGCCATAGCGGTGGAAGGCACCAGCATCCCCAAGACCATAGTCAACCTGAGCAAGAAGAAGACGGTGACCGCCTTCGTTGACGGTGACCGCGGAGGGGAGCTCATCCTCAGGGAGCTGCTCCAGGTGGCTGAGGTTGACTTCGTGGCCAGGGCGCCGGATGGCAAGGAGGTGGAGGACCTCACCAAGAAGGAGATATTCAAGGCGCTGCGCAACAAGGTGCCGGCGGAGCAGGTGATGGACTACCTGTCCATCAAGAAGAAGGAGGAGCCCAAGCCCTTCGCCCCCAGGAAGAGCCAGCGCCAGAAGAAGCAGCAGGCGGCGCAGCAGGCTCAGCAAGCCCAGGACAACGGCAAGCTTGAGACCTTCAGGAAGTTCTTCACCGACCTCTCGGGCACCCTCAAGGCCTTCCTGCTGGACAAGGATGCCAACATAATAAAAGAGGTGGCGGTCAGGGACCTGGCAATGGCGCTCAAGAACTCCAAGGAAGTGGTGTCGGTGGTGATATTTGACGGCGTTATAACCCAGCGCTTGGTGGAGATAGCGGCGGAGAAGGAGGTTGAGTGCTTGGTCGGGGCGAAGGTGGGCAACATCGTCAAGAAGCCCGCCAGCATCCGGCTGCTCACCGCTTCGGACTTAGGGGTCGGGTGAGCTCAGCACCTCCTCAGGGAGCGGTACTCCTCAAGGGGCTCAAGGGTTGCCCGCATGCCCGCTGATGGGCCAGAGGGTATCTCATGGGTTAAAAGCCTCTCCGGGAGGGTGTCCTCCTCCTCGCCCACCCCCTCCCTGCGGTTGAACCTCACCTCCATGCAGAATATCCTCTCTCCTCTCCTGAGGAGCTCCTCCGGGCTCAGGTGCTCCCCGGAGGCGAGGGTGAATAGCTTGGCGTAGTTCTCAGGAGCCAGAGCTCTCGCGGTGAACCTGCACATCACCAAGGAATCAATGGCAGCGTGCAGGTCCTGCCTGTGCTTGACCAGCTCAGCCTTCCCCTGAGTGGTGCGCCTGTCCACCGTCTGGGCGAGGTACTCATCAACGTACACGGGAGCGCGCAGGTGGCACCCGCCCCTGGGCGAGGTGGCGTATGCCAGGGCAACGCCGGCTCCACCCCTGGGGTCGTAGCCGGGGAGCTCAAGCCGCTTCACGCTGATGCTGTGCTCCGGAAGAGCTCTTGCGCTTCCTTCAGCGAGAGCCATGCCCTCACCCTCACGCTCCGCTATCTGCCCGAGAAGCCTCAGAGCGAGCCTGAAGTCCCCCCAGCAGGGGTTGCCCCGCTGCTCCAGCGCCTCAAAGTACGCCGCAAGGGTGCCTCCAGCCGAGATGGTGTCCATCCCGAGCTCGTCGCACACCCGTGCGAGCCTGACCACATGCTCCAGCTCCCCTATCCCCAGGTTGGCCCCCAGGGCAAAGAGGCTCTCGTACTCAAGGCTTCCGGCCTCTGCCTTACCCACCCTTATGCGCTTTCCGCACCTCAGGGGGCAGGAGAAGCACCCCTCCTCCGCCCGGAGGTGCCCTATCACCTCCTCCGCGCCGAAGCTCCCGGCGTGCTCAAACACTCCAGCTGAGAAGTTGCGGGTGGGCAGCACCCCCAGGAAGTTCACCTTCTCAAGCACGTTGGGGGTGCCGTACCTCTTCAGGGTCATGCAGGCGGGGTTTGAAAGCAGCTTCCTGTGGCACTTCAGCGCCTCTGCCCTGAAAGCCGCTGGCTCCGCCAGGGGTATCCCGAGGGTGCCCTGCACCGCCAGCGCCTTCACCCTCTTGCTCCCGAGCACCGCACCCAGGCCGCCTCTGCCAAAGGCTCTGGAGCCGTGCATGATGCTGGCGAACCTCACCAAGTTCTCCCCCGCCCTTCCGATGCACGCAACGGCGCACCTGCCGAGTTTGCTCTCCAGCGCCCTGACGGTTTCCGAGGTGCTCCTACCCCGCAGCTCCTCCGCGGAGATAACCCTGCACCCCTCACCGGTAACGTGAAGCCAGCTCCACTCCTCAGCCACGCCCGTGATAGCCAAGGCAGAGTAGCCGGTTCTGCGCAGGTGGTACCCGAAGCTTCCACCGCAGTGTGAGTCAAACACGGTCAGGGTCAGGGGAGACTTCGCCACGGCGCAGGCTCTGCCGGATGCGGGAGCAGGGGTGCCGGTGAGCACACCCGTGCAGAAGGTTATTATGCTCCGCTCCTCCAGGGGGTCAGCACCCGCCGGCAGGTGCTCCGTCAGGATCTCAACCCCCAGCCCCCTGCCGCCCAGATGCTCAAGACCCCGCACCTCCTCCCAGGTCTCCCCTGTGCTCAGGTCCACCCAGAGCACCCTGTGCTCCATCTACCCCACCACCCTCAGCCCCAGTATCTCCCACACCGCCCCCGCCAGGAGGAGCCCCACAACCCAGGGGTAAGCCCGCAGGGCGGTGGTGATTCCACGACGAGGCTCACCGCGCAGAGCGCTCAGGAACACCTTAATTCCGGCGGCTGAGGCGATGCTGTAGGCGGTGAACTCCAGGGCAACGGTTCCGCCCACGAGCACAGCGTAGCCGAGGGTGTTGAGGGTGCCGCAGTACACCAGCCCCACGTAGAAGGCACGCCACGCGCCGAGGATAACGGTGGCAGGAGGAAAAACCCCCGCCAGGCTTGCGAGCAGGGCTCCGTAGGTGAGGTTGTACCCGAAGGTTAGGGCGATGCCCTGCACCAGCATCCCCTCCCTTACTAAGCTCAGAATCTGCTGGATGGGCTGATGGGTGGCGAGGGATTCGGCAAACCTGGTGCGCATCTCAAGCGCCCACTCAAGCTCCAAGCAGGCGCTGAGGTAGCCGGCCAGCAGGGCTGCGAGATGCACGCCCACCATGCCGAGGGTGAGCCTCCTGAGCTCCTGCAGCGCCTCAAGGGTTCGCATTCACCCCACCAGCCTCTTGAGCTGCCTGACACGCTCCGCCGAGATTCCAGCTTCCCTCCTGCCACCCTCGCAGGCGGCGCTTCTCACGCCAGCTATGTCCGCCCCCAGCTCCTTGACCCTGAGTAAGTCCCCGAGGGAGAGCCTCCCTGCAAGGGCGCACACCAGCCCGAGCTCATGGGCGAGCTCCACGAAGGCTCTTATCTCATCCTCGGACATGCAGGAGAACAGTCCACCGCCCTGCTTGATGGCGGTGTCTATCATCACCCCGTGGGCACCGCACTCCTGCGCCACCTCCGGCAGGTGAGCCGGCGCAAGGGAGCCCACCCTCGCGTGGTCGGCATAGCAGGCAAGCACCACCCTGGCACCGTACTCCGAAGCCGCCCTCACCACCGCCCTCCCCATCTCAACCGCCTGCTCGGGGGTGCGTATGCCGTAGAAGCCGGCCTTAACGTAGTCCACCCCAAGGGAGGCAAGCGCATGAGCCACCAGGCTGGCGCTTCCCGGCTTGAAGTCTAAATCCCCAGCGGTGGCGCTGAGCTCAGCCCTGCCCTTAACCGCCTCCACGACCTCCCGCACCTTCCAGGGGAAGGATGCTCCCAGGGAGCCCTCCTCAGGATTCTTCACGTCAACTATGTCTGCTCCGCCTCTGACAGCTTCCAGAGCGCCCCTCGCACCTCTGGGACTAACCAGAAGCTTCATGTTAGGTTACCTGTAGCGGGAGGTTTAAATCAGTTTTGGAGGCCCCCGCTTAATGGTAAACGCAAGGTTTTTAACCTGCTCCCTCCGAGGCTCTAACAGGAGGGAGCCTGCTGAGCAGCCGGGATGCAGAGGAAGGCGCTCTGGTTGAGGTGCGTGCACCGCTCTGGAAGGTGGAGGAGCTCCTCAGGGACTTTGAGAAGTGGCTGCGCTTCAACCCCCTGTGGGACGAGCTTGAGGTGATTGAGCCCCTACGTGTGGAGAAGGGCGGCAGAGGCACCGTGGTGCTCAAGCTGGAGGACGAGAAGAGCCCCAGGAGGGTGGTGTTTGAGGTTGAGGAGGCTTCCCCCCGCAGGATTGCCTACACCCTCTCCGGCGGGGGCAGGATAGAGCTCACCCTGCGGGAGGACGGGGGAGCAACCTGGCTCCACCTCAGGGGAGGACTTGCCGCGAGCAGGGAGGTGAGGCAGCAGGAGGCAGAGCTCTGGGCTAAGGCGCTCAAGCACTACGCCGAGCTCAGCGGCACCCCGCCAGCGAGGCTGACGAAGCTCCTCATAGACAGGCTGCTCCTGAAGCTCAACCCCATGCAGCGCAGGCTGGTGATGCTGGTGCTGATGATACAGCTCGGCCTTCTGGCGATAAGCCTCCTCGCCATAGCCGTGGTTTACCTGAGGCAGGTGCTCACACCAGCATGACGGGAGCCTCCGCCCTGGCGAGCACCTTCTCAGCCACCCTGTCGGACCTGAGGCTGGCTAAGAAGCCCCTTCTGCCCCTTCCCAGCACCACCATCCAGTACCCGCCCGCCTCCACCTCCCTGAGCACCTCCTCAGCCGGCGAGCCCCTCCTGAGCACGCACCTCACCCTCACCCCGAGCTCCTCAGCCCTTCTGCGCACCCGCTCAAGAACCTCCCTGCCCTCCCTCTCAAGCTCACCGCTCACGTAGCTCAGGTACTCCTGCCTGCCGTAGGCGAAGACCTCGTGGCTCACGGTTCTGCTCAGCAGCCTGGTGTCAACCACGTGCAGCACCACCAGCTCAGCTCCAGTGCTATGAGCGAGGCTCACGGCGTACTCCTCGGCGCTCCTGCACTCACCGTCGGTGCAGAGCAGAATCCTGTGCATAAAAAAGGGAGGCTCAGCCCAGGATGTGGGCTGGCGCTCTCACCATCTCCGAGAGCTTCTCCGGCGGATACCCGGCGGCGACCAGCAGCAGCACTATCAGTATGGTCAGCGCAGCCACTATCAGAGCACCTATGTCCTCCCTGCGCTCCGACATGAAGATTTCCCTGTCCTTCGCCTCAAGCTCATTCTGATTCTCACCCAAGCTGCTCACCTCCTATCCACCTACCACCATTCTCTCCCAGAACTCGGGTCCCAGGAGGAGAATCACCAGCAGGGAGGCACCCGCCTTGAACAGCGCAGCAACCACACCAATCGCAAAGGCGGTTCCCCCCGCCTTCTTCATCTGCTCCAGGTCTATGTTGAGGCCGATACCGGCGAAGCCTATGGCGAAGTACCACTTCATTATGTCCTTGCCCAGCAGGGTTGCCAGGGGAGAGCGCTTTCCAAGCTGCTCTGCCGTGCCGAAGACCCCGAAGGTGTTGAGCAGCACTATGGCGAAGAAGCCAAGCACGAAGACAGGGAACTTCTCGCTTATAACCTTCCACACATCAACCTTCTCCGCCTTGCCGCCTGCGGGGCGGATTATGTAGTACCAGATGCCGAAGAGCACGATTATGGGTATGAAGACCACCCTGACGATGTTCACTATGGTTGCGCTGAGCAGGGCTGCATTGCCGGTGTACCAGGAGTCGTAGAGCGCCGCCGCTGCGGTGAGCTGGGCGGTGTTGAGTATAGCTGTGGCAACCCAGGCGCCGAACATCGGCTGGGTCATCCCCAAGGCTCTGCCCACGAAGGGCAGGGTGAAGAGCATCACCGTGCCGAAGAGCAGTATGGTGGCTATGGCATAGAACAGGTCCCTCGGTCTCGCCCTGACCACGGGCGACATGGCTATTATCGCCGAAACGCCGCATATCCCGACTCCAGCGCCCATGATTCCAGCCAGGGAGTCAGGAACACCGAAGCGCTTGCCCAGCACCATCACCAGCAGCGCCGTGCCGAACACGAAGGCGACCACCATCAGAAAAGCGGGACCCGTGGCTTTGACCACATCACCCCACATGTAGTGGGCACCCAGCAGTATTATCCCCGGCTTGATTATGGGCCTGGCGATGTTCACCCCGTCCCTCAGCACCTCCGGAATCCCGACGGTGTTGCGTATCAGCATCCCTCCCAGCAGAAGTATTATGACGTAGCTCGCAAAGCCGCTCTGCTTCAGCACCTTCCAGAACCCGCCGCTCTCCTTTGCCAGGCTTGACACCAGGGACTCTATGTTCATAGCCACCACGGCAAAGGCGACGCAGGCAAGCAGACCTGGCATCCACCCCTTAAACTCCTGAGCGGTTGGAAACAGCCTCTCGTACTGTGCCATCACCCCACCTCCTTAAATCATCTATACCTCAAAGGAGTGCAGACCACACCCCCTCACACCTTTTATTAATATTAAGTTAATCTGCCCCATATATATATGATTCGGAAGGTTTATATTAGCCAGCTATAAACATCCTATCAGCTTCATATCTCCCGGAGGCTTCAGAATGCTTGAGCAGAAGGTTACCCTTGACCCGGATGAGATTCCAAAGAAGTGGTACAACATTCTGGCAGACCTTCCCGAGCCTCTTCCTCCGCCGATAGACCCAGAGACCGGCGAGCCTGTAAAGCCAGAGAAGCTGGAGGTTATATTTCCGAAGGAGCTGATAAGGCAGGAGATGGCGAAGGAGAGGTACGTACGCATACCCGAGGAGGTGAGGGACGCCTACGCCCAGATAGGCAGACCCACACCCCTGCACAGGGCGAGGAGGCTTGAGCGCTACCTGGGCACGCCCGCCAGGATATACTACAAGCGTGAGGATGTGAGCTCCGCTGGCTCCCACAAGCCCAACACCGCCGTTGCCCAGGCGTACTACAACCTGCGGGAGGGCGTGGAGAGGCTTGCCACAGAGACGGGAGCGGGGCAGTGGGGCACCGCCCTGAGCCTTGCCGGTGCCCTCTTCGGCATAGACGTGACCGTTTTCATGGTGGCGGTGAGCTACCACCAGAAGCCCTACCGCAGGATAATGATGGAGCTCTACGGAGCCGAGGTGGTGCCCTCCCCCAGCGAGCTCACCGAGTACGGCAGGAAGGTGAGGGCTGAGAACCCCGAGCATCCGGGAAGCCTGGGCATCGCCATAAGCGAGGCTATTGAGATGGCGGTGAAGGACGAGGGAACCAAGTACTCCTTAGGTTCGGTTCTCAACCACGTGCTGCTTCACCAGACGGTGATAGGGCAGGAGGTGCTGCTCCAGCTTGAGGAGATAGACGTAACCCCGGACGTGATGATAGGGTGCGTGGGCGGGGGGAGCAACTTCGCCGGCTTCGCATACCCAATGCTGGGGCAGAAGCTGCGTGGGGAGCTGGATGAGGTGAGGTTTCTGGCGGTTGAGCCTGCGGCGTGTCCCACCCTGACCAAGGGTGAGTACAGGTACGACTACGGGGACTCTGCCGGAATGACGCCCCTGCTGAAGATGTACACCCTGGGGCATGATTTTGTTCCGTCGCCCATCCACGCGGGAGGGCTGCGCTACCACGGCGATGCGCCCTCACTGTGCCTGCTGTACGATAAGGGGTACATAGATGCGGTGGCGTACGAGCAGAGCAGCACCTTTGAGGCGGGCAGGATATTTGCGAGAACCGAGGGCATAATTCCCGCTCCGGAGACCTGCCACGCGGTGCGCGCCGCCATAGACATAGCCCTGGAGTGCAAGCGGAAGGACGAGGAGAAGGTGATAGTGCTGAACTTCTCGGGTCACGGGCTTCTGGACCTAAAGGGGTACAGCGACTACCTGAGCGGCAGGATGAAGTAGCCCCGCTACCACCAGGGTAAAAGAGGCAGCATAACCCAGCGTGTGCCCCTCATGATATACCGGATAGTCTTTAAATGTTATTTTTGCTGGAGTGGGCATGCTTAAAAAGGAGTTCCTGAAGCTTCTCAAGGAGGACGAGGAGTTTCGCCACGCAGTGGCAGGGCTTATAGGCTATGAGGAGCTGATTGAAGGTCAGAAGGAGATCAGGAACGAGATAAGAAAGCTCTGGGAGGAGGTTAAGAGCCTAAGAGAGGAGAGCATCAGCCTGCGCAAAGGGCAGGAAAAGCTCTGGGAGGAAGTCAAGAGTCTCAGAGAGGGGCAGGAGAAGCTATGGGAGGAGGTCAAGAGCCTCAGAGTTGGACAGGAGAAGCTCTGGGAGAAGTACGAGCAGCTCGCAAAGGGTCAGGAAAAGCTATGGGAGGAAGTCAAGAGCCTCAGAGAAGGACAGGAGAAGCTCTGGGAGGAGGTTAAGAGCCTAAGAGAGGAGAGCATCAGCCTGCGTAAAGGACAGGAAAAGCTATGGGAGGAAGTCAAGAGTCTCAGAGAGGGGCAGGAGAAGCTGTGGGAGGAGGTTAGAGGCATAAAGACAACACTCGGTGCCATAGGTGCGAGGTGGGGGATAATGAGCGAGAGCGCCTTCCGGGAGACCCTGCGGGGGCTCCTTGAGAGAGAGCTCACCGCAAAGGTGGAGAAGTGGACGTATCGCGATGACGAGGGCTACGTCTTCGGCTACCCTGCGGTTGTGGACATAGACATAGTGATTAAAAACGGCAGGGTAACCGTG
>Ga0256830_1000972_pt1 | contig 21117 bp, 21 predicted proteins | sample 128326metaG_FD_190537 | JGI IMG/M metagenome (GOLD analysis project Ga0256830, IMG submission 190537) | Hydrothermal vent microbial communities from Lau Basin, Pacific Ocean - 128-326 | ecosystem: Environmental > Aquatic > Marine > Hydrothermal vents | place: Pacific Ocean: Lau Basin | collected... | reverse complement strand
GCGGAGGAGCTGAGCTCTGCCGTGAGGGCGAGGATGAAGAACGTGAGGCACAAGATAGCGGTCATGAGCGGCAAGGGGGGTGTGGGCAAAACCACGGTGAGCGTGACCCTTGCACGCTGCCTTGCGGAGCGGGGGCACAGGGTGGGGCTGCTGGATGCGGACGTAACAGCGCCCAACGTGGCGAAGATGCTGGGGCTTGAGAGCCCCGAGCTATTCGCAACCCCTGCGGGGCTTTTCCCCCCCGAGGTTGACGGGATAAGGGTAATCTCAATGGCGTTTCTTGCGGATGAGGACAGCGCCATCATCTGGAGGGGTCCCGTGATAATGGGGGTGATTGAGCAGTTCCTGAGCCAGGTGGTGTGGGGGGAGCTTGACTACCTCATAATAGACCTGCCCCCGGGAACCGGAGACGAGGCGCTGAGCATAATGCAGCTCCTTCCCGACCTCAGCGGTGTGATAACCGTTACCACACCCCAGGGGGTGGCGCTGCTTGACACCAAGCGCAGCTTGGACATGGCGAGAACCATGAAGGTGCCAGTGCTCGGGCTGGTGGTGAACATGGCGTCCTTCGTGTGCCCGAGGTGCGGTGAGGCTGTGCACATGTTTCCAGGAGGTGACCCCCAGGAGCTCGCAAGGGAGCTCGGGGTGGAGCTGCTTGCCGCCGTGCCCTTTGAGCCAGAGATAGCAAGAGCGGGGGACGAGGGCAAAGCCGTGAAGCAGGGCAGAGCCTGGGAGGCGCTTGAGAGCGTGGTGAACAGGGTTGAGGCGGCGCTGAGCGGAAAGAACTGAGGTGGTAGGTTGGAGCTGTGCGAGTACAGGGGCAAGGAGCTCCTCAGGGAGCACGGCATACCCGTGCCTGATGGAAGGGTGGTCGCCTCACCAGAGGAAGCTCAGGCAGCCGCCGAGGAGCTTGGCGGGGAGGTGGTGCTCAAGGCTCAGGTGCCGGCAGGGGGCAGGGGGAAAGCCGGTGGTGTAAGGTTCGCCAGCTCTCCAGAGGAGGCGGCTGAAGTTGCGGAGGAGCTTCTGGGGATGAGCCTCAGGGGTTACGAGGTGGAGAGGCTGCTGGTTGAGAGGAAGCTGAGCATAAAGAGGGAGCTCTACGCCTGCGTGACGGTTGACCGGGAGGCGGGTAAGCCCATAGTGATGCTGAGCGCCGAGGGGGGGGTTGAGGTAGAGGAGGTGCCGGAGGAGCTGATAGCCAGGAGGCACGTGGAGCCCCTGGAGGGGTTCCAGCCATACATGGGAAGGGAGCTCGGGGTGGAGGCTGGGCTCAGAGGGAGGGAGCTCAGAGAGGTCTCAGAGGTGCTTCACAGGATGTACGCCTGCTTCCGTGCCAGGGATGCGGTGCTGGTGGAGGTTAACCCCCTGGCGGTTGCGGAGGAGGGGATATTCGCCGCCGACGCAAAGCTCACCATAGACGACGACGCCTGGTTCAGGCAGGGCATGGAGCGGGACGAGGAGGGGCAGCGCTACGTTGAGCTTGAGGGGAGCATAGGGTGCATAGTGAATGGTGCTGGACTTGCAATGGCTACCATGGACACCCTGAAGCGCCTGGGCGGGGAGCCCGCCAACTTCTTGGACATAGGCGGGGGTGCAGGTGCCGAGGCGATGCGCAGGGCTGTGGCTAAGGTGGTGGGCAACCCCAGGGTTAAGGTTCTGCTGGTGAACATCCTGGGGGGAATCACCAGGTGCGACGAGATAGCCGAGGGCATAGTGGAGGCGGTTGAGGGCGTTGAGGTGCCCGTGGTGGTGCGCCTGATGGGAACCAACGAGGAGGAGGGCAGGCGCATCCTGCGCTCGGCTGGGATTGAGGTTGAGAGCCAGATGCTGGCAGCCGCAGAGGCTGCGGTGAGGCTGAGCAAAAGTATATAAGAAGCGGACTTTAAATCCTGAATGGTGGTAGCTGGTGGAGCTTCCCACGCTCAGAGATGCCGAGCTTGATGGAAAGCGGGTGCTCATGCGGATTGACATTAACTCGCCCATAGAGCCAGAGACGGGGGAGATACTTGACGACACCAGGATAAGGAGCCATCTGCCTACGATTGAAGCCCTGGACTCCGCAAGGCTCGTGCTGCTGGCGCACCAGAGCAGACCGGGGCTTGAGGACTTCACGACCTTGGAGGAGCACTCCCGCAGGTTCGGGGAGCTGATTGACAGGGAGGTTTACTACGTTGACGATGTCTTCGGGAGGGCGGCGAGGGAGGAGATAAGGAGGCTGAGGAGGGGTGAGGTGCTGCTGCTGGAGAACGTGCGCTTCTGCAGCGAGGAGGTGGTGGAGGAGGTGAAGCGCAAGCCCCCGAGGCTGCAGGCGAAGACCAACTTGGTGAGGAAGCTCTCATCCTACGTTGATGCCTTCGTGAATGACGCCTTCGCGGTGGCGCACAGAGCCCAGCCGAGCGTTGTGGCTTTCCCAGAGGTGCTGCCGAGCTACGCGGGCAAGCTCATGGAGAGGGAGGTGGAGAACCTCAGCAGGGTGATAAAGAGCGATGCCAGGCCGAAGGTGTTCTGCTTCGGAGGGGCAAAGGTCAAAGACTCCCTGAGGGTGATGGAGAAGCTGCTCAGCAGGAACATCGCCGACCACGTGCTGACCAGCGGGATGGTGGGAAACCTGCTCCTCCTCGCCAGCGGGGTGGAGATAGGTGAGGTGAACCGGAGGGCGCTGGAGGAGAAGGGCTTCCTGGGGCTGGTGGAGGACGCAAGGAGGCTTCTTGACAGGTACGGGGAGAGGATGCACCTGCCAAGGGATGTGGCGTTCAGCAGGGATGGAGCGAGGGCGGAGGCAGGGGTTGAGAGGATACCCAACCTGCGCATAATGGACATAGGCATAGAGACCATAGCCGAGTACTCGGGCATAATAAGGGAGGCTGCCGTGGTGGCGGCGAACGGACCTGCGGGCATGTTTGAGCTTCAGGAGTTTGCCCTGGGCAGCGAGGAGCTGCTGAAAGCCATGGGCTCCTGCAGGGGGTTCACGGTTATCGGCGGCGGGCATCTGGCATCTATTGCGGCGAGGCTGAACCTGAAGGACAGGATATCCTTCATAAGCACGGGCGGCAAGGCGATGCTGCTCTTCCTCGCCTGCGAGAAGCTTCCGGGAATTGAGGCGCTGAGAAGGGTGGGAGGATGACCAGGGTAATCGTGGTTGCCTCCGGCAAGGGCGGTGTGGGGAAGACCACAATAGCCGCCAACCTGGCGGTTTCCTTTGCGTGGTACGGCAAGAGCACGGCGGTGCTGGACGCTGATGTGGTGATGGCGAACCTGGAGATAATCCTCGGGCTGAAGAACCCGCCCGTGGCGCTCATAGATGTGCTCAGGGGGAGGCTGGAGCTGAGGGACGTGATGTACGAGGGTCCCGAGGGCGTGAAGATAATCCCGGCTGGCATAACCCTTGACGGGTTCAACGAGGAGAACATGGAGATGCTCAAAGCCTCCCTGCGGGAGATTCCCAAGGAGATTGAGCTCCTCGTGATAGACGCCCCCGCCGGCAGGGACGCGGCGATGGTAATGGATGAGGGGCAGGAGGTGCTCATAGTAACCACGCCCCAGGTCTCAAGCGTCTCCGACGCCCTGAAGATGAAGCTCCTGGCAGAGCGCATGGGTGCCAAGCCCATAGGGGCTGTGATGAACATGGTGGAGGGGAAGAAGAGGGAGCTCAGCGTCCACGAGGTGGAGAACACCCTTGACTTAGACGTGGTGGCGATGCTGAGGGAGGATGACGCGGTGAAGGAGGCGCTCGCCCACGAGGAGCCCTTCGTGCTCAGGTACCCCCACTCCCAGCCCTCCAAGGAGCTCATGAGGCTTGCCGCCGAGCTCATAGGCAGGCGCTACCGCCCGCCTCCGGAGTCCCTGATGGAGAAGGTGCTGAGGTTTCTCAGGAGGGGTTAGTAGCCGCTCATCTCCTCCTTTATGCGCATGAGCCTGCTCTTGAGCTGCTCAAGCTCCTCCTGGGAGAGCTCCACGCTTCTGCGAATCTCAAGTATGTCGTCCCTGAGGTACTTTATCCTGAAGAGCAGCAGCACGTTGAAGAGCACGCTGAGGAACAGCAGGATGTACAGGATTATGATTACCAATCATACCCCTCCGAAGAGCCCCCGTATGAGACGCCGCATGAAGCTGCCCTTCTTGGGCGCGGGCGGGACGTACTCCTCACCTATGAGGTCTGCGGCGAGCTTCTTTATGGCAACCGCCGCGGGGGAGTCGGGCTTCCAGAGCACCACCGGCACGCCGTAGGCGGTGCTGCGCCTCACCTCGGGGTCTTCGGGTATGGTGGCTAAAACCTTGGCTTCAAGTATGACCTCAACCTCGTGCACCGTGAGGTCGCTCCTGTCAAAGCCCACGCGGTTGAGCACAACCCCGAGGACGTTGCACCCCAGCTTCTTCGCCACCATCTCCGTCTTCAGGGCGTCGCTCATTGAGGATATCTCGGGGTTTGCCACCAGCATGAGCTGCTCCCCTGCAGCGAGCGCCGCCACAACGGACCTCCCCAGCCCGGCGGGCGCGTCTATGAGCAGGATTTCGGTGTCTCCCAGGAGCTTGGTGAGCACGGCTTCAAGCTTCTCGGGGTCCGCCTTCCTGAGACCGTCAAGGCTTATCCCGGCGGGCACCACCTTGACACCCTCGGGACCCTCGTACACCGCCTCGGAGATGTCCCTCTCCCCCGAGAGGACGTCGTGAAGGGTTACGTTCATCCCCTCCATGCCGAGGTGAAGCTCAAGGTTCGCCATCTCAATATCTGCATCAAGTATCGTCACATCTCTGCCAAACTGCGCAAGAGCTATCCCCACGTTGCTGGTGAGCATCGTCTTGCCAACACCGCCTTTACCGGACGCAATGGTTATGGAAACTCCCATGCGCGCTCAGCCTCTTTCTGTCTTTTATCTGATGGGAAGTATATAAATCTTCTCCTGCTGATGCGGGTGCAGGCTTCCCAGAAGCAGCGGGACCGGCTCAGGCGGTGCGTGCTGGCTTGGTGGTGGCAAAAGGTGGCTAAACCCTCAGGAACTCAACCCTCAGGGAGTCCCCGAACTCCGCTATCGCAACGCTTGGATACCCTCCCCTGGGGCTGGTCGGGCTTCCCGGGTTGATTATCCTCACCCCTCCCATCTCCACCAGCGCCGCCCTGTGGGTGTGCCCCGTAACCACCACCCCGCATCCGTGCTCCTTTGCAAGGTAGGCGAGCTTCTCGGGGTTGCCACGTGGGTATATGCCGCTCCCGTGGAACAGGAGCACCCTGTGCCTGCCCAGGGTGAGCACCTCCTTGGGTGGCAGGGAGGTGCCGTAGTAGGCGTCCATGTTCCCCTGCACCGCCACCACCTCCGCAACCTCCCGCAGCTCCTCAATCACGTCCGTGGAGGTGAGGTCTCCAGCATGCAGGATGAGCTCAACCCCGTGCCTCCTGAAAGCCTCCAGCACCTCGCTGCCGAGCTCCTCGGCTCTGTCGTAAACGTGGGTATCGCTCACAATTCCCACACGCATAGCCCCTGGCACGGAGGTTGACGACGGAAATCACCCGGAGTAGCTCCTCTGCATCGCCTCCCTGTAGTGCTCCGGCAGCACGTTGAAGGCGCAGAAGGGCACCGCACGCAGGTCAGGGGTAACGTAGTGGATGGCGCACCTCTTGACCCTCTCAACATCGTAGTTGTACAGGTCCATGAAGTGCATCATCCCTATGAACAGGCTGGAGTGGTGGAACTTCGCCAGCGCCCTGTAGTTGTGCCTCACCAAGGCGTTGAAGAGCAGGGCATGCACCTTCAGCCCCTTCGGCGCCGCCTTGGAATCCACGAACTTCCTCACCCCCGCAAGCAGCCTGAGCCTCTCAACCACGCTCGCACCTTCAAGCCTCCCCGAGCTCTCATTCAGGTACTCCAGCAGCCCCTCAATGTCTATGAACCTGGTTATGGGCACCAGGCGCTCTCCGTCCCTGAACACGTACGTCGCCATGCCGCAGGCGAAGTGGGTGCTGAGCTCGTACTGGGGTCTGCCGGTGAGCGCCTCAACCACGTGGGTGACCGCGGTTATGCTCGGCACGGGGTAGAAGTCGTACCTTGATATCTCCCCGGAGGTCTGCTCCTCCAAGGCGAGAATCACGTCCGGGATGGTAACCCTGTGCCTGAGCCTCTCCTCCCGGGGCATCCTGCCCACAAGGGAAACCGGCTGGAAGTTCACCCCCCGCACCACGTCTATGTTCCTGGAGGCAAACTCAACAATCTCACCCAGCTCGTGCATGTTGCTGCTCCTTATCACCGTGGGCACCAGCACCAGCTGCATGCCCGCATACTTAGCGCTCTCCAGTATCCCCGGCACGTACCTGTGGTTCTTCCGGTTGGTCTCGGGGGTCACGCCGTCAAAGCTCATGTAAACCGTTCCCGCACCAGCCTCGGCGATTCTCTTGGCAAGCTCCCTGTCCTCAGCCAGCCGGATGCCGTTGGTGTTGAGCTGCACATGCCCGAAGCCTAAGCGCTTGGCAATCCTCACTATCTCAACTATATCCCTCCTCAGGGTGGGCTCCCCGCCCGTGAGCTGCAGGGCATTGCAGGGCACCGGCCTCTGGGAGCGCAGGTAGCGCAGCATCCTCTCAATGTCCTCCAGGGACGGCTCGTAAACGTACCCCACCCTGTCGGAGTAGTAGAAGCAGTACCAGCAGCTCAGGTTGCAGCGGTTGGTGACCACAAGGTTGGCAAGAGCGGTGTGAGACAGATGAGCCTCACAGGGACCGCAGGAGAAGGGGCACCTCTCAAGCTTCGTCCTGGGGTTCTCAAACCTCTTCCCATCGTGGGCGTAGCGCTTCGCCCGCTCGTAGAGCTCGTAGCTGCCCCAGTACACGTCCTCAAAGGTGCCGTGCTCCGGGCAGCTCTTGCGGATGTACACCTTCCCTCCCCTCTCAAAAACCTCTGCCCCTGTAAGCCTGAGGCACTCAGGGCAGAGGGACGCCGTGCTCTCAAGCACTCTCTCCCTTACCTTCAGCCTCACCTCCTTCACTTCTACCACCTCCCTTAGCCTGGTACAGCCTCAGCAGCGCCACGGCGTTCGCGAGCACCGCCAGCACCAGCAGCGTCTGGTACACCGCTCCCAGGACTCCACCCAGGAATATCAGGAAAAGCCTCATGTCACGCTGCATCAGCCTCCCTGCCGAGCTCACGGGAATGCGGTAGAGCTCGTGCTTGGCGGAGGTGTAGCTTATGGAGTAGCACCCGGCTATTGCGAGCACTCCTGGAATCCAGTTCTGGGCGGGTGATGCGGCTATCATCCCGGCTATCACCACCATATCCCCATACCTGTCCAGCAGGGAGTCAAAGTAAGCCCCGAAGCTTGAGGCTCTCCCCCTCAGCCTCGCCACCTCCCCGTCGCACCCGTCAATCACCGACGACACCTGGGCGAGCACCCCTCCCAGGAGGGGCTTTGAGAGGGCAAACCCAACTCCGGAGGCGACGCACAGCAGGAAGCTGAAGACGGATATGGCATTTGGGGTGACCGGGGTGCCCACCAGCACCCTGCTCAGGGGGACCGAGAGCTTCCTGTTTATGTACCTTGACACGTACCCATCGCTGGTCTTGACCAGCCTCGCCAGAAGCTCACGCTCAGCCTGCCTGAGGTCCTCCCGGGTGTCTATATCCCGCCAGTAGCACCCCGTGACATCAAGCGCCCTGAGCCTGCCATCCTGGGCAAGCCTCAGCATCACATCCGTAACCGAGAACCTGCCCCTGAAGCTCTCCGCCACCTCCAGCACCTCCGGGGTGCAGTAGAAGACACCCGTATCAAGGGCGTTGAAGCGCCGTATCTGCTTGCCCAGGTCAACCACCACCCCGGAGTCCACCAGCGCCTTGGTGGCCTCCTCCACGTCCCTGCCCTCAAGCGCCGAATCCGTGCACAGGGTGGTGCACTCGGGTCTGGAGGCGATGAGCCTGGTGAGTATCTCACGCTCAAACAGGTGGTCGCTCATCACCAGCAGGAAGCCCTCGCCCCTCAGCGCCCTTGCACCGAGCAGCAGCGAGTACCCGCCTCCACGCTCCACGTGCTCGTTCCTTACCACCCTTGCCCTGCCTGCAACGTGCCGCTCAACCTCGGGGTGGCTGCACACCACCACTATCTCGGATACTCCGGCGCTTCTGAGGTTTTCAATCACCCTGTCAATGAGCGCGACCCCGAAGAGCCTCACAAGGGGTTTGGGGGTGGAGGAGCGAAGGCGCTCGCCCCTTCCAGCGGCAAGCACAACCGCCTTCATCGCTCGTTGACAGGTATCTCGGGGGCTATTCTGGCACGCGAGTTCTCGGCTATGAACTCCTCCACCATCTGCTTGGCGACCACATCAGGATACTGCACCGGCGGGTGCTTGAAGAAGTACGCGCTCACCGCCTCGAGCGGACCCGCTATGCCGTTGTCCAGGGCGAGCTTCACCGCCCTTATCGCGTCCACCGCCACGCCGGCGCTGTTGGGCGAGTCCTCCACCGACAGGTGCACCTGTATGGTTATGGGGGTATCGCCGAACTTCTTGCCCTTCACGTAGATGAACGCCTGCTTGTTGTCGTTCAGGAAGGGCACGTAGTCGCTGGGACCTATCCTGGTGGGTATGTCATACCCCACCACGCTGGTCACCGCCTCGGTCTTGCTGATGCGCTTTGACTTCAGCCTGCTCTCCTGCAGCATGTTCAGGAAGTCGGTGTTGCCCCCGATGTTCAGCTGGTAGGTCTCCACCACCTCAACGCCCCTGTCCTTCAGCAGCTGCATCAGCGTGCGGTGCAGTATGGTCGCACCCACCTGGCTCTTTATGTCGTCGCCCGCCACCGGGAGCCCCGCGCGGGTGAACTTCTCAGCCCAGTGCTTGTCGCTGGCTATGAACTCGGGTATGCAGTTGACGAATCCACACCCAGCGTCTATGGCTGCCTGGGCGTAGTACTTGGTAGCCTCGGCGCTGCCCACCGGCAGGAAGTTCACCAGCACGTCCGCCTTGGTCTCCTCCAGCACCTCAGCCACATCAACGGGCTCCTCGTCGCTCAGGGGAAAAGCCTCCCTGAGGTACTTGCCCACACCGTCCAGCGTTGGACCCCTGAGAACCTCCACGCCAAGCTCTGGAACATCGCAGAACTTGAGGGCGCAGTTGGGCTCAGCGAATATCGCCTCGCTCAGGTCCTTGCCCACCTTGTTGGCATTCACATCAAAGGCTGCGACGAACTTTATGTCCCTGATGTGGTAGCCACCGAAGTTCACGTGCATCAGCCCTGGCACAGACTCCCCATCCTCAACATCCTTGTAGTACTCAACCCCCTGCACCAAGGAGGATGTGCAGTTTCCAACTCCTGCTATTGCCACTCTCACTTCGCCCATCTCATCACCTCCGCAGAGAGTTAAGGAACTACCTCTCACCTGTGTGTGAAGAGGTTAGCCTGAGAAGCAGAGGCTCCTCCGAACCGTAGAGGTCAAGCTCGCTCATGGTCTGGCTCTTGAGCACTCTGACCTCCTCAAGCAGGTCCTCAACCCTCGCCAGACACTCCTCGTGGTACTCCCTCTCCCTGATGAGCTCCTCGGCTATCTCCGAAAGCGCCGAAAGCCTGCTCACAGGGTCACGGATGCGGAAGGCGTGCCTGGCTAACCTCCCGGCGTGCTCGGAGGCATCCGCCGGGCGGGTAGAGCGCCGGCTGAGCTTTGTGGAGAACTCGGTGGGTGATATGCTGACCCTCAGGGTTATGGCATCCGCTATCTCGTAGTACTTCCTGGGTCTGCCCCTGGTGTTCCTCTCCTCTTCTACGGTGAGTATCTTTGCACGCGTCATGTACTCCAGATGCCTTGAGAGCGCCATCTTCTCCACACCCGTCTCCCTGCTCAGCTCTGAAAGACACCTGGGCTTCTGACTTACCAGCCTGATAATCTCACGCCTCGTGCTGTTGCCCAGGATATCCAGAAGCTCATCGCTGCGCATTTTTCTACTTTGTGTTACCTTAAGTATCAATTGCAACCTTTACTGTATCTGCCTACTGCAGGGACTTCTCCCTGTAGTCATCATACCCCAGCCAGGCGATAACCGCTCCCGCAAGCAGCAGGGTGACGCCGAACACCGCCGCGAACACCAGCAGCAGCGCACGCCAGAAGGGCACCACATCTCCAGAGCCGAGCACGTCACTGAGCACCGGTATCCTCACGAAGTACCAGAGCACCCCGAGCAGCACGAGCACTACGCCGGAGATTATTTTAAGTATCTCCCTGCTCATGCTCACCTCCTCCAGCAAAAATAGCAGGGTGATAACAACAGAAAATTTTTTAATAACCACACGTTACTAAATTGCATCCCGGGAACACGTTAGCCTTTGCTCTCAAAAGCATGAGGCTCTCGGGCACCGCCGACCTGCCCCTGCACACTGGAAAAGCCCCCCGCTGGCTTTTCAGCAGGATGGTAAAGCTCTCCGGAGCCATAGCCGAGCACATAATAGAGGAGTACGGGGAGGCTGAGCTTCTGCGCCGGCTGAGCTCGCCCCACTGGTTTCAGGCGTTCTCCTGCGCCATAGGGTTTGACTGGCACTCCTCGGGCACCACGACCACGACCATGGGGGCGCTGAAGGAGGCGCTATCCCCCGAGAAGCACGGGGTGGGCGTGGCTGGAGGGAAGGGCAGCAGGGGGATTAGAACCCCCGAGGAGCTCAGGGAGGCGTGCGCGAGGGCTGGTGAGGAGGAGCTTGCGGAGGAGCTGATAAGGGCGAGCCGGCTCAGCTTCAAGGTGGACGCAGGCTGTGTTCAGGACGGATACCAGCTCTACCACCACACCATGGTATTCACCCTCTCAGGCGAGTGGTGCGTGGTGCAGCAGGGGATGAAGGACAGGTACGCCAGGCGGTACCACTGGCACAGCGAGGAGCTTGAGAGCTTCACCTGCGAGCCCCACACCGGAATCTCAGCCCAGCGGGTGGAGCAGAGGGCTCTCAACTTAGTGTCTGAGTCCTCGGAGGAGGTGAGGAGGGCGAGCCTTGAGCTGCTGGAGGAGAGCCCGGCGAGGCTCAGAAGGTTAGCCCAGGGGCAGCGGAGCCTTCTGGAGCCGGAGCTCAGGCTGCCGGCGCGGCACAGGGTGAGCAGGGTGGACATAAGCGAGCGCTCCTGGCGCGCCCTCGCCAGGCTGCACGAGATTCAGCCGGAGAGCTACGAGGAGCTTGTGGGGCTGCCGGGGGTGGGGGGCAGGACCCTGCGTGCCCTCGCCCTGCTGGCTGAGCTCATCTACGGCACCCCTGCAGACTGGAAGGACCCCGTGAAGTACTCCTTCGCCCACGGGGGCAAGGACGGCACCCCCTACCCGGTGGACAGGCGCACCTACGACAGGAGCATAGGCATCCTCAGGGAAGCGCTGGAGGAGGCGAGGGTGGGCAGGAGGGAGAAGAAGCAGGCGATACTCAGGCTAAGGCACTTCCTCGGCGAGGGGTAGCCTGTCCCCCCTGCCGGCGCTCTCAAAGAGCTCCACCGCCTCCCTGACCGCGAACCTCTCCACCTCCTCCGCGTCAAGGGTTCTGCACCTGCCGTCCTGCACCACCACCCTGCCGTTCACCAGCACATCGGTGACATCCTCCCCCCTGGCTGCGTAGACCAGGTGGGAGACGGGGTTGGACATGGGGGTGAGGTGGGGTCTCCGCATGTCCACCACCGCTATGTCGGCGACCGCTCCCGGGCGTATAACCCCCAGCTCGGGCATGCCCAGAGCCAGGGCTCCGTTGACGGTGGCAAGCCTGAGAGCCTCCCAGGCAGGAAGCGCAGCAGCATCATGCCTGCTCACCTTCTGCAGCAGGGCGCACGCCTTCATCTCCTGAAACAGGTCCAGCACGTTGTTGCTGGCTGCGCCGTCCGTGCCCAGGGCAACGGTTATCCCGGCTTTAATGTAATCTGCCACCGGGGCGATTCCCGCGCCGAGCTTCATGTTGCTCACGGGGTTGTGGGATATCTTCGCCCCCCTGGCGCTGACCAGCTCCTGCTCCCGCCTGCTCAGGTGCACACCGTGAGCCATGAGCACCCTCTCCGAGAGGAAGCCTATGCTCTCTAAGTACTCAACGGGGCGCATCCCCTTCTCCCTGACGAAGCGCTCCACCTCCTCCTCCGTCTCAGAGACGTGGATGTGTATCCCGGTGCCGTACCTCTCCGCCAGCTCCTTCGCCCTGAGCAGCAGCTCCTCAGAGCAGGTGTAGGGGGCGTGGGGTCCGACAAACACCCTCACCAGCTCGCTTCCCCCGAACCTCCTGAGACCCTCCTCCGCCAGCCTCAGGAGCTCCCTTCCCTGCTCCTCCCCCGCCACGTCCAGCAGGGGGTAGGAGAGCACCGCGCGCATGCCCGCCTCCTCCGCAGCCCTCGCCACCTCGTCCAAGTAGAAGTACATGTCGTTGAAGCAGGTTATCCCCGAGGTAAGCATCTCAAGGCATGCGAGCAGCGAGCCCGCGTACACGTGCTGGGGCTTCAGCTTCGCCTCCACGGGCCAGATCTCCTCCTGCAGCCACCTGTGCAGGGGAAGGTCATCCGCGGAGCCCCGGAAGAGGGTCATCGCCGCATGGGTGTGGGTGTTTATCAGCCCTGGCATTACCACCTTTCCCCGGGCATCTATGACAAAGTCCGCCTCTCCCGGTATTTTCTCCGCCACCTCGGCTATCCTGCCGTCCTCAACGCCTATGGAAAAGTTTTTTAATATCTCCTGCCCTCTATCCATTGTGACTACGGTGCCGCCTTTTATTATCACATCCATACCATCACCCTGAGGTAAGGTAAATGATAAAGATTGCGGTGCCAAACAAGGGCAGGCTGCACGAGCCGGCGATACAGCTGATGAACCGCGCCGGCATAGCCGTGCTCACCGACGGGCGCAGGCTGTTCGCGGGCACCAGCGACCCGGGGATACAGGTGCTGCTGGTGCGAGCCATTGACATACCCGAGCTGGTCGCGGAGGGGGTGGCTGACCTGGGTATAACCGGGTACGACGTGGTGGTGGAGTCGGGGTACGAGGTGGAGCTGCTCCTGAACCTGGACTTCGGGAGGGCTCGCTTAGTGCTTGCCGTACCCGAGAACTCGGGCATAAGTAGGGTGGAGGAGCTGCCCCAGGGCACCAGGGTGGCCACCGAGTTTCCCAACATCTCAAAGAGGTTCTTCAGGGAGAGAGGGGTTGAGGTGAAGGTGGTCCCCCTCTCGGGTGCCTGCGAGATTGCCCCCCACATCGGGCTTGCGGAGACCATCGTTGACTTAGTGAGCACGGGCACCAGCCTGAAGATGAACAAGCTGGTTGAGGTTGAGACGGTGCTGGAGACCTCCGCATACCTGATAGGCAACAGGGAGGCGGTGAGAGCCAAGCAGGAGAAGGTTGAGGAGGTGGTAACCGCCTTCTCAAGCGTGCTGGCGGCGAAGCGCAAGAAGCTGGTGATGATGAACGTGCCCAAGCAGGCGCTGGAGGAGGTGAAGAAGGCTATGCCGGGGATGGCGGGTCCAACGGTGGCAGAGGTGGCTTCGGAGGAGCCCATGTACGCTGTGAACGCCGTGGTGGATGAGAGCGAGGTTTACTCCCTGATAAACAGGGTGAAGAAGCTGGGGGCGAGGGACATACTGGTTCTCCCCATAGAGAGGATAATTGAATGAGCTTCCTGGTTATACCCGCGGTGGACATAAGCCGGGGCAGGTGCGTGCAGCTCGTTGGCGGAAGGCTGGAGCGCAAGCTGGTGGAGCTGGAGGACCCCCTGAGGGTGGCGCTTCACTGGGTGGAGCAGGGGGCGGAGAGGCTCCACTTAGTTGACCTGGATGCGGCGATACACGGGAGCAGGGAGAACAGGGCGCTGGTGAAGCGGATTCTGAGGGAGGTGGACATTCCCGTGCAGGTGGGCGGGGGCATAAGGAGCAGGGAGGAGGCTGAGGCGGTGCTTGAGGCGGGGGCTGCGAAGGTTATAGTGGGCACCGCAGCGGTGGAGAACAGGAGCCTGCTGGAGGAGCTCTCGCGCACCTGGGGCTCCGACAGGGTTATCGCGGCGGTTGACGCTAAGGGGAAGAGGGTGGTGGTGCGGGGGTGGCAGAGGAGCACACGGGTAACCGCCCCGCAGCTTGCGGCGCAGGTGGGGGAGTACGTGGATGAGGTGCTCTTCACCTGCGTGCACGTTGAGGGCAGCATGCGGGGGGTGGACGCTGGGGCTGTGAGGGAGGTGCTCGGGGCAACGGAGGCGGGGGTGATAGTGGCGGGGGGCATAGCCTCGGGTGAGGACCTGAGGCTGCTCAAGAGCCTGGGCGCCAGGGGTGCGGTGCTGGGCTCGGCTCTCTACACGGGAAAGCTCGGCTTCGCTGAGGCTCTAAGAGCGGTGCAGGATTGAGCATGTTAGCATGCCTCCAGCACTGCGTGAGGGTATACTTCTCAACCTACGGGTGCACCATGAACCAGGGGGATACCGAGGTTCTCAGGGCGTTAGTTGCCAGAAGGCACCAGGTGGTGGATTCTCCTGAGAAGTGCGACGCCGTGGTGGTGAACTCCTGCGCCGTGGTGGAGACCACCGAGAGGAAGGTGCTGAAGGAGGTGCGGCACCACAAGCGCTGCGGCAGGAGGGTGGTGCTCGCCGGATGCCTCGCCGCGGCCAATCCGGAGGCTGCGGCTGCTGCGGGTGCCGATGCCGTGCTTCCCCCGGCGAGGCTCGCCCAGGTGGAGGAGGTGCTTGAGGGTAAGCCTGCCGCCGCCTGCGCTCCGGCGGTGCGCCCAGAGCTGCCGAAGCTCAGGCACGGGGACAGCGCCATCGCCATAGTTGCGATATCCGAGGGGTGCCTTGGGAGGTGCAGCTACTGCATAACCAAGAGAGCCAGGGGGAGGCTGCGCAGCTTTCACCCCGAGAGCATACGCAGGGAGGTGGAGCAGGCGCTTGAGCAGGGGTACAGGGAGATACAGCTCACCTCCCAGGACACCGCCGTGTACGGAAGGGACATAGGCACCTCCCTGCCCGAGCTTCTGGGAACGCTCACCGACATAGAGGGGGAGTTCAGGATAAGGGTGGGGATGATGAACCCCGCCTACGCCGGGGAGGTGTTTGATGAGCTGCTGAAGGCTTACGAGAGCAGGAAGGTGTACAGGTTCCTGCACATGCCGGTGCAGAGCGGGAGCAACGAGGTGCTGGAGCACATGCGCAGGGGCTACAGGGTGGAGGACTTCGTGGAGCTGGCGGAGGAGTTCAGGCGCAGGTTCCCGGAGAGCACCCTCTCTACCGACGTTATCGTGGGGTACCCCACGGAGGGGGAGCGGGAGTTTGAGCTCACCCGCAGGCTGATTGAGGAGCTGAAGCCCGAGATTCTGAACATCACCAGGTTCTCACCCCGCCCCGGCACGGAGGCGGCGAGGCTGTGCCCTCTCAGGGGGGGCGTGGTGAAGGAGCGCTCCAGAAGGCTCACCTCTCTAATGCGGCGCATAGCCCTTGAGAGAAACCGCAGGTACTTGGGGAGGAGCATGGAGGTGCTGGTGACCAAGCACGGGAAGAACGGAACCCTGCTGGCGAGAAACAGCGCCTACCGCCAGGTGGTGCTCGGGAGGGGAAGCGCAGAGCTCGGAGACTTCCTAAGGGTCAGGGTGAGCAGGGTGAGCCACACCTGCCTCTTCGCTCATGAAGCCTGAGTGTACCTCTCTATCGCCTCGTAAATCTTCTCAAACCGAATGGGCTTGGTTATGTGCTCGTCGGCGTGGGCGTACTTCAGGCTGCGCTCAATATCCTCGGGGTCCTTCCTGACGGATATCATTATTATGGGTATCCCGCAGGTCTCCTCGTCCTCCTTTATCGCCTTGGCGCACTCCCACCCGTTCATGGTGGGCATCATTATGTCCATAAATATTATATCCGGCTTCAGGTGCTTTACCTTCTGTAGGGCATCCTCCCCGCTGAGGGAGCACACCACCTTGCACCCCCTGCGTGTGAGAAGCCTGCTCATAAGGAGAGCAACGTCGGGGTCGTCGTCAACAACCAGCACGGTTGGATGTGAACCTGACTTCTTAACCCGTGAAGGCATGCCCACAGCACCTTAAATAAGATTTTTGGGCACCCCTTTATATATAGTTTGCGCATAATACTTAGACGCTAAGTGTTCACCCTTTTACGGAGATGCACCCATATGGAGTTCAAGCAGTGCATTGTGGTGAGGACAGACCTGAAGATGGGCAGGGGAAAGACCTGCGCCCAGGTGGCACACGCCAGCCTGGGAGCGGCGGAGGTGGCGATGCGGAGGGCTGAGGAGTGGTACAGGGAGTGGAAGCGTGCCGGGGAGAAGAAGGTGGTGCTCAGGGGGGAGAGCCTGCGCCAGCTTCAGGAGGTGTACGCACGCGCCTCCGCCATGGGGCTGCCCTGCTTCATAGTCAGGGACGCGGGGCTTACCCAGCTTCCCCCCGGAACGGTGACCGCGGTTGCGGTTGGTCCTGCACCCGCTGAGCAGGTGGACAGGATTACGGGTGAGCTGAGGCTGCTTTAGGTGGTTTGAGGGAATGAGGCTTGAGGAGCTTGCAGGGCACGGGGTGGCGGAGGAGGTGCTCAGGCTGCTGAGGGAGCGGGGGGTGAGGGAGCTGTTTCCACCCCAGGGGGAGGCGGTGGAGAGGGGGCTGCTGAGGCTTGAGAGGAACTTCGTTATAGCGGTGCCAACCGCCAGCGGCAAGACCCTGCTGGCGGAGCTGGTGATGATGAAGAGCCTGATGGAGCAGGGGGGCAAGTGCATGTACATCGTCCCCCTGCGAGCCCTTGCAGCCGAGAAGGTTGCGGACTTCAGCGTTTACAGAAAGCTCGGGATAGAGGTTGCAGCCTCAACCGGGGACTACGACGCATCCGATGAGAACCTGAGGCATGCCGATATCGTGGTGTGCACCAGCGAGAAGGCTGACTCCCTGCTCAGGCACGGAGCGAGGTGGCTGGGGGAGGTGAGGGTGGTGGTGGCTGACGAGGTGCACCTGCTGAACGACTCCAGCAGGGGCCCAACCCTTGAGGTTACCTTGGCGAGGCTGAAGAGGCACGCCAGAATACTCGCCCTGAGCGCCACCGTGGGCAACGCCGGGGAGATAGCGAGGTGGCTGAACGCTGAGCTGGTGGTGAGCCAGTGGCGCCCCGTGAGGCTCCTGCCGGGGGTGTGCGTCTCCGGAAAGGTGCGCTTCACCGACGGGAGGGTGCTCAGGGTGAAGCGAGTGGAGGGGGATGATGCCCTCGGCCTGGCGGTGGATGCCGCCGAGCAGGGGGCACAGGCGCTGGTTTTCCTCAACACCCGCAGGTCTGCGGAGAGCTTCGCCGAGAGGTGCGGGAAGGTGCTGGGGAAGCGACTGAGGCTTGAGGAGGCGCTGGAGGAGCTCGCGGAGAGGGTTGAGGGCGTCCTGCAGGAGCCCACCAAGGTGTGCAGGCGCCTCGCCAGCGCCGTGCGAGGTGGCGCAGCCTTCCACCACGCCGGGCTGGCACCGGAGCAGAGGGCGCTGATTGAGAGGGGCTTCAGGGAGGGGCTGATAAGGGTGCTGTGCGCCACCCCCACCCTTGCTGCGGGGGTGAACCTGCCAGCCAGGCGGGTGATTCTGCGCCAGCACCGCAGGTACGAGGCGGGGATGGGGTACGTGGAGCTTCCCGTGATGGAGGTGAAGCAGATGATGGGCAGGGCGGGAAGGCCAGGGTATGACACCATCGGCGAGGCCGTGCTCATAGCGAGGTCCGAGGAGGAGGCCGAGGAGCTGGAGCGCAGGTACATCCACGCCGAGGCGGAGCCCGTTTACTCCCGCCTGGGTGCCCTGCCAGCGCTGCGGATGCACGTGCTCTCCACCATAGCCTCGGGAGCGGGTAGCATGCAGGAGCTCATGGAGTTCTTTGAGCAGACCTTCTACGGGCACCAGCAGGGCGCGGAGAGCCTCAGGGCGGCGCTTGAGCGGGTGGTCACCTTCCTCGCCGGCGAGGGCTTCGTGCACCGGGCAGGAGAGGAGCTTGAGACCACGGTGCTGGGGAGGAGGGTGAGCCAGCTCTACATAGACCCGCTGAGCGCCAGCGAGCTGTGCCATGCCCTGAGGGAGGCGGAGCACCGGGAGACCTGCGAGCTCTCCTACCTGCATGCGGTGAGCAGGTGCACCGAGCTCGGCAGCCTGTACCTGCGCAAGGGGGAGGCTGAGGAGTACCTGGCAAAGGCTCTGGAGGTGCAGCACCTGCTCCTCTACCCCCTGCCTGACTACGGGTACGCCCTGGAGCACTTCCTCTCGGAGCTGAAGACCGCCATGTTCCTGCTGGACTGGGTGGAGGAGAGGGGGGAGGAGTACCTGCTTGAGAGGTACAGCCTCGCCCCGGGAGACGTGCACACCAGGGTGGAGCTCGCCGAGTGGCTGCTGTACGCGATGCGGGAGATGGGCAGGCTCCTGGGAAGCGGGCGGGTTGATGAGATAGAGCGCCTGAGGCTCAGGATGAGGTACGGGGTCAGGGAGGAGCTGATACCCTTCGTGAGCATAAGGAACGTGGGCAGGCGCAGGGCGAGACTGCTGCACTCACGCTTCGGCAGCATAGAGGAGCTGCGCAGCGCAAGCACCCAGGAAATAGCCGCCATCCCGGGGATAGGGGAGAAGCTCGCGAGGAGCATAAAGGAGCAGCTATCCTGAGAGCAGCCGCATTATGGCATCCCTGCTCCTGAAGACGTCCCTCTCCCTGTGGCACTCTATTATGACCCCGCCCCTGTAGGTGGCGTTCAGCGCCCTGAGCAGCCTGCCGAAGTCTATGCACCCATCTCCAACCGCAAGGTGCTCGTCCTCAGAGCCGGTGTTGTCATGCAGGTGCACGTTGCACACCCTGGAGCCCAGGGTGGTGAGGTACTCCAGCACGTCCCCGCAGGTGCGTGCATGACCCACGTCCAGGGTGAGGGAAAGCTCGGAGGGGGTGAAGCTCTCCAGCACCTCCCTGAGCTCATCAATGCCGCACAGCAGGGCGCCCGCATACCTGGGGGAGTTCTCTATGCACAGCACCAGCCCGTGCTCCTGAGCACACTCCACTAAGTGCTCAATGCTTGAGAGGTTGCGCCTCTTTGCCTCCTCCGGGAACCACATGCTGTAGGGTGAAAGCCTGCCGGGGTGGATGGTGAACACCTCCGCCCCCAAGGAGCTGGCATGCTCCATCGCCTCAACAAGCTGGCGCAGGCTCTCCTCCCTTATCCTCGTGTTCATGCTGGCGATGTTCAGGTCCGCAAAGGGCGCGTGCACGCTCAGCTCAAGCCCGTAGCTCTCAGCCACCTCCGAGGCTTCGCCCGCCTGCTGGATGTGGTGCCCCTCCAGTATCACCTCCAGCAGCCGGAAGCCTGCATCCCCCGCTATCCTGACTATCTCAGCCGAGGGACGGTGCATGAACGCCAGGTAGGAGACGCCGAGCTTCATGACCTCACCTGCAGAAGGAGCAGCGCATGATAGGTTTATAAACGCTAACGTATTTAAATCTCTGCAGGTGGTTGGATGTTTGCAGGGTCGCAGGTGTGGCAGGGTGTGCAGGTTCTCTTCACGGTGCTCTTCCTGCTGCTCATACTCATATACCCCCGCTACCTGTTCTACAGGATGGTGGCTGATATGGAGGAGGTGGCGGAGAGGCTGGAGGGGTACGCGAAGGAGGCTGCGGAGCTGGCAGTGAACATGTGCGGTGTGAAGGGGGAGAAGACCCTCACCAAGGTGAGGCGCACCTTTGACTTCTTCCTCATACCACCCGTGGACCTTGACCCCTACGGCATCCTCAGGAAGCTGGAGCACCTGCTGGACGGGGCTGAGGAGCGCTTCTGGAGGGTTGCGGAGGAGCTGGCACCTGAGTGCGACCGGGTGGTGAGGGCAAACCTGGTGGGGGTGCTGAAGGGGGGCACGGGGATAAACATGCTCGCCAAGCTGGTGAGGCACCATGTGGAGCTGGTGAAGAAGACCAAGAACCTGCAGCTTGCCATGGTATTCCAGATGAACCTGCCCATAATAAAGCGCATCGGCAGGGCGCAGATGGAGGGGGTGAGGGCTATTGCCAGGGGGGAGCCCATAGGCGACGGGGTGGGTCCCTTGGTTGCCGCCAGGCTGATGAGGAACTCCTGGAAGGAGGTGGCGAGGGATGTGGTGTACTCGGAGGAGGTGCTTGAGGGCAGGAGGGTGCTGGTGGTCAAGGCAAGAGGTCCTGGCGCATGCTTGGGAAAGCTGGGTGATGCGGTGAAGAAGCTGTGCGAGTGGTACAGCGTGGGCAGGATAATAACCGTGGATGCGAGCCTGAAGATGGAGGGTGAGCCCACGGGGAGGGTGAGCGAGGGCATGGGCGCCGCAATAGGTGACCCCGGACCTGAGAAGGCGAAGATTGAGGAGTGCGCGGTTTCCCTCGGGATACCCCTTGAAGCCGTGGCTGTGAAGATGTCCATTGAGGAGGCTATATCCCCCATGCTGAGGGAGATCAGGGACGCCTCCGATGCGGCGCTGCAGGCGGTGAGGGAGGCGGTGAGGCGCACCCCTCCGGAGCGGTGGAGCCTCTTAGTTGGGGTGGGGAACACCTGCGGGATAGGCAACAGCAGCACGGAGGTTGAGGAGATCAAGGTGGTGGAGAGAAAGGAGGAGAGGGAGGAGCAGACCCCCGTGGACAGGTTCGTGAAGTGGCTGGTGGAGAGGCAGAAGCGGGCTGAGAGGGAGATGGAGGAGAAGAGGAGGGAGCAGGAGGGTTAGGGGTTAGCCGCCGTGGGAGCTCCTGCAGGCTGACTGCAGGGGCTAAGGTGGCAGGGGGCGCCCTGTGGGTCTACGGCTATCAGGTGAAGCTTCCTCACGGAGCCAGAGACAGCGCCACGCCATGCTCTTGGCTCTGTGGCAGACGCCAGAGAGTCCATCGCAGCCACTGCGTTTCTCATCTTTCACGTCGTCCCTGTGGATGAGAAGCCATCCTCTCTACGCAGGCACCTTCCCACCCACCTCTGATAATGGAGATGCGTGCCTCACCGTAACTTATAAGGCTGAGAGGCAGCTCAGGAAGGTGAAAGGAGATGCATCACAGGTAACTTCTGTTAAGAACTCACGCCGCACGTCCTCAGCGCCTCACCCGGATAAACGCACCCGGATATAACATTATCATCGCTGAACTCGGTCACATGACCTTTCGAGCTCAGCTGACACGCCTCCCAGTAGGCTTTTATGTACTGAATCTCGCAGTGGCCCCTCGGATCGTAGTC
>Ga0256830_1000971_pt1 | contig 21126 bp, 21 predicted proteins | sample 128326metaG_FD_190537 | JGI IMG/M metagenome (GOLD analysis project Ga0256830, IMG submission 190537) | Hydrothermal vent microbial communities from Lau Basin, Pacific Ocean - 128-326 | ecosystem: Environmental > Aquatic > Marine > Hydrothermal vents | place: Pacific Ocean: Lau Basin | collected... | reverse complement strand
CCGTAGCGCGCGGCGGTCTGGGGCATGAGCTGCATGAGGCCCATGGCGCCGCGGCGCGAGCGCGCCTCGGGATCGAAATAGGACTCGGTGTGGACGATGGCCTTGACCAGAGCGGCGTCCACGCCGTGGCGCGCCGCGGCCTCCTTGATGAGGGCGTCGTAGCGCGCCAGGGTCTCGTGGCGGCGGGACTTGTACCTCGGCGAGGCGTAACGCCCGGCCTCGCCGGCCTTGCCAATGACGCGCACGAGGACGTGGGCCTCGTCGCGGTAGCGCCGGTCGGTGATGAGGTGCGTGCCATCCGGCAGGCGATAGACGTACACCGCCGCCGTGGCCTGCAGGGCCGGCAGCAGGACGAGCAGCAGCACCGCCGGCAGGCGGCGGCGGACGGCTGTCGAGTGTCTTCCGAAAAGGCCCATGGTGTTTCGGTGAATGTCGCTGAACCTGTTGTTCTTATCGGCCCTGCCCCTCGCGGCATTAGGGGCAATGCCGGCAGGACGGCATATAATAGAGGCTTGCGCCGCCCAACGCACCCTTTCACGGGACCAGCGGCGGCGGCCACCTGACGGAACGAGGACGAGGACGAGACATGCGCGCAGACACCGGCTGGACCATCGAGGCCCTGGAGCTGGGGCCCATGGAGAACTTCATCTACCTCATCCGGGACACGGCCAGCGGCCGCACCGCGGTGGTGGACCCGGCCTGGGACGTGCCGGCGATCCTGCGGCGCGCCCGCGAGCGGGACATGGCCATCACCGACGTGCTGCTCACCCACAGCCACCACGACCACATCAACGGCCTGCGGGAACTGCTGGGCGAGGTGGACGCCGAGCTGCACCTGCTGAAACCCGAGGCGCAGTTCTGGGGACAGGAACTGGACATGCCCCGCCTGCATCACGGTGGCGACACCATCGCCCTCGGCAACACCGAGATCCAGGTGCTGCACACCCCCGGCCATACCCCCGGCTCGGCCTGCTACCGCGTGGGCGACGATCTCATCACCGGCGACACCCTGTTCGTCTTCGGCTGCGGGCGCTGCGACCTGCACGGCGGCGATCCCAACCAGATGTACGACACCCTGCGCAGGCTGAAGAGCGAGCTGCCGCCGCAGACCGTCATCCATCCGGGGCACAACTATGCCGTCCAGAGCACGTCCTCGCTGGCCGAGGAGGCGGCCGGCAACCCCTTCCTGCACTTCGACCGGCAGCAGGACTTCGTCACCTACCGCATGCAGGTCCACGACCGCACGCGCCATGAGCCCTACGCGCCGGTGACGCGCGAGGCCGCGCTGGCGGCGCTGAAACAGGCCTGAGTGTCGGCCTGCTTGAGCGCCTCGGGTTCGTTGATGGCGGCGAACCGATCCCGTTTCAGTATTCCGCGACGATATAGCTCATCCAGGATTCCTGGTTCTCCACTTCCTCGGTGCGGTAGTACTCGCCGGTACCCTCCAGCTCGTCATCGTCGTCATCGGTGTTCTCGAACTTCTCCCAGTACACGTGCACCTTGCTGAAGCCGGCCTCGCCGAGGAGCTCGGTGATCTCGGGGATGCTCCACAGGCGCCAGTCGTAGGTGAAGGCCTTGTCCAGGCGCGAGCCGTCGTCGAACTCGAAGTGGATGTGGCAGACGATGTGGTTCTTGATGGGGTTGAAGCTGGCGTGTTCCCAGATGTAGGTGGCCGGCTCGTCGTCGATGTCGGTCTCTTCCTCCAGCTCGTCCTGGCACTCGGTGCCGCCGAAGAGATCGAGGATCAGCAGGCCGTCGGACTTGAGACCGCGGTGGGCCGCCTCGAAGTATTCGCGCAGCTCCTCGCGGGTCTTGAAGATGCAGTAACTGAAATTGAGCGCACAGGTGATGTCGGCCAGCGGCAGGTTGGCCTCGCGCACGTCGGCCTCCACCAGTTCCACGCGGCGCGCCACCTCCTCGCCGGCCGGCCCGAGGTTGTGCTCGCGTCCCCAGGCGAGGGTGTCGGCGCAGATGTCGGCGCCCACCGCGCGGCGCTCCGGGTCGCTCTGGCACCAGGTGGTGGCGAGCAGGGCCGTGCCGCAGAAATCCTCGCGCATGAGCAGGGCCTTCCTGCCGTCGCGCAGCTCGCGGTAGGCCTTGTCGAAGAACTCCACCTCGGCCTCGGGCGCCTGCACCGACTTCTGGTACAGGACATGGCGATCCGCCTGCTCGGCCAGCGTCGGCCCTTCGCGCCGTTTCCCGTGTCTACGTCCCATCGTACCCTCCCCTCGTGAATTCCTGCCGGTCCAGCGCACCCCGCCCGGGGTGCAAAAAACCCGCAAAGCCTAAGCGATCCGGCGCGCCGAGTACAGGCGCCGGTCGCAGAATTGTGCCATGCGGGGCGGCCCGAAATGGTATGATCATCGCCCCACGTCCTGCATGAACAGCCCATGAACCAGCCCCGAGCCACCACGCCCGCCGACACCACCACCGCCGTGCGCATCGGCCCCGTGCGCCTCGGCGGCGGCGCGCCGGTGGTGGTGCAGTCCATGACCAATACCGACACCGCCGATGCCGCCGCCACCGCGGCGCAGGTGGCGGAACTGGCCGCCGCCGGCTCGGAGCTGGTGCGCATCACCGTCAACAGCGCCGAGGCCGCCGCGCGGGTGGCCGAGATCCGCGCGCGCCTCGACGACATGGGCATCGGCGTGCCGCTGGTGGGGGACTTCCATTTCAACGGCCACAAGCTGCTGGAGCAATTTCCCGACTGCGCCCGCGCACTGGCCAAGTACCGCATCAATCCCGGCAACGTGGGCAAGGGCAAGCGGCGCGACGAGCAATTCGCGCGCATGATCGAGATCGCCGCGGCCAACGACCGGCCGGTGCGCATCGGCGTCAACTGGGGCAGTCTCGACCAGCAGGTGCTGGCGCGCCTGATGGACGAAAACGCGCGGCGCCGCCAGCCGCTGGACAACGTCGCCCTGATGCACGAGGCGGTGGTGACCTCGGCGCTGGAGAGCGCCGTCCAGGCCGAGGCCATCGGCCTGCCGCACGATCACATCGTGCTGTCGTGCAAGATGAGCGGCGTGCAGGATCTCATCGCCGTGTATCGCACCCTGGCGGCGCGTTGCGACTATCCCCTGCACCTCGGCCTCACCGAGGCGGGCATGGGCAGCAAGGGCATCGTCGCCTCCACCGCCGCCCTGTCGGTGCTGTTGCAGGAAGGCATCGGCGACACCATCCGTATTTCCCTGACCCCCGAGCCGGGCGGCGACCGCACACAGGAAGTGCGCGTGGCGCAGGAGATCCTCCAGGCGCTGGAGCTGCGCAGCTTCACCCCGGCGGTCATCGCCTGCCCCGGCTGCGGGCGCACCACCAGCACCTTCTTCCAGCAACTGGCGGGAGACATCCAGGCCTTCCTGCGCGAGCAGATGCCCGCCTGGCGCACGCGCTATCCCGGCGTGGAGACCATGAAGGTGGCGGTGATGGGCTGCGTGGTCAACGGCCCGGGCGAGAGCCGGCACGCCGACATCGGCATCAGCCTGCCGGGCACCGGCGAGCGTCCGGTGGCGCCGGTGTACGAAGACGGCGAGAAGACCGTCACCCTCAAGGGCGAGGACATCGCCGCCCAGTTCCAGCAACGGGTGAGCGACTACGTCGCGCGGCGTTACGGGAAAGGCAGTAGCGAGTAGCGAGGGGCAAGGGGCGATGGCCGGGGATAGTATTTTGATCCCCTCTCCCTGACCCTCCCCCGGAGGGGGAGGGAACCGATATATAACGATCTGCGCGGAAATGACTGCACGGATCTTGAAACAGCCGTCCCCCCGCCCTCAGGGCGGGGGACAGGGGGCGGGGATATGATCCTCAGCCCCCGCCCCTCGCTACTCGCCCCTCGCTACTCGCCACTCTCTATTTGCCATGATTGTCTCCGTCGATGCTGCGGCGCAGGATGTCGTGGAAGTCGCGGATGCGGTTGACGTAGCGCACCGGCTCGTAACCCCGCGCGTAGCCGTGTTTCAGCCTGCGGTAGTACTTGCGCTGCGCCAGCAGCGGCAGCACCTGCGAGAGTTCGCTCCAGTAGTCGGGATCGCGGCCCAGTTCGCGGGCAAGCTGGCGGGCGTCGCGCAGGTGGCCCATGCCGACATTGTAGGCCGCCAGCGCGAACCAGGTACGGTCCGGCTCGCGCACGGACTCGGGGATGCGCTTGCGCAGGCGGGCGAGATACTTCGCCGCGCCCTCGATGCTCTGCGCGGGATCGAGGCGGCTTCGCACGCCCACTTCGCGTGCCGTGACCAGGGTCAGCATCATGATGCCGCGCACCCCGGTGGGGCTGCGCGCGTTGCGCTTCCAGTGTGATTCCTGGTAGGCCTGTGCCGCCAGCAGTTGCCAGTCGATGCCGTGGCGCCTGCCCGCGGCCTCGAACAGGGGCCGGTAGCGCGGCAACACGGTGCGGATGCGGCGCATGAAGACGCGCGTGTCCACGTAGTCGAAACTCTCGATGAAGCCGTAGTACTTGTCCAGCAGGCGCTCCAGCTCCCCGCCGGCCCGGCGTTCGGCAAACCAGGCCTCGGCGGCGGCCTGCAGCGCCGGGCTGTCCGCGGGCAGCAGCCAGGACAGGGATTCCTCGTCACCGAGATTGAAACGCACGACCAGCTCGGGAAAATAGCGCCGCACCACGGCGACGATGTTGGAATCGCCGATGGTGCAGTCGATGCCGTCGCGTTTCCATACCGCCTCGAGCAACTGTTCGGTATCCGCCTCGGCACGCGAGTCCCAGCGCAGGTCCGGATGATCCTCCTGCAGGGCCCGCAGGCGCTCCTCGTAGGAACTGTGCGCCGGCACGGCGAGGCGCAGGCCGACGAGATCGGCGGGCTGTTTCACCCGCGGGCCGCCGCGCCGGCACACCACCTGCTGTTGCACCGTCTGGTACACCGGGCCATAGCGAAAGTGGTCTTCCCGCGCGGCGGTGCGTGTCAGGCCCGCGGCGGCGAGATCGCCCTCGCCGTTTCTCAGCGCCGCGAGCAGATCGCCGACGGTATCGCGTACCTCGAAACGCACCGCCACGCCCAGCGAGTCGGCGAAGGCCGCCGCCATGTCGTACTCCAGGCCGGCATAACCGTCACGCGTCTGGTAATAGGTGGTGGGTCCCCAGCGCGTCAGCACCACCAGTTCGCCGCGCGCCCGCACCGCGGCGAGGTCCACCGGCTGGCGCGGCGCGTCGGAGCAGGCCGTCACCAGCGCCAGCAGGAACAGGACGAGCGACAGGAAAGGACGGCGCAGGCGGGACATGGACGACGGGTTCTCGCTGACAACGGATTGCACGTGCCGTCAGAATATCACAGTGCCTCGCGGATCCAGTCACGCCAGTCGGCTAGCAGGGATGGATTAGCCGCCGCCACGGCACTGCGCCCGGCCAGGGAAAAGCGGAAAACATCCTCGCCCTCGAGCGTCTGTGACGCGATCCCCGCCTCGCCGGCGATGAGCCAGCCGGCGACATAGTCCCACAGCTTGGCGCGCCCATGCAGGTAGAGCTGGCCACGTCCCATGGCCAGCCAGCACCAGTCGAGGGCCACGGAGCCGAAGTTGCGTTGCGAGCGAAAGGGATGCCGGCTTGCCAGCGCGGCGGCGAGCCGGCCGTCGAGACGCTTGAAGTCCACCAGCGCCACGCAGTCGCCGAGTGATCGGCCCGCGCCTGGTGGCGGGAGCCGTTCGCCGTTGCAGTATGCGCCCGCGCCACGGCGGGCGCAGAAGATCTCGTCGCGGTCGGGATCATAGACCACCCCCAGTACCGCCTCGCCGTCCTCGACGAGGGCCAGCGAGACGGCCGTATAAGGTATCCCGCTGGCAAGATTGGTGGTGCCGTCCAGTGGATCCAGCACCCACAGTTGCGAGGGTGCCGCGTCGATGAGCGCCTGGTTGCGTTCGCGGGACTGTTCCTCGGCGAGCAGCGCCGCGCCCGGATACTGATCGGCGAGCCAGTCGCCGATGCGCGCCTGCAACAATCGGTCGGCGGCGGTGATCAGGCTGCCATCGGCCTTGGTCTCGACGCGGGTGCGCAGTTGCCCATCACCGAGCACCTCGCGCACCTGCCGGCGCAGATCGGCGGCAAAACGTTCCAGGGCCTTGTCCATTCGCGAACCACCTTGTGAAATCAACAGCTTGGGGCTGTTCTACCAAAACACCGGCAGTGTATTACAATTCGGGTAGCAAGGGGAAACGCGAACAATGGACAAGCACCGCGACTTCGAGGAGATCCGCCACCAGCTCAACGAGCTGCGCATCGAGCACCGCGACCTCGACGAGATCATCGACCGCCTGTCCGAAAGCACCTTAATGGATCAGTTGCGCCTGCGACGCCTGAAGAAGAAGCGTCTCCTGCTCAAGGACATGATCGTCCGGCTGGAGAATCAGTTGATCCCCGACATGGATGCCTGAATTCCGGCTGACGTTTCAGCTGCTCGGCCTGCCCGCCCCCTGTTGCACGGCCTTCTCCCGGAAACGCACCACCACCATGCCGCAGAAACGCTCCCCGCGGTAGAACTCCACGCGATACAGGTAGCCCGCGCGATCAATGGAAAAACGCCGCTGGATATCATGGCGTCGGATGGCCAGCCCACTCTCGTCACGCCGACCCTTGTGACGAAAGCCGATGACGTTGACGCGATAGCCTTCCAGCGGCACGACGCGAAACCTGTCCGCCACTTCCACCATGCTGCCCAGCGGCAGGGTCCGGCTGACGCCATCGATCTCCATGAGGACCTCATCCAGCGAGGAATCGTAGTCGAAGTACTGCGGCTGCAGGACGGTAACGTGACGATTGCCGTAACGCACCTTCAGTTGGCGGCCGCTGCCGACCACCGCCACCAGGGGGTTACTGGCCTTGAAGGTGAGCGGCGCATTCTGCTTGAGGGGAAAGAAACCCAGGCGCCGGCGCACGTTGCGCATGTCCAGCGCGATACGGTGATCGTAGAGAGAGATGTGCAGATTGGTTTCCATTCGCTCCCGCACCGCCGCGGCGGTAAGTTCGAAACTGCGCTCATACTCCACGCCGGCGAGATCGAAGAAGGCCTCGACGACGTTGAGGTGGTACCAGGCGCGCTCGTGGGTACGGAAGGACTTGCTCGCCTCGATACCGAAGGCGGCCTTGCCGTGGCGCGAGGCGAACCAGGTGAGGGTCTTGGCCATTTCGTGGTTGCCTTCCCCGGTGCGCGTATTCTTGACGTGATAACGATAGTCCGGCTTTGCGATGCGGACATTGGCGCGCCGTACCACCTCGCGCGCCACCCGCGAGAGATCGCCGAAGGCGGCCTCGCCGAGCTGTTCCTGATCGATGATCACGCTCTGTCCCCAGCGCGCGGGATTGTGCAGGCGGTCGATGTAGGCCGGCCGGTAGAAACCGCTGCCGTCATGCAGGTTGAGTATGAGCTTGACGCGGGGATCGAGAATGAGCTGCTTGATCTTCTGGATCACCTCGAAGTCGGGATCTTCTTCGTCGAGGGAAAGAAACTTGCGGTTCATGTCGCCGTTGATGCCGCGCGAGCGTTGCAGGATGGCGGGAAAGTTCAGATTGGGAATGACCCACACGTTGCCACGGGTGATGCGGTATTCCGTGGCCAGCAGGGAGGCGGCATTGAAACCGCCCGGCTCGTCACCCTGGATGCCACCGATGACCAGGATCACATCGCCATCGGGATCCGACTCCAGCGGATGCAGAGTGAAGCGCGGCAGCTCCACCTGGATGGCCTGTGAGAAGGCCGCCGGCAACAACAGCAGGGCGATGCCGATGAGAATGCGCGGCAGGACCCTATACGGAGCGAGGGAAATCACGGGCATATTTTTCGATCCACTCCATGGCCGCCTGCTGGGGCGTCAGCTTGCGCCCCTCCACCCGCGCGACGGTACGGCGGTATTGCTCGATATGACACAGTTGCTCCACCATGCGCGCCTGGTACTCCACGTCGGGTTCGATGAACGACAGGCCGACGAGAAAACCCTGTGACTCGGGATGACACCAGGTCACCCGGGCCTCGGCGTCGAAGACCGGACTCACCACGTCGATGTGAATGCGTACCGTGCTGCCCGGTTCGAGGGCCTGCGTCGAATAGAACGACAGGCCGCCGGTGCTGACGTCCTTGAGGTGGGGTTGTTGCGCCGAGGACTGCCGTCCCGGCGCCGACGCGGTGGGCCGGCACGAGATGGGAATGTCCACCGGGTGGCGGATGTAACTGCGCATGTCCGGTCTGCCTGGTGCCATGTTCAGACCTGCTACGAGACTGGGTTCCATGTTCCATTTTAGACCAAATCCGGCATCCTGCCCTGCCGCCCGGCCTCAGCCCCCGTCGTCGTCTTCCGGCAGGTCCACCCAGCGTTGCAGGGTCTCGATGATCTTGCGTGCCTGGTCGCGGCTGGAGATGTTGAACTTGGACTTCTGCCAGTACTCGTTGTTGCGCTTCTGGTAGCGGCGGATGGTGTACTTGTCCGGACCATATTCCTGCTTCTGGCGATTCCAGTCGCGGTAGCGGTAGAGGATGGTGGACCAGGCACCCCTGGTGAGCACTTCCTTGTCCAGTTCCTTGACTACCAGCACACCGTCCTCAGTGTAGTTTATGGTCAGGTCATCGATATCGGAGGCCATCGGCTTCTCTCCTCTCTCCTCGTGGAAGGACTTGATATTGCAAGGCACGGCGTGGATGGCGTACCGTCCACGCTACGACCATACATGATGTGCGGAGTGTAAATGCCCGGACAGTCAAAAGCCACCAGCCGACACACACGGCTGCGCCTGCCCGGACGCCGCGGCCTGTCCCTGTGGCTGCTGCTGGCCGCCGGTTTCTATATCGCCTGGCTGGCCAACAGCGGCACCGACACCCTGACCGCCGCGCTTGGGCGGCTCGGCGCCACAGGCTTCCTGCTCCTGCTCGCCTGTTCGCTGGCCAACTACCTGCTCCGCTTCGCGCGCTGGCAGTTCTACCTGCAGCACCTGGGCCACGCGGTTCCCCCCGCGCGCAGCCTGGCCTACTACATCGCCGGCTTCGCCCTTACCACCACGCCGGGCAAGGCCGGCGAGACGGTACGTTCCCTGTATCTCTACCGGCACGGCGTGCCCATCAGCACCAGCCTGTCGGTGTTCTTTACCGAGCGCTTTCTCGATCTCGTGGTGATGGGCCTGATCTCCCTGCTCGCCCTGCTGATGTTGCCCGGCTACGGATTCCTGCTTTTCGTCGTCGGCAGTTTCTTCCTCGTCATCCTTGCCCTGATGTTCAGCCACCCCACCCTGCAACGGCTCGCGTGGCTGGGCGATCGTTTCCTGCCCGCGCGCCTCAACCGCCTCTTCCGCCACCTGCTGGAACTGCTGCATGACGCGCGACGCCTGTTCCAGCCCGCGCCGATCCTCCGGGGCATGGGCCTGGGACTCGCCGCCTGGCTGACGCAGGCGCTGGCCTTCCATTTCCTGCTCCTCCAACTGGGCTTCGCCATCCCGCTGCACACCTCCCTCGCCATCTATGCCATCGGTATCCTCGGCGGCGCCCTGTCCATGATCCCCGGCGGCATCGGCGCCACCGAAACCGGCATGGCGGTCCTCCTCGGCTCGGTGGGCGCGCCGCCCGCGGTGGCGCTCAGCGCGCCGCTCATCATCCGCATGGCCACCCTGTGGTTTGCCGTCAGCCTGGGGTTCATCAGCAGCGGCCTGCTGGCCCTGGGGCGCGATACCCCGGCCGAGGCCGTCCTGCCGGTCGCTCAGAAGGAAGTGGACAGGCGCAGATAGACCTCGTCGCTGCCGATATCGTCGAAACCGCTGGCAAGGCCGAGGCTGACCACCAGCGGCAGATTGTAGAACAGCTCGGTCTCGGCGATGACTTCCACGCCGCCACTGGAATAGTAACGCGAGGGACTGCTGCCGTTGTACCAGGCCGCGCCGCTCTCGACGAACACCCGAGCGTGGATCTGCAACAGGCCCACCGGCGGCGCCATCCAGCCCCGCTCGGGACGCGCGATGGGGAAGCGGTATTCCGCGCTGGCGAGGCGCATGCGCCGACCGCGCAACTGGGGCAGGCCCTCCTCGTAGCCGCGCAGGGCATAGTTGCGCCGGTTGAAGGGCGTGCCGGCGCGGGTGCCGGCCAGCAACGGCGGCACGAAGCGCACGTCCGTGACGCCGCCGAGCTGGAAGGGCACCGGGTTGTCGCTGCCCTCCCCCGCCACCAGGCGCAGGGCCAGCACGTGTTCACCGCCGAGGCGGAAGAAACCGCGCCAGTCCAGCGTATAGACCTGCCCCGTGGCGACGCTGCCGCCGAGGGCGTCGTAGTCCTCGGCCACCAGCAGGATCTCCTGGCCCGTGCGACTCACGGAAAGGGGAAAGCGCCGCGTCGAGCGGTACACCAGGGCCAGACCGGCGAGATTGTTCTCGTAGTCCGGCGCCGAGACGAAGCCGGGGTTGACGAAGGCGCGGCGACTGGCGACATTGAGCGCGGCGAGATGCAGGGACAGGCGATCCTGGAAACTCAGCCAGGGCAGCACCATCTCCAGCTGTGCCTCGTCGTCGTAACGCCCGCCCATGAGCACGCCGCTGTTGTTGCGAAACAGTTCCAGCGAGCGATCGAAACTGAACTTGAAGACCGGCCACCAGCGGTCATAGACGTAGTCGAACTCGCCGATCCACACCGCGTTACGCGTGTCGTAGGCAAGATCGGCATAGAAGGCATGCCGTTGCAACAGGTCCCAGCCGGAGGTGATCACGCCGTATTCGGCACGCTCGTCGTTGACGAAGATGTGCGGAAACCACCAGCGCGGCCGCAGGCTCGCCCAGGGGGAATAGTCCTCGACCGCCGACAGCGCCACCGCCGGCGGGCGCGGCGCCGGCCGCGCCGAGGGGGCCGCCGGCACGGGTGCCACCGGCTCCCCCGCGCCATCCAGCGACAGTTGATAGATGTCGAAGCCTTCGCCGTGGGCGCCGGTGTAGTAGAGGTGCCGGCCATCGGCGCTCAGGCTGGGCGTGAAGGCGCCGAGGCCCACGCGGGTGAGTCGCTGCACGCGTCCGCTGGCGAGTTCCAGCCGGTAGATGTCGTAGGTCCCGTCTTCGTCCGCGCTGTAGATCACCGCGCGGCCGTCGGCGGTGTAACGCGGCTGGGTCTCGATGGCCGCGCCGCGGGTGAGACGCTGCCAGCGTCCGCTGGCGAAGTCGAAGCGTTCCAGGTTCCAGCCGCCGCGCGGCCGCCACACCGAGGCCACCAGCGCGCGGCCATGCGGCGCCACATCGAGTTCGGCGACGACGCTGCCGTCCTCGCCCGACCAGAGCACGGCGCGGCGCTCGCCCTCGGCCGTGAGGCGATGCAGGGCGCTCTGCCCGGCGCGGTTCTCCACCGCAATGATGCCCTCGCCGCGCGGCAGCCAGGCGGCATGGCGATAGCGCGCGCAGCGGGTGAGGCGCCGTTGCGCGCCGCTGAGCGGATCGACGCGATAGAGATCGAAGTACAGGCGCGCGGTATTGCACAGCTCCGGCTGGGCGACCAGGATGCCGGCCTGCCCGTCCACGTCCATGCGCGGCGCGGCATTGAAGTGCGTCAGCCGACGCGCGCCACCCCGGGCATCGCGGTGCCACAGGCTCGGGTAGTCGCGCCCGTCGTCCACGAGGTAGAAGATCCCGCCGCGGCCGTCCGCCAGCACGCCGCCGGTGAAATAGCCGTGGCGCGTGAGGCGCTCGCCGGCGCGCCGCGCGTCCCGCCCGGCGCCGGCCTCGCCGTAGCGCGCGCGCAGCCAGCCCCTGAATTCCCGCCACAGGCCGTGCAGGTCGCGGCCCAGCACGGCGCGGCTGTTGGTGTTGATGGCGAAGGGAACGAGATTGTCCGAATAGCTCTCCACCAGCTGGCGCAGGCGCGCGTCACCGTAGCGCTCGCGCAGGAAGGTCTGGAAATGCACGCCATATAGATAAGGAGTGATGCCGGCGGGCCATTGCGCCCGCGTCTGGTTGACCTCGCTGACGTCCAGCAGGCCGCGTTGCAGTTCCATGCGCATGAGCATGGCGAAGAAACTGCTCTGGCCCCGGCCCACGCCCCGCTCGGCGTGGGTCTCCTCCAGGGCGGCAAGCCCCTCCATGAACCAGCGCGGCTGCAGGGCATTGGGAAAGAGGAGAAAATTGCGGCCGAACACCGTGCGCAGGGCGCGTGGCGCGCCGGCAACCTTGTCGAGATGGATGACGTGCAGCAGCTCGTGCTCGACCAGCATGTCCAGCCAGCCGCCGTGATCCTCGATCCCTCTCACGCCGTCCGGCGGCGAGAGGTAGAGACGCATGAAATTGTAGGGAAAGCCGCTGGCCGCGCCGTTGGCGGCATCGAACTCGTCGCTCAGCAGGATCTCGATGCGGTCCTCGGGCGTCCAGCCGTAGCGGACGGTGAGGCGCGCATAGTGCGCCTCGGCGATGCGCAGCACCCGCGCCGCCGCCTCGGCGAGGCCCTCGTGGTAGGTAATGCGGAAGTGTTCGCTCTGCCGACTGGACCAGCGCAGCCCGGCGTCGTGACTGACGCCGGCCTGTGCCGGCGTGGCGAGCAGGAACAGGGCCGCGAGCACGAGCAACACGGCGGCCGGCCACCGCGGCAGAGCGTCAGGACGACAGGACATGACTGGAACTCCCCACATGCTGAATGATCCCCGCCGGCGCGCGCCGGCTCAGAGAGGCCTGCCGCCGTAACTCAGGTTCAGCTCCTGCAGGCCGTTACGCAACAATACACCCTTGTGCACCACCAGTCCCTCGCACAGGCCGCGCAACTGGTACTGGCTGTAGCCGCCCTCGACGAATTCCTCCTCCGCGGGCGCGTCGCGCAACAGCACCGGCCCCGGGGCGAAGCTCACGTCCGCCATTCGCGCCGGCATGCGCCCCTGTCCCCAGATGAGGGCATGGATGCGCCCGCCCCGGCGCATGCCCGCCACCAGCCCTTGCAGGAACAGCGACAGGACCGGTCTTTCGAGGTAGTTGAAGATCTCCCAGGCCAGCACCAGGTCCCAGTCGCGCGTGGGAATCGCCTCCAGCATGCCGTCGATGAGCCGCCGTCGCGCCGCTTCCATCTCGGCCCGGCGGGCCTCGCGGGCGGCCCGCGCCGCGCGCGACAGGCGCGTCCCGGCGGGCGGCAGGACCAGGCGGCGCAGTTCCGCCAGCGCCTCGCCGATGTCCCAGCAGGTATAGCGCAGGGAAAAGGCGCTGAAACAGTCGATGTTGGCCTGTCGCGCCGGTCCCAGATCGAGGATGCTCACCCGGCGCTCACGCGGCAGATCCGCCAGCAGGGCCGGCAGCAGGACGCTGCGCAGCGCCTGCGGGCCTTCCGCCGCGGCCGGCAGCTGGCTGAGCCGGGCACTGCGCACCGCGCCCCCCGCCTCAGGCGGACTCGCCGGCGGCGGCCGATCCCTCGCTGCCGGCGGCGCCGTCCACCGCCTGGGGATCCATGTCGATACTGCCCTTGAACTTGGCCCCGTCCTCCAGGGTCACCCGCGGCGAGGTGATGTTGCCCTTGACGCGGCCGGTGGCACGGATGATGACCTTCTCGGTGCCGAACATGTCGCCCACCAGCTCGCCCTCCACCGTGATCACCCGCGCGACGATGTCGGCGCGTATGCGGCCCTCCTCGCCCACGGTCAGGTTGTTGTTCGACAGGTTGATCTTGCCTTCCACCCGCCCCTGGATGACGAAGTCCTCGTCGCCGGAGAGTTCGCCCTTGAAGAGGATCGAGGCGCCGATGTTGGCCGGGGGACGCGCGGCCGAGGCGGCCGGCCGCGATTTCGCCGCCGCCAGCGTTTCCTGTTTGGGCGACGGCGCCTGCCTGCCGGGCGCGGCAGCCTCCTCCCTGTCGTTTTGCTTGCTCCAGCGAACGACGTTCTTCCTGATCTGATTCATGTCAAGCATGGTTCCTCCTGCTTCCGTCGAGTGGCCGCCCGTCACTGGCGGCCGGGTACTCATTATGCGGTAATCCCGTGGCCGCGAAACACGATGCAGTTCTCAACCCCCGGCTCGCGCACGCATGCAAAAAAAAACGCACCACGAAGGATGCGTCTGTCGCAAGGGGAGGTCGCGCAAGTGCATTGGGGGTAGTTATGGTGTCGTGCGTTCCCGCCTGATCCGGGTGGAGCGGCGCTACAGGCTCGCCACGCCCGCGGCCGAGATCCAGGCCCTCAGGGCGGCGATGCTGGTGGCGTCGAAATCGGTGAACTGTAGAGCGAGGCCGCCGTCATCGGCGCGCACCACCGTGGCCGGCACCCGCACCAGTTGCGAGCCATCGTCCTCGCGGGGCAGCAGGACGTCCAGCATGGTGTGCTTGCCCAGGCGGATGGAGTCGGTCATGACGTAGGCGCCACCGAGGCTGAGATCACGGGTACGCGCGGAGATCAGCCCCACCTTCTCGTAATTGAGGGTGACGTTGATGTCCAGCGGAACGCGGGTATTCCAGCGGTGCTCCATGAGTGCCTCCATAATCAATCACCTTTTTCTCTTGTCGTTGTCTGAAATGGGCGTGTTCCAACGCTGTGGATGGAGGCAAGTATTGGCCAGGCAGGCCGGATTTTGTATCCGGTCAGGCCACTAGGCGGCTTAGGGAAATCCCTTATTTCCGGCTGCGCGCCGGGAAATGGGGACGGCGGTGGATGGGCCGGAACCTGTCGGCTACGGTCGCCGGGTCAACGCAGGCCCACCGTCACGCACATGGTCACCAGTTCAGCCAGCGAGCTGGCGTGCATCTTTTCCATGATGTTGGCGCGGTGGGCCTCCACGGTCTTGCTGCTGATGCCCAGCTCGTCGGCGATGACCTTGTTGAGCTTGCCGGCCACCACGCGGGTGAGGACCTCCTGTTCGCGCGGCGTGAGCTGCTCGTAGCGCTCACGCATGACGCGTTCCATGTAACGGGCCTCGCGCTGCGCGCGGTCCTGGTCGAGACAGTGCTGGATGCGTTCCAGCAGCTTCTGGTCATTGAAGGGTTTCTCAATGAAATCCACCGCGCCGTTCTTGAGCGCGCGCACCGCCATGGGCACGTCGCCGTGACCGGTGATGATGAGAATGGGGAGCGTACACTCGATCTCGATGAGCTTGTTCTGCAACTCCAGGCCGCTCATGCCGGGCATGCGCACGTCGAGGATGAGGCAGCCGCCCATCTCCGGGTTGTAGTCGGCAAGGAATTCCTGTGCCGAGGCATAGGTGACGACCGGCAGGTCCACCGACTCCAGCAACCAGCACAGGGACTCACGCACCGCCTGGTCATCGTCCACCACGTAGATGGTCTGCTTCAGGCTATGAGGCATGTTCATAGGTCACTTCGTTGTCTTCGTCCTCGTCGCGCATGACCGGCAGGGTAAAGCGGAAAGTGGCGCCCTGGTCGCTGTTGTTGCTCGCGCTGAGCGAACCCCCGTGGGCCTCGACGATGGAACGGCTGATGGACAGGCCCATGCCCATGCCGTGCTGCTTGGTGGTAAAGAAGGGATCGAACAGGCGACGCTGGTCCTCGGGCAACAGGCCATGGCCGGTGTCCCACACCGCCACCACCACCTGGCGGCCGTCCGACCAGGTGTGGATACGCAGTTCGCGCTTGTTCCACAGGTTTTTCGCCATGGCATCGATGGCGTTGCGGATCAGGTTGAGCACCACCTGCTCGATCTGGATGACGTCGGCATGAATGGGCGGCAGGCGGGTGCCGAAATTGAGGCGCAGGATGATGCCCTTCTTGCGCGCCTCGAAGTAGGCCAGGCTGGCGGCATTCTGCACGATCTGGTTGATGTCGGCGCGCGAACGCTTGGACTCGCCCTTGCTGACGAAACTGCGCAGGCGGCGAATGATTTCCCCGGAACGCTTGCTCTGCTGGTTGATGTTCTCCAGCGCGGCGATGATCTGGCCAACCTTGTACTCGCGGGAACTCAGGCGGCGCACGCAGCCCTGCGCGTAATTGGCGATCGCCGCCAGCGGCTGGTTCAGCTCATGGGCGATACTCGAGGCCATCTCGCCCATCATGCCGACGCGGGTGACGTGCGCCATGTCGTCGCGGTGACGACGGCGATCCTGCTCGGCGAGGCGGATCTCCGTCACGTCGGTACCGGTGGCAACGAAGCAGTCGATGCTGCCATCGGCATTGGTGATGGGCGTGATGGTCTTGTCCACGTGGACCAGCGTGCCGTCCTTGCGCCGGTTGATGAATTCGCCCTGGAAGGGCTTGCCGCCGAGAATGGTGTGCCACAACTCGCGGTAGAAGGACTCGTCGTGTTCGCCGGAGCGCAACACCGCCGGCGTCAGGCCGATGACTTCCTCGCTGCTGTAGCCGGTGATCTGTTCGAAGGCCGGGTTGACGTAGAGGATCTCACCGCTGGTGCTGGTGATCATCACGCTGTCGGCGGTCTGCCGCAGGGCCTGCGACAGCTTGTGCAGTTCCCTGCTCATGCGTTCGCGATTGGCGCTCTCCTCGTCGAGGAAACCCTGTGCATGGGCCAGCTGGAGCTTCAGGCGGCGCAGGTAGAGCGCCAGCGCCACCACACCGAGCAGAAGCAGCACGCCGGCCAGCACCCAGTGGCTGTAGCGCGCCGCGGTGGCATTGAAGGTGGGGCGCACGGCATAGGGCCCCACCTGCAGGTCACGATACAGGGCATGCACGCTGTTGTAGTCCTGCGGCACCGTCCAGCCGGCATAGCTGCCGTTGAGCGCCGCGCGCTGGCTGGGGACCATGGTCATGAGGGTGACCGCCACCTCCTCGGCGAGGCTGTCCGAGGCCTTGCGCGTGCGCGCCAGCGGCCACTCCGGGTAGAGGCGCGTGCTGTGCAGGAAGGGAAAGCCCTCCGTGTGACGGGGGGCGAGGACACGGAAATCGTCGAGGCGCACCAGGCCCTGCGCGGCGAGACTCTCCAGCACCCCGGTGCGCACTGTGCCCGCAGCCACGCGACCGTCGCGCACCGCATAGACGATGTCGTCCTGGGGGAAACCGGCGAACTCGAGTTCCCCCAGATGACGTTCCGGCTCGATGCCCGCGGCGCGCAACTCGCGCCAGGCCATGAGAAAACCGCCGAAGGCGTGCGGGCCCACCGCCATGAAGCTGTGCCCGCGCAGGTCCTCGAGATCGCGGATGGCGCGGTTGTCCGCGCGGGTGAAGATCACCGCGCCGAAGCGCGTGTGCGGCTCACCGCGGAGCAGGTTCTTCAGGGTGACGATACGCGTCACCCCGAAGGCCGCCTCCAGTTCGACGTAATGGCCGGGATTGGTCAGCACGAAGTGCAGCTCGTTCTGCGCCACCGCCGAGCGCATGTCCGCGGCGGACAGCGGGCGGATCTCGAACTCGTAGCCGGGGATCTCCTCGTTGAGATAATCGGCGGTGGACTGCCAGCGCCGCTGGGCCTGCGCCTCGCCGCGGAAGGCCAGCACGCCAATGGATATCTCCTGGATCTCACCGGCCGTGGCAAGCGCCGGCTGCAACAGCGCGACGATCAAGCACAGCCCTGGCAACCACCCTGTCATACGCATACCGTTTCCTGCCTGTCCTCACATGCCGTGTGCGAACCTCCTCCGGCCGCCAAGTATAACCGAGTCGCCTCACGGGTCGACGTGAGGCAGGTCGAATTTGCGTAAATACCCCGTGACGCTGGGGAAATCGAGGACTCAGGTAGCGAGGATATCAATGAAGAACGGCAGGGCCGCCAGCACCAGCACTGCGGCGGTGAGGAGGTGGGTGCGAATGATCATGCGGTAGCGCGCGCGCACCGCCTCGTCGCGGCTGTCCGCCCGATGCACGGCGCTCATGAGCACGTCGAGCATCAGCACCATGAAGACAATCGGGGTGAGGGTGGGCACGATGATGCCGCGAATGACATCGAAGCCGGCATCACCCAGCCCGCTTCCGGATGTCGGGATGAGGATCGCCAGCGTCAGGGCGATGGCCATCAGGGCCACGCGCATGGGTCCCAGACGGACGAGATAATCCACCAGCCGGTTGCCGCTTGCCATCATTGCTTCATCACCGTCACGCCAGTATCGGCGGCCCAGACTATACCACGCCGGCAAACACGCTCAAGCGGATCCCTGTACCACCAGCCTGTCCTCACGCACAGGATTGGTGTTGACGAGGCGCGTCACCAGCCCGGGATAATCCACGCCGAGGCGCACGCCCAGCGCCGCGGCCCGCTCGCGCAGCACCGCCAGACGGCATTCCATCTCGCCGCGGGAGGCCAGCACGATGACGTTATGCTGGCCGGGCACGTTGAGACACAGGCTGCGTCCATCGAAGGCCTGGCGCAGGTGACCAAGCAGAAAGGCCAGCTCGTCGCGGTCGGGCACCAGCAGGTTGATCACCAGCATCCCCTGCGTGGCCAGTTGCGCGCGGCAGCGGGCATAGAAGGCCGGCTCGTACATGAAGAAGGGCAGGCTGTCGCGCCCGTAGAGATCCACCATGAGGACATCATGCGCGCCGTCCCCCTCGCGGCGCAGCCAGTCCATGGCATCGTGGAAGCGCAGGGCGATGCGCCGCGGATCCCGGGGCAGACTGAAATAATCGTGACAGATCTCGCCCAGCACCGGGCGGCTTTCCACCACGGTCTGGCGCAGTTGCGGATGCAGGGCATGGAGATGGCGCACGATGGCGCCGCCGCCCAGGCCGAGGAGCAGGCCGTGCCGCGGCGCGGGGACGAAGAGGTGGAAGGCCATCATCAGGGGCAGGTAGGAAAGCATCAGCGCCGTCGGCGCATCGGTGCGCATGGCGCTCTGGATGGCCGGCGAACCGAACTGCAACCAGCGCAGCAGGCCGTATTCCTGCACGCTGATGTCCTCGCCATGGCGCTGGTAGCGGAACAGGGTCCGTGCCTGCAGGCGCAGCAGCGCCTCCACGTCGAGGGCGGTGCCGGCGACGTCGTCGCGCCACGCCGCCAGCCTGCCACCCGTCATCTCGTCTGCCCTGGCCGCCATCATCGCCCCCTGCGCCGGCCGCCAACATGGCGCTCGGACACGGGTGTCGCGTCGCCAAACGGCGAGCGGCGATAAAGTTCCGCCCGCGGCGACCGACAAAGAGGACAGGTGTCCGCCATGCGGCCGTACTTCGCGGGCACCGCGGGCGCAGGGACGCGCCCGCGGCCGGAAATCGCGGATGGTCTCGACAGGCTGTGGGTCGTCCGCCGAAAGCAGTGAACAGGTCTTGCCATGTTGTATGAGATTGGCGGTTCGCGTCTGCGGATTTCGGCCCACCAGGAACAGCGCCTGCGACGGCTGGCGGCACGCAACGGGCAGCGCATGGCGCCCATTCACACGCGCGCCGACTACCTGCGCGCCTGTATCCAGGCCCTCTCTCCCGCCCAGGCTCACCAGTTGCTCGCCTGGTTGCAGCGCCACGGCGCCTGAGGACCGGGCCACAACGAAAAAGGCGGCCCGCGGGCCGCCCTCCCTGTGGCCGGCTTGTGGTCCGCCTCAGCTGTACTGGTTGATGCGCAGGCGGCGGCTGAGCCTGTAGCGTCCCGAGGAGGTCAGCGACTCCTCGCTGCTGGTTTTCTGCTGCGCATCGCGGGCGGGATTCTCGGTAATGGTATCGAAGGCGCGGGTTTCTTCCTCGACGACGAACTTGAAGCTGTTGCGACCGATCTTGAGCATGTCGTTGCCCTTGAGGCGCGTGCGACTGACCTCGGTCTCGTTGACGTAGGTCTTGTTGGTGCTCTTGAGATCGATGAGGAAGTATTCGTAGGCCCCTTCGGCGCCGTCGGTGGGGCGACACTCGATGATGGCGTGTTCCTTGCTGACGTAACCGTCGGGAATGCACAGGTCGTTGTCCAGGCCGCGTCCGATGCGGAACACGGGCTGATCGATCTCGAACCGGATCCCCGGTGCGCCGTTGGCAAACTGGATCAGTACGGCCATCTTTCCACCCTTCTTTGTTCGGTTATTATTTAAACCCAGTAAAAACAGGCTAGTACGCCGTTTTTCCTTCTCCGCAGGGGACAAGGTAGGACAGGGTACTCAAGGGATACAGCGCCAGAGAGTGAAATGGCTCACAAAACTCGTAACATCCCTGCCAGCGCCCTGCCCGAACGTGAACCGGTTCACGCCGGCCAGCGGCGGTGGGGCGCGGTGACAGCTTAATTTATCAGTTATCGCTAATATAGCAGCGTGCTTTCCAGCACCGGCCCGTGCGTTCGATAATAGCGCCCACCGACCTGCCGTCGCAAGCCAGGACCCGCGATCTGAAACCGGTCTAAAAACACACGCCCCGTAGCCGCCCCGACATGCCCGTTCGCGCCATCAGTTTCGATCTCGACGACACCCTGTGGGACACCGGGCCGGTGATGGAACAGACCGAGATCCGCTTCCATGACTGGCTGCGCCGGCACTACCCGCGAGTGGCGCAACGCTACGACGTGGCGGCCCTGCACCGCCTGCGCGCACAACTGGCCGCGGCGGAGCCGGCGCGGGCCTGGGACTTCACCCACCTGCGCCGACGCCTGTTCCGGCAGCTGGCCCGGGAGAGCGGCTACGCGGAGGCGGAGTTCGGCGCGCGGGCCTGGGAGATCTACATGCAGGCGCGCCACGACGTGCGCTTCTTCGATGATGTCCTGCCGGTGCTGGAACGACTGGCGGAACGGTTCACCCTCGTCGCCCTGTCCAACGGCAACGCGGAGATCGCGCGCGTGGGCCTCGACCGCCTGTTCCGCTTCGGCCTCTGCGCCCGCGACGTGGGGCGGCCCAAGCCGCACCCGGCCATCTACCGGCAGGCCTGCGAGCAGCTCGGCCTCGCCCCCGCGGACATGGTGCACGTGGGGGATCACCCCGAGCACGACGTCCTCGGCGCGGCGCGCGCGGGGCTCGCCACCGTGTGGTTGAACCGTGACGGCCGGCCCTGGCCGGCGGGGATGGCCGTGCGGCCCGACGCGGTGATCCGCCATCTGCATGCCCTGCCGCCCCTGCTGCGGGATGACGGGGCGGGACTCAGGCGCGGCGACGGGTGAGCGGCAGGAAGCCCGGCGGCTTGCGGGCGATCCAGGCGATGAAGCGGCGCATGTCTGGATGATCGGCGAGGCGCTCGCGGCTGTGGTAGAAGTCCGCCAGTTCCTTCTCGCTGAAGAGGGCGTGGATTTGCTTGTGGCAGGGCTTGCACACCCGCAGGATGTCATTGACACACCGGGCGCGGCTGAAGCGCCGGCGGGTGGCGCGGTGGCGATGGCGGCTGCGCGGGATGAGGTGGTGACGCGTGAGCGCCACGCCCG
>Ga0256830_1000970_pt1 | contig 21132 bp, 29 predicted proteins | sample 128326metaG_FD_190537 | JGI IMG/M metagenome (GOLD analysis project Ga0256830, IMG submission 190537) | Hydrothermal vent microbial communities from Lau Basin, Pacific Ocean - 128-326 | ecosystem: Environmental > Aquatic > Marine > Hydrothermal vents | place: Pacific Ocean: Lau Basin | collected... | reverse complement strand
CTCTGGGTGCTCATGGAAACGTGCTCGCTGAATCAATGAAATATGCAAGAATCATGGTTCTTGGCTCCATTTTCCTTGTGTTCAACAACGTTTCTGTTGGGATTCTAAACGGAGAGGGGAATGCAAAAAGAGCCATGTACGCCAATGTTGCCGGCTCAGTACTTAACATGATCTTGGACCCTGTTTTTATATACTTCCTGAAACTGGGAATTTCCGGAGCAGCCTACGCCAGCGTAATCTCCATGATGCTCTCTTCAATCATGATTGTTTACTGGATGTTTTACAATTCCAAAACCTATGTCGACGTGAGTTTTGTAGATTTCAGACCCTCATCCTCCATAGTTTCAGACATACTTAGAGTGGGTTTGCCTTCAGCCTTCGCAATGCTTGCAATGAGCATTTCAATAATGATCCTCAATCTTATGATAGTCAGAGCTGACGGTACAGATGGCATAGCTGTTTTTACCAGTGCATGGAGAGTGGTTCATTTTGGATTCATACCTCTTTTCGGGTTTGCTGGAGCTGGAACAGCGGTTATGGGATCTGCTTTTGGTGCAGGAAGAATCGATAAACTGGAAAGAGCATACAGATATGCGGTATCACTCGCTGTAAAAATAGAGCTGATTATGGCATCGGCATTCATTCTAACCGCCCCTGTCACAGCAATTGCCTTCACCTACAGCCAGGATTCATTCAGAATATATGATGAGCTTGTATCTGTTATGAGGATTCTTCCCGCCTTTCTTCCTGTTGCACCCTTAGGGATAATAACGTCATCAATGTTTCAGGGAATGGGAAAAGGGGAGAGGTCATTCCTGATAACACTGCTCAGAACCATAATTCTTCAGATTACTTTGGCGTATATTCTTGCATTCATATTTGATTTAGGATTTTTTGGTATTATAGCCGGCATAGTTACCGGCAACATCATGGCTGGATTTGTTGCATTTGGATGGGGTCTGCTGACCATAAGGGGACTGAGGAGGGATACGGGATGGGAAGGGAGATCCTGATTGCGGTTGCGATCACATCATTTCTTGCCCCCTTCACAATTTCATCACTCAATGTGGCTTTACCATACCTGGCAATTGAACTATCTGCAACCACAGCTGAAATGAACTGGATTGCCACAGGATTTCTGATTTCATCTGCAGTTTTTCTCATTCCTTTTGGCAGGATGGCTGATATGTATGGCAAAAGAAAGTTATTCCTTCTGGGAATATCTGTCTTCTCACTGTTCTCATTTCTTTCCTCCATCGCCCTGACCAGTTCTCAGCTTGCATTTCTCAGAATTCTTCAGGGAATCGGTGGAGCAATGATATTTTCAACAGGGATGGCAATACTTGTTGAATCGTATCCCATTAATGAAAGAGGAAAGATTCTCGGAATAAATACTGCATCCGTGTATCTCGGTCTCAGCCTTGGACCTGTTGTTGGTGGTATTCTCACAGTAAACTTGGGATGGAGAAGCTTATTTGTGCTGACGGCTTTTCTTGGTATTCCGGCATTTTTGATAGCATCAAAAAGGATCGCAGATAGTGCTTCGGAAAGATCGAAAGAGAAGTTTGACCTTCTCGGATCTCTCTTATACGGGATCTCGATTCTTGCATTCATAACGGGCTCCTCGGAAAGAGAATATTTCGCTCTTATTCCTGTATCTCTTCTAAGTCTTTCATTATTTTTGCTGTGGGAGAGAAGACAGATACATCCTGTAATCGATCTCAAAATGTTTACGTCAAGCAGAACTTTCGCTTTCTCCAATCTTGCAGCTCTGATCAACTATTCAGCAACATTTGCCTTGGTTTATCTGATGAGCATATACCTCCAGATGATCCTTGATCTTGATCCCCAAAAATCGGGCTTCATTCTTTTATCCCAGCCTGCTGTTATGGCAGCTTTTTCCCCGTTTGCTGGATGGCTGTCTGATAGAATAGAACCGAGATTTGTTGCAACAGCAGGAATGATTCTGAACGCCATGGGACTTGGACTGCTCTCAACTCTTTCTGCAGCATCACAGATTTCAGATGTTGTGATTTATCTCATACTTATGGGTATTGGGTTTGCCCTCTTCAGCTCTCCCAACACCAACGCAGTTATGAGTTCAGTTGGAAGAGAAAGTTACGGAATTGCATCTGCCACGGTATCAACAATGAGGGTTCTGGGGCAGACCCTGAGCATGGCCGTGGTTATGCTTGTTTTCTCTGTCTCCCTCGGAAATGTACAGGTGAGGGATGTTTACCCTCCAGAACTGATTGAAGTCATGAAAATGTCCTTCCAGATCTTTTCAATTCTTTGCTGGATCGGGGCCACATTTTCTTTGATGAGGGGAAATATCCGATAATGTTATCTGGTTGCCCTGTTTTTTCCGGTTCATGTGTCTCTCAAAAAGAGAAAGAGAGTTCATTCTGGACTGGCTTGATTACATCGATGGAAAAATAAGCCTGCTGGAATTTGTCGAAAAATGGAAAAGCGAAGGTAAAGACTGGAAAATCTACATGAGAGTCCTGAGATACAGAATAAACAAGAAGTACAGCAGAATGCTCTCCGATCTCATTCTTATGAAGCGGTTTCTTGAGCTTGACTATCACCCCTGAATTTTTTGAAGTACAGATGAAATACTGCTCCCTCTCTTTCAGAGGTTTCAGCTTCAATCTTACCGCCGTATTTTTCGATAAACTTTTTGACTATGTAAAGCCCGATTCCGGTGCTCCCTGAAAGGCTGTATCCCTCATCAAATATGCTGTCCAGTGACTCCTCAGGTATCCCTGCTCCAAAATCCTTCATGATCACGTGAACAAATTCTCCCTCATCAATTATTTCAAAAACTATCCTGTTTGATTTTCCGTGCTTTATTGAATTGTTAACCAGATTTTCAAAAACAGAATATATTCCGTTGTCTGCCAGAACATCGGCATCTCCCGTGATCTCAAACTCAATTTCGTAATTTCCCATGACATCACCTATCACCTCTGAAAGCCTGAATACCTGAAGATCCACTTCTTTTATGGTCTCTTCAACATCCCTCAGCAGTTTAATCGTTCTTACTGCCTTGTCAGCTCTTTCTTCTATCTTCCTGCAGTATTCACACACCTCCACTCCAATTTCGCTGTATCCCTTAATTGCCGTCAGGTCATTGAGAAGATCATGTCTCAGAACTCTGTTGATGACTTTCAAATTTTCAAGAGCTTTTTCAAGCTCATTTCTGCTTTTTTTCAGTTCAAAGAGAGCAGAATTTACAGAATCAGCGAGTTCAGAGATTTCATCATCTCCTTCAATTCTGAGACTTTCCTGAATATTGAACTTGTCTCTTTTCACCCTTAGCATGTAATTTCTCACGGTATGGATCCTGTTAACGACTTCCTTCTCAAAAAGAATGTACCCTGCCGCAGAAAGAAATATTGCAGATACCGTAAATACGAGAATTCCTGTCATGATGTTTCTTGTTACCGCTGGATTCAGTGTGGTGCTGTAACCAAAAAGGAAGTAGCCTACAATTCCATCTCCAGGTTTTGGAGCCGGAACTGCTCTCATCAGAGGTGTTTCGATGACTGTTGTATTGTTGGAGAAATAAAATACATCAACACCCAGAAGTGGCTTTGTTTCCCTGAAAAATTCATCGTCAACTCTATCCACAAGGATGTACGTCAATTCTCTTTCCTTCTGACCGCATACCATGTAAAGACTCCTCTGTTTGTCAAATCCGCACTCCGGCTCAGTGGTGAATGACACCTCTGAAATTCTGAGAATCTCATCCCTGTCAATATCGTTTCCTGAAAAAATTAATGTGCCGTTGTCAGAGAGAACGAGAAATGCATCAAGGTGATAATTCTCCTTCATCAAAGCAGATAGATTTTCCGTGAGATTCATGTAACTGTGCTGATTTTTGAACAGCTGGAGGTATGTTCTCAGCTCTGAGAACTCATCTGAAACCATCTCCTGAAATGCCCTCTCTCTTTCATCCAGCAGAGTTCGCATGTAATCCTGATTTGATTTGTGGATGAGATAGATCTCAATTGACAGATTTATGAGATAAAAAGCCACGATTATTCCGGATATGGCAATTGCGGTTTTTGTTTTGAGATTCATTTTACAGAATTTTGATCAGGATTTTTTTAAAGTTTTTCAGTGTCATCTCAGTCTCTAACAATCTTCGCCACAAAAAAACCCGAACATCCATGAATGTGTGGGTAAAATCTTCTTGCCCTTGATATCTCTGGATCGAGCTTTACACTGCCTATTCTGGTCATGGCAGGAACACCGAAATTAATCTTATCAAGATGGACTGGAAACCTCTTGAGCATGTCCTCCAGCACCATTTCATTTTCTTCAGGCGTTAAGGAACATGTTGAGTAAACAACAATTCCACCCTTTTTCAGAGATCTTATTGCAGATTCAAGCAGTTTTATCTGCAGGGAGGAGCAGAACTGAATATCTTCCTTACCACGGGATATCTTTCTTGATGGATCTTTGTGTATTATTCCCTCTCCGGTGCATGGTGCATCTACAAGAATCCTGTCTGCCATTATCCCTGTTTTAAAAAAATTGGCAGAATTCATGTGAACAACAGCAACATTCAGAGATCCCATTCTGTGGATGTTATCGATTAGAGCTGGAATTCTTTCTCTGTTACCCTCTATTGCGATTATTTTTCCCCTGTTTTTCATCAGCTGCGAGATCATGGTTGTCTTTCCACCGGGAGAAGATGCAAAATCAACTGCAAGATGCTCGTCTTCAACCTCCAGAGCAAGGGGAGGGATGCAGGAGCTCTTGTCCATTATGTAATAGAACCCCATCAGGTATTCAGGAGTGGCTCCAATGCTGTATGGTTCATTCTTGACTTCATAACAGAAGGGGACCTCAGTCTCTTCCAGAAGAAATCCCCTGTCATCCAGCCTTTTCAGAAGTTTATCTTCATCTGTCTTTATCGTGTTGACACGTATGTATTTCGGAATTTTTTCCATGGCCCTGACAAGTTTTTCTGTCTCTTGCCTTCCAAAGAATCTTTCCCATCTTCTGATTATGAATTCACTGTACCCGTACTCTTCTGAAATTCTTCTGGAGAATTCAGAAGATGGATAATCAAATATCATCTGTCAAAAAACGGATTCTTGGACGCAACCGCTACGGGAATTCCCATGACAACGTCACTCTTGGCAATGCCAAGCCTCTTTGCCGCCGCTCCAATTCTGTACATGACCCTGGTATCTGCTCCAAGTATGGAAGAGAGTTTTGCCGCAGAACCTATTGCTATGCCCATGTCTATGAGCTTGTAGGCACAGTTCGGTCCAACAAAGTCCCTTCCTTTCTTCCTTTCTGAATTTCTGAAATCACTGCAGCTCTCAAACCCGCATGCACCGCAGTTGAGTCCAAGGGCTCTATCTCCAAATGCCCCAATTAAAACCACAGCATCCGCCTTTTTCACGCTTTCTCCATCCCGTATGAAATTTTTCTCCCTTTCATCAGCCATTTCGATCATTTTTTCAGCCAGTCTGTCTTTCAGCTCTCCTCTTATGACAACTATCTCAACGTCATCCTCTCCCTTTGATTTTGGAGCTGTTTGAGCGGTCAGTGCCATGAGCATCGCAGATAGCTCTGCAACCTCTCTTCTCAGGTCTTCCTCAAGCATATTTTCACCTCAGTTGAGATTTGCCGATGCTAAATTAAAGCTTTTTCAGGCCGCACCAAGAATAAATGCAACGAGACCAAAAAATAGGGCGACCATTGTTTTCTTTCTCAGCTTCCCTATTTCATCTGTTCTCACTCCTTTAAGGAGTTTGCCGGCTGTATCAAGCAGAATAAAATCACATATCAGAACTGGAATCAGATATTTTGCATCCATGTATTCAGGAATCAGGATTACCAGAAAGCTCAGTCCAACAGAGATCATGTAAAGTGATGCTGAAATCCTCTCTGCAGCTTTTATGCCATGAATTCTTGCTACAGTCCTCACATTTCTTATTGCATCTCCTTCAACGTCCTCTATTCCCTTCATAATCTCTCTTCCAAGTCCTGAAAGAAATGCTATTGTTGAAAGTACTGCAATCTGGATGTTGGGACTTCCTGCAACTATGGAGCCGAATATGAAAGGTGCTGCCATTGAAAATGCAATGTAAATGTTTCCAGCAATGCCGTATTCCTTGAGCTTGATGTCGTAGGCATATCCCATGAAAGTTATCGCAACTGCAAGAAATAAAGCCAGAGCAGAGACAGCATATGCAAACCCGAAACCGGGTAATGCCAGAACCATCGAAACAAGCAGAGCAGTCCTTCTTGATATATCTCCTCTTACAATCGGCCTGTCAAATCTTCTGTTGGCTCTGTCAACCTCATAGTCAAAGTAGTCATTGAGGGCAAATGCCGAGGCCTGTAAAAAAAGAGCAGTCAGAAACCCAAGAAGTGTTAGCCTGATATCAACATAACCCAGTGTTATGTAAACACCCGCCACCACTCCGAGACCATAGATGAAACCGTGCTCAAGCCTTGTCAGTTCCCAGATTGCCTTTATCCCCTTCATGGTACTGTTGACAGAAACGCATCGATGCCTTTCTCATAAATAACGTTCCCAACAACTATCGTATCTGCACTTCTCAGCATCTCAAGTGCCTTCTCTCTGCTGTCAATTCCCCCTCCATAAAAAAGTCTTGCCCTTTTCAGCACTTTCTTTATAGCCCCCACAATCTCGGGATTGCCGTAGGTACCGCTGTACTCCACATATATTACTGGCAGATTGAACATGTCCTCTCCAACTATGGCATAGCTCACAGCCTCATCAACGCCGAGATTGCACCTTGCTCTTGTAACTCTGCCAACAGCCGAGTTCTCGTTCAGGACTATGTATCCCTCCAGCACAACCTTCTCCTCAAGGATGGTTCTGAAACTGTCAAGATCCATCATGTTCATCCTGACCCATCGTGAATGTTTCCCAGTTATCCATTCCCCATCCTCAGAGTTCAGCACAACCGGCACGAATATGTAATCTGCCTCATACAGAACATTGGAGGGATCTGACGGTTCAAGTATGGTTGGAAGCCCGTAATCCTTTATTTCATCAAAAAGGTTTTTCGCCTTTTCAAATGTCACGTTCTGTGTCCCCGAGACCATAACCGCATCTGTACCGCTCTCGGCAACAGCCCGAATTATTTCGGGAGGGTTGTGTCTGTCTGGATCGAGTTTTGTCACATGCCTGAATTTATTCAGCATCTGTGCCTTTATCAATCACAATAAAATAAAAATTTTTGGAATGAAGTTAAATGAATTCGTCCTTGGACTTGATTGTCAGGTCTTTTATCAGCAAGCCTTCGGTGAAAAGAATTCCAATCTTCTCTGTCAGGTTTTGAAGGGCAGAATGATCAATTTCAAAAGTGTATCTGTTGGGCCTCTCTGAGGATTTTCTTATGCTTGCAGTTACATCGTAAATGCTTTTCTGGTAGATGTCTACAGGTGGTTCTGCAATCCCAAGCTGGCAGAAGTTCACGAGAGTGATGTCATCGGGAAGCATGTCCATCATAATTGAGTATTCACGTATAGCTTCCGTTCCATAAAAGAATATGAGTGAGGGATTGCCAAAAATCAGCACAACCCTGTCCTTCTCGCTGAGGATTGCTCTCCTTAATTTCTCAACAACAAGCCTGCATGGAACAGGATCGCCGTCCTTATGAATGAAGATGTCAACGGTATCGTAATCGCACTCAATTCCAAACTGCTTTCTTATCAGCCTGAAAAGCCGCTTGTCCTTTTCAGTTAAAAAAATAAGAACGGTATCGTCTTTTCCATAGAGAGGTTCAATATAGTTGAGGGTGAGCATTACGGGAATGACAGGATTTTCAGTTTTTATCAGAACTCTGTGATTTTTTATGGACAGAAAAAAATCTCTGAGTGTTGCTACAGGTTTCTCCTCCATACTTTACCTTTATGGAGAATTATGTAATAAATGTTGCTATAACCGCTTGTTTAACGTCGTTTAAACCTGGGCATGCATATTATTTCCCTTATTTCAAGATTGAAGAAACTGTTCATATGAGCAGGTCTTAAAATAACCGCTGTATCCGCTCCTCTACCAGTTCCACCTATGGCAACTGTCTCCTCTATTGGCACAGCTCCACTGTCAGCAGCCATTATCGCAATTTCAACACAGACCTTGAGTCCGTGTCCGAAAAGACTGCGCAGGGCTTCTGCTATTGCCTCAACCCTGCTCGCCCCTCCAAGCTTTCTGCTTATGCTTCGCTCAACACCACTAAGCATGTGACTCTGTCTGACGATCCTGATGCCATTGCTCTTCAAAAACTTCTCTGTTTCCGGGTCTAAGCTGCTCTCTCCTTCCCTGTAAAACCCCGTATGGTATGTTACGCAAACAAGATTCAGATCCAGATCTTTTTTCATTTCCAGAATTTTTCTTGCGGTGAAGCCTGTTGAAGATGCAAAGATCACATGTCTTATGCCTCTTTTTTCCGCCCTTTCAATGGCCAGTTCAACAGTTTTTTCCGTATTTTCCTTTCCAGGCTTTTCAAAATAGTAGATTTTCTCCTCCATCACACCATCACCATAAACAATATTGCAAGAATCATCAGGAAAATTGTGAGAATGAGAGCAACTACCGCATATTTTGACTCTCCAAAAACAATTGGAAGTGGCCCGATTAAAATCACCCCTCCTCCATGAATTTCACTTTTTTCTCTTTTCTCCATACTCATTCTTTCTTCTTCGTCAAATTCAGGATACGTGCTGTGATAAACATCATCGAAGGCATATCTTTCTCTCAGTCCCTGTACCACAAGAAAAATTCCTGCCGCTATCAGCACAACCGCAATGTACTCCAGCAAGTTACCACCTTCTCATCGCTGCAAGAACAAAAAGCAAGAGAGCAGCAAAAACCGCCAGACTCATGAGTTCCGGATTGCTTCCGAAGACTATTGGAATCGGGCCTACAAGCACAACTCCACCATACTCAACTTTCTCCGCCGGAATCTTTGAGATTGCATAGAGAACCATGCCAAAAAAGATCAGGGTTATTCCGGAAAAAACCTTGGTCGGATTCATGGCTCCTACGGCCTGACTATCTCATCCCCCTGCCACACAAAGTTCGGACCGCTGAATGCGTGCATTATGAATTTGAAATCTCTGATTTCAGGCTTTTCATCCTGAAATGCATCTCCATGGGAGACGTTAACGATCTCTCCAACAAAAAAGATGTGGTCCCCTGTTTCAACCTCTTTGGCCACTGTGCATTCAATGTTTGCCTGACATTCCTTTATTGAGGGAGCTCTCACCTTTTTCGAAGGGATAAATGTGACCCCCATCCTCTCCGCTTTATTAACCCTTGCACCGCTTACAGTTCCGGCAACCCATACATCCTTCAGCAGTTCCATTGTTGGAACTGCAACAACAAAATCCTTCTGCTCCTGGATGAGCTTTCTTGTGTATCTTTTCTTCCCTATCGCAACTCCAAGGAGTGGAGGATTGAAACTGAGCGGCACAACCCAGTCGGCAGTCATTGGATTGGGTTTGTCAGTACTTCCAGCTACAATCAGGTAAGTCCTTAGAGGATAGAGGTATCCAATCATATCAGAACACTTTCCTATCTGCATTTATTAATTTCGGAGAGTTCCTGAGACTTTTTCAGGAGTTCTGCACAAAATTTTTAAAACCACATATTCACTGGGTTATGCATGAGTGATGGCATCGTTACGCTGAATGTTGGGAAAAGGGGAATTAATGATAATCTCATCACAGAAATAAACACCTTGCTTGAAAAGAAAGGAGTTGTCAGAGTTAAAATGCTCAAAAACTTCAGACATGATACTTCCGGAGCAGGAAGAAGAGAGCTTGCAGAGAAAATTGCAGAAAAGGTTGATGGAAAGCTTGTGGATTTGAGAGGATTTGTTCTCACTTTCAAGAGGTGTTGATCATGCCAACGGTGTTTGATGTCCCGCCAAACATCCTCATTGAAAGGGTTGCTGAGAAACTGAGAGAAATGGATGAATTCAGGCCACCTGAATGGGCAAATTACGTTAAAACAGGTGTTCACAAGGAAAGAAGTCCGGAACAATCTGACTGGTGGTATTACAGGGTTGCAGCAATTTTCAGGAGAGTTTACACTGATGGGCCTGTTGGAATCGAAAGGCTGAGGACTGCCTACGGTGGTAGAAAGAACAGAGGGTCAAAACCTGAAAAATTCAGAAAAGGAAGTGGATCCATTGTGAGGAGAGCACTTCATCAGCTTGAGAATGCAGGATTTGTTGAGAAAACAGATGAGGGAAGAATTGTTTCAGCCAGAGGGAGATCATTTCTTGACAGAATTTCAGCAGAAATTAAGAGAGAGCTTGAAGAAGAGATTCCTGCGATGGCAAAGTACTGATGTTATGTTCTTTGATGGATCGTGAAGGCACCGGGGGTGATGGCAGTGGATGATCTTGAAGAGATAAGAAGGAGAAAACTGATGGAGCTCCAGGCCCAGAGACAGAGAGAGCTTGAAGAGCTTGCAAAACAGGAGGAAATGGCAAGAAGGATTGAGGAACAGAAGAGAATGATATTGAAGGCCATACTGGACCCTGAAGCAAGGGAAAGACTTTCAAGAATAAAGCTTGCCCACCCCGATGTTGCTGAAGCTGTTGAAAATCAGCTCATAGCACTGGCTCAATCAGGTAAGATTCGAGCCAAAATCACAGATGAAATGCTCAAAGAGATTTTGAAGAGAGCAATGCCAAAAAAGAGGGAAACAAAAATTATCAGAAAATAGGGTGATGGAAAATGGGAAAGAAAACAGTTGGTGTTAAGAAAAGGCTGGCAAAATTTTACAAGATGAATAGAAGGGCACCTATATGGGTCACTATAAAGACAAACAGAAAGGTGATCTACAGCCCGAAGAGGAGATACTGGAGGGCAAAGAAGCTGAAGGTGTGAGGTGAGCAGATTGGCGGGGATAGTTGTTGAGAGGGTTTACACAATTGGATTGAGACAGAAGATGAAGAGGTATCCGAGGTGGCTGAGAGCCAAAAAGGCTGTCAGGTACGTCAGAAACTTTCTCAGCAGACACATGAAGGCTGAACCTGAAAACATTAAGATAGATGCAAGCATCAACGAGAAAATATGGGAAAGGGGAGGAAAGAAAGTTCCTGCGAGGATCAGAGTTAGGGCTGTAAAATTCGACGACGGTATTGTAGAGGTAGAGCTTGTAAAGTGAGATGCCGGAAACTCTTCTCATTCACGGCAACCCCCTGATTGGGCTCTACATAAGAGCGAATGAAGAAGTTGCATTCATCGGAGTCAGGGATGAAAGGGCAAGAAGAACTGTTGAAAGAGAACTTGAAGTTAAGGTAATAAAAACCACCGTTGCAGGTTCAGAACTTGTTGGGGCTATGATGGCTCTGAATTCTTCGGGAGCTGTTATTGGGAAATACGTAAGGGAAAAGGAGTTAAACAGAATAAGAAGAGAGATTGATGTTTTTGTGGCTGATATCGAAATAAACTGCATGGGAAACGTTATCGCATTGAATGACAGAGGAGCTGTAATCCATCCTGACATAAATGAAGGTGTTGCGGGAGAGATCAGAGATTTCCTCGGTATCGAGGTTGTAAAAGGGACGATTGGTGGTGTGAAAACAGTCGGTATGTCATCTGTTGTAACAAACAGCGGCGCTCTTCTGAATCCCAATGCAACTCAATGGGAGATTGAGAAAATTGCCCAGATCCTTGATGTGCATCCTGTAAAGGGTACTGTTAATTTTGGCAGTGAGATGGTTGGAACGGGAGTTGTTGCAAACTCGAAAGGTTATGTTGCAGGAAGAGATACAACAGGATTTGAGCTTGGTGTGATCGAGGAAGCTCTCGGCTTCATATGAGGTGATGGGAATGAGGTATGAGATTAAGGGAAGATTCAGGAATGGAATGGTGTGGATGCCCTTCAGAAAGGTGGTTGATGCCCACAGTGAAAGCCTTGCAAGGGAAAAGGTCTACTCACTCATAGGCAGCAATCACAAGGTCAAGAGAAATCTTATTAAAATAGAGAGTGTAGAGTTGGTTGAATGACTGAGATTGAGAGGGCAATACAGGAGAGACTTGTTTTTCTTGAGGAACTGAGAAAGGAAGCAGAGGGTATTCAGACGAGAATTATTGAGATACAGATGATGAAGGAAGAGCTGAACAGAACCATAGAAAGCCTTGAATTCTTTGAAAAGACAGAAGATGACGTGGAAGCGTTGCTAAACCTTGGTGGAGGGGTTTTTGCGTATGTTGACGTCAGTAACAGTAAGAAGATGCTCGTTGACGTCGGTGCTGGGGTTGTTGTTGAAAAGGAAGTTAAGGATGCCATAGAAACCCTGTCAAGAAAGAAACAGAACGTTGAGGAGACGGAAAAGAAGCTCGGAGAGCTGCTTCAGCAAATTACAGGTCAGATGGAAAAGGTTCAGAGGGAAATTTCGGAACTTGCAAAATCGGCAAAGCAGGAATAATCATGTTCGGGGCAATAAAGGAGAAGCTGAGCTCATTCAGAAAAAAAATAGACAGTGAGATTGAAGAAGAGATCGAAAGAGAAGGAGAAACCAATGCTGAAAAAATAGGAGCAAAAGAGAAGATATCCTCCCTTATTCTGAAGAGAGAAATTGTTATAGACGAATCAAAGCTGGATAAAATCATCCCAGAACTTGAAATTGCTCTGCTTGAATCTGATGTTGCTTTTGATGTTGTGGATAGAATTTCAGAGGAGCTGAGAGTCAGGCTGAGCGGGAGAAAGAAGAAAATAGGAGAGAGTATTTCTGAAATTGTTCTCAGAGAGCTGAAGGAAATTTTAAAGGAGATTCTCAGCAGTAACAGCTTTGACTTTGATGAATGGGCGAAAAAGGCAGTTACGGAAAGAAAGCCTGTCACCATCCTTTTTGTTGGTGTTAATGGAACAGGAAAAACAACAACCATTGCAAAAATTGCAAAAAGACTCATGAGCATGGGATACTCTGTTGTTCTCGCCGCAGGAGATACATTCAGAGCTGGAGCAATAGAGCAGCTTGAGGAGCATGCAAAGAGGCTTGATGTGAAACTCATAAAGCACAGTCCAGGATCGGATCCGGCAGCTGTGATCTACGATGCAATAAAACATGCGGAGAGTAAGGGAGTAGACTTTGTTCTTGCAGACACTGCAGGAAGAATGCATACAAAGAAAAATCTGATTGATCAGCTTGGAAAGATAAAAAGAGTAACCAGCCCCGATCTCATTCTGTTTGTTGATGAGAGCATAGCAGGAAATGACGCCATAGAGAGGGCAGAGATGTTCAACTCTGCTGTGGGAATTGATGGAAGCATTCTGACAAAGCTTGATGCCGATCCAAAGGGTGGCACTGCCATATCAATTGCATACGTGACTGAGAAGCCAATACTTTTCATGGGAACCGGACAGGAATATGGAGATATTGTCAAATTTGATGCTGAATGGCTTGTTGAGAGAGTATTTGGATGATCAGGATTTTTATCCGAATGCTGGTTATCTGAACCATTTCTTGGAAAGTCTTATATGCCATGTTTATCAAAATTAATTATGGGAAAACTCAGCATCGACTTTGCTGAGGACATTCTTGACATGCTTCCTGTGGGCATTTACATTTTTCAGGACGGCAGATTTGTTTACGTGAATCATGAAATCTGCAGGATCACAGGATACACCAGAGAAGAACTGATGGATATGGACCCTTTTGATCTGATTGTACATGAAGATGAAAGAGCGGAGATGATGCTCAATACAGAGAAGGCGCTGAAGGGGGAATTCCAGGGACTGCCATCAGAGGTGGAAATCAAAATAAGGTGCCGGAATGAAGACATCAGACACGTATCGCTGAGACCGCTTGTGGTTATATTCAGGAAAAGGATAGCAATAATCACATTTGTCAGAGATGTGACTCAGGAAGTTACAGACAGGGAAAAAAGAAGGAAGCTGGAGGAATTTATCAGACTGACAGGAAAGATGATCAGGCACGATATTCTGAACCATCTTTCTGCTGTATCAGGATATCTTGAGCTTTACAGCGAGAAAAAGAATGAAACCCATCTGGAAAAAGCAGTGGAAAGTGCTGAAAACTGCATAAAGACTTTGAAAAGACTTAGAGAGCTTGAATGGCTGATAGAAGAGGGAAAAGAGATGAGGGAGATCTCTGTCAGAGAGGTTTTTGAGAGTATCCGGACCGGGATGGATGTGGAAGTTCAGATACAAGGTAACTGCTGTGTCCAGGCTGATGATGGCATATACTCCATTGCAGAAAATCTCATAGCAAATGCAGTCGAACATGGGGGTAGCAGGGATGTTGCTGTCACGATCATGAAAAAGGGGAAATGGTGTGAGGTGAAGGTTGCAGATAGAGGAAAGGGGATACCCGATGAAATGAAGAGCATGATCTTTCAGGAAGGTTTTACATGTGCAGAAAAGGGCAGAGGGACGGGACTTTTCATTGTGAAGAGGTTGATGGAAAAGTACGGTGGAGAGGTATGGGTGGAGGACAACAAACCATCTGGAAGTGTCTTTGTTTTGAGGTTCAGAATTGCCTGAATCACCTGAGGTTGCAGAGCCTTTCTATGTTTTTCCTGAGAATCATCTCTCTTTCTCTTTCCCCGGTTTCTATCCTCATCACCTTATCAAGCTCGATTTTCATTGTGCTGAATGGCAGATCAGAGCCAAAAATGATTCTTCTTTCACCAACTCTATCCACAAACTCCTGAAGCGTTCTGACCGATGAGAGAGATGTGTCAAAGTAAACATTATCAAAATTCTCAAATTCGTTCAGAAACTCGTGAGGACTCCCGCCGAGAGCACCGAGATGAGGGATGATCAGAGATGCATCCTCAAACCTGTCTACAAAGATTTTCGTGAACTCAAATTCTTCCTCAAAAATCAGTGGCAGATTCTGTTTTGTAACTTCCTCAACAAACTCGTCAAGCTTTTCATCATTAAAAACATCATAATTTGACCTTGAATCTGAAACACCTCTCACCCAGTGCCACTTTACCGCAACATATCTGAATTCAGGGATTTCAAGATTGTCTCTTGCGTAAAAAACCGGATGAAAAGAGTCATGCTGAGTACACAGCTCGTAAATCCACGAATTAACCCGTGAATTCTGAGCAGCCCATGATGGAAATGGGAAAACCAAGCATTCTGATACCCCGGCACTTTCCATCTCAAGTTCAACATCTTCTGGACTGATATTGATGCCAAGGGCAATCGATGGGCCAACATGGACATGGGAGTTTATTACCCTCATCAGTGTGGGTAAAAATAAACGTTAATTAAATATTATGAAGGCCTCTGAAGCCGTGCTTAATTCTCTTGGCATGAGCGCTTATCAAAATGACAGAACTTTACACGACTTTTCTTGGATCAGTTAGCTCACCGTAAATGGCTGTTACAGCAGCAGTTGCCGGAGATACAAGATAAACCCTTCCTTCTGGACTCCCCTGCCTTCCCATGAAATTTCTGTTGGATGTGGAGATGCTCGTCTCACCACCAGCTATGAGTCCAAAGCTCCCACCCATGCACGGACCGCAGCTCGGAAACTCAACAATTGCTCCAGCTTCAACGAATACATCAATTATTCCGTCTTTCAGAGCTTTAATGTATTCTGATCTCGATGCAGGAATCACAATGAGCCTTGTACCGTTAGCAACCTTTTCTCCGCTGAGAATTTCTGCTGCCACCTTAAGATCCTCATACCTGCCATTTGTGCATGAGCCTATGAATACCTGATCTGCTCTTATACCCTCAACCTCCACAACAGGTCTGACATTGTCAACAGAGTGGGGTAAGGCAACCATGGGTTCGATTTCTCCAGCCTTTAAGCTGTATTCCCTGAAGAATTCGGCATCTTCATCGCTTTTAAGCCATTCCCACTCCTCAATGCTGACATCAGCACCGGCATTTTTCAAATAGTGTTCTGTTTCTCTGTCAGGTTCCATTATTCCACTTTTACCTCCCATCTCAATTACCATATTTGTCACAGTAAAACGCTGAGACATGTCCATGTTTCTGACTGTGGAGCCTGAGAATTCAACAGCCTTGTAGTTCGCTCCATCTGCACCAACCAGCCCAATGATGTGGAGAATGAGGTCCTTGCTGTAAACTCCTCTCTGAAATTTTCCGTCTATGTTGAATCTGATGGTTTCCGGAACCCTGAACCACAGCCTGCCAAGGGCAAAAACAGCCCCCATGTCTGTTGAACCAATTCCAGTTGCAAAGGCTCCCAAAGCCCCATACATGCACGTGTGACTGTCAGCACCTACAACAACCATTCCTGGGAGAACGTGACCCTTTTCAACCATAACCTGGTGGGCTATACCCTCGTAAACATCATAATTCAGAATTCCCTGTTCCCGGGCAAATTTTCTGAGCATTTTGTGGTTTTCCGCAGCATTTATGCTGTCAGCAGGTACCTGATGATCAAAGGCAATGATTATCTTTCTGCTATCCCATACCCTTCCATCATCTCCTGTGATTTCTTTAAAAGCCCTGACAGCGAGAGGACCGGTTATATCATGAATCATTGCACGATCTATCTCTGCAAAAACATATTCTCCTGCTCTGACTTCTCTCCCACTTGCCCTGCTGAATATTTTTTCGGTGATGGTTTTGCCCATGATTGTAGGATAACCGTGAATTTTTAATTCTAACGAATGTTTCTCACATCAATCACCTCAAGCGGAATCTTCTGGAGCCTCTTTCCAATCTCGTATTTGGCAATCTTTGCGGCATGCTCTTCGTTCTGAGCATTGAAAACCTTCATCTCAAAAATCAATCCGACCAGTGCCATTCCTGATACCATAAAAACGCTTTTCAGCGGGCTGTGACACTGGGGGCACTCTGTGTCGCCAACATCGATCTCGACAAAGTCAAGGTCAGGGCTGAGCCTTTTTCCCGCCTCGGCAACTGCGATATTCATCGCATCACTGACACTCCTGGACTTTCTGACGATCCATGCTCCCTGAAGAATAACGAGGTAGTCCGGCATTTCAACCACCAAATATTTTCTTGAAAAATCCACCCTGAGAATCGTGTCCGCTTTCAATCTTTGAATCCTTTCTCTTTCTTTTTCTGACATCTTTATCGCCAAATATCTCAACAGCATGGCCATGCCTGCTTTTTCTGACTCTCACCCTGACTATAACCGGTCTCTCAAGCTCCGGACTCACAACCACAGCATTTCCTGGCGGAAGTCGTTTTATCTCCTCCACCATTTCAGCAGTCAGGCCCTCCACTCCCTTTCTCACGGCGTTTATGTCGTTTGGATTTGTGAGCCTCAGTATGATCTGGGTGTTGCACTGGCTGATAACATTTTTATCAACCCTCGCAGGTCTCTGGCTTATAACCATCAAACCCAGTCCAAATTTTCTTCCTTCGCTGGCTATTGTTCTGAGGATCTGAGTTGAAACCGCCTTTCCAAACCCTCTTTCAGGTATGAAGTTGTGTGCCTCTTCAATCACAATCATACCTGGCGGGATCTCTTCCCTCTTCCTCATCTCAAAGAGCTTGTCACAGACCCTCGCAACAATCAGATCCTGATATGCAGGGTCCAGACCCCTCAGATCCAGTATAACCGCTCTCCCTTTCTGAAGAAGTATCTCGAGAGGTGTCGGGTTCTCAGAAAAAAGACCTGACTTCCTGATCTTTGTGAGCGCTCCTATCAGAACCGCTCTGCTGCTGTGTTTCTCCTCCTCCAGCCTATCTATTATGTCGTCTATTGTGTAGCTTTGCATGTCCTTCAAAACCTGATAAAGCAGAGCCTGAGCTGAGGAGCTGGTTATGTTGCCAAGTTCGATTATTTCCTCAGCTTCAAGGTTTCTTCCGTCCAGATGGATGACGCCATCAGCTTTCTCTGCAAAAGGGGAGTCTGGAGGAACGTAGATTCTTATGCTACCGTACCCCCTCGGCTTCACCCCAAACTCGCCCATCCTGTCTGTTTCCTCGCTCACGTCGTTTGGATGTTTCAGAGAACTGTATTCTCCGTGTGGATCAATTATCAGCAGTGGAACTCCTTTTTCGATCAGCTCCTCAATTATCACTCCTGCAGTGTAGCTTTTCCCGCTTCCTGTTTTTGCAAGAATGCAAACGTGCTTCTGAACCAGGCTGTTTACATCAAGCCTCACTTTCACAGATGTGTCACCGAGCAATCCTATGTAAGCACCTTCCTGACTCATTCCAAGAACGTCAGCAACCAGACTCTCCTCTGCGAGAAAAACCTTTTCTCCAGGAACAAACGGAGTTCTCGGTGCTCTCAGATAGCCGTTCTCCCTCTTGCCTATGACACTCGCCTTTGCAACGTACACCTCAGATTCCACATTTCTCCCTTTTACCACATCCTCGCTGCTGAAATCGGATTTTGCCTTTATGTCTGTGACGTAGGCTACAATCCATCCCTCCACGTCGTTCCAGACCTTGACGTAATCTCCTCTCTTCACATCCCTCGGATTGAAAACAACAAACTCAAACTCAAACGAAGATGTTTCTCCAAATATCTTTCCAACCTCACCCTTCATCTTCAATACCCCACAACCTGTCAAGCTCTTTGTCCTGTTTTTCTGTTATGGATGTGACTCTAACCAATCTCCACCCATGCCTGTCGCTCACCAGTGCAAGCATCTGGCCTCTGCAGAAAAAGGTATCCACTTCTCTTCTGAGAGCATGATTCTTTCTGCAAACCGGGCATCTCACCTCGACTTCCTCCATGGTATCTCCGGGAAATTCTGGGTTTAAAGCACTGAGCAATTTCAGGTTTGTTCAGGCTTTCAAAAAGGTTTCCCTTATGGTTTGAAAAGCGGGAAAAAATTTCAGTCAGCTCAGTAAGGTTTTCGTATTGTCTCAATTTTCAATAATACCGGTTGCCCAAAGCATACCTGAGGTTTCTCACGCCATCCACAATTGGGCATGTACCATCAAGATGATTCATGTAAGCGGGAGATGCGGGTTTACTTGGGCATATTACATGGGACTCAGGAAGCGGGAAAATCAGAGGTGTCAAAAGTGGAACTGTGCGGTTTTAATCATAGTGATCGGGACTGAGAGTTATCTCCTCCCCTCCAAATTCCCTGTAGCCCAAGTGATCCCTTATGACAATGTAGGCCATCTCAGGAGGTATCGCCCCAATTTCGGTGATAATCAGGTCAATGTAGTCCCTTGGAGTGACATCGAAAGCAGGATTTCTCACCTTTACCTTCGGATGGTTCAGAAGTTCACCTCTGATGACCTCTTCCGGATCTCTCTCCTCAATGACAACAAGCTCTCCCAGAAGTGTCTTGGGGCTGAACTTGTAGGTCTCAGCAGCGACCATAAACGGCACCCTTGCCTCTTTGGCTGTAATGGCTATCTGAGAGGTGCCTATCTTGTTTATCAGTGCACCGTTGACAGTAATCGTGTCCGCTCCAACCACCACGATGTCAACTTCCTTCATGAAGTATCTGACTGCCGAATCCACAATGAGCGTGACTTCAACGCCATGATCTGCAAGTTCTCTCGCTGTCAGATGGCCCTGATGTCTCGGCCGCGATTCTGTTGCTATAACTCTCACATCCTTTCCATCATCGAATGCCTGCTTTATAATCGAGAGGGCTGCTGAAGAGTTGCAGTGGGTCATTATTGTGGAACCATCCATTATTCTTTTGGCTCCTATTCTGCCTATCTTCTCTCTCGCAGTGTCAACCCAAAAGATGAATTCCTCTGCCCTTCTTATTAGGCTCATCTTCTTCTCCTCTTCACTGTCTCCGGAATAGCTCATCACATAGTTTATGGCGTTGAAGAGACTGACAGCTGTTGGCCGGGTGTTCATCAATCTCTCGCTTGCCTTTCTCATCTCATCGTCGAAGTTTCTGTCCACCATCTCCGCGTACTTCTTGAGGGTTTCAGCGGCGAACATGGCAATTCGTGCAGCTCCTCTTACCTCCATGTCCTCTATTTTCTTTGCAGCATTCTCAACCACTTCCATCATCTCTCACCTGCCAGAATTGCCGCCCCTTTTGCAACTGCAAGCGGGTCCTTTATAACCTTTATCTCAGGTCTGAACTCCGGAGGAAGATAGCTGTATACAGGCATGAAATCCCCGGGCTCAAGGGTTGCAGAGATCCGCCCTCCGAAGACGATAGCTTCTGGATCGAGGATTAGAACAGCTTTCGCCACCTCCGCACACAGAATTCTGAAGCCATCCAGTCTTAGGAGCTCTTTTCTGCTCAGTTCCCTGCCAAACTTCCTCTTTATAGCCCACCCGCTGAAAAATGTTTCCAGATGCCCCACACCACCACAAACACAGCTCTCTTCCCCACCAACGAAAGCATGTCCGATCTCGGAAGCAAGCCCGTTGCCCCTGTAAAGCTCAGAATCTGCAATTATTGCAGCACCTATACCTGTTCCGAGAGTGACTGCAAATATGTTACTGTAACCTGTAACGTGATGGGCATAGATGGCAAAGCAGTTGGCGTCATTCTCGATCATCTTCCCTTCAAACATTTTCACCTCGAATTCAGGAATGTTTGGAGTTTTCAGAATTTTTCCACCTCTGATCCACCCGGCAATTGCAAAAACAGCGTTACTGTATCTTTCAATGAGATCATGGTATTTAATGAATTCCGACGTTTTCATGGTTTTGGTGTGGGAAAATACTCTGCCATCGAAGAAAACGATGTCTGTGAAAGTGCCCCCAACATCAATACCGACTGACATTGTCAACTGAGATGTGTCCCATACATTTAACATTTCCTTGGAAAATAATGGTTCCCGACATTTCTGGCGATGCAGCAATAATTTCAGAGGAAATCACAGAGAAAATTGATAGATTTCAGACCTCAGAAGACCGTGTGAAGTCAGACTTCTACCTTGCACGTCCTGATGGACTGAATTGACCATATCACAGGAGGTGGGGTTTAAAAAACCCGGGAAAGTATTTATCAGATCATATCAAAAAAATCCGATGCCTAACTGCAGAATAGAAGTGCTGAAAGAGTGGTTTTGCTGCACAGCCAAAAAGAGACGGCAACCATGCTTTTGCCTCCGCAGACAATAGAACAGGCAGCAGAAAAGCTGAAAATCAGACATGAAAGGTTTAACAGGTGTGTGTCACCTAAGCCTGATTCTGTCAGAGTGCAGCATGGTGATGTACGCAACAGCAAACATCGCTGAGG
>Ga0256830_1000969_pt1 | contig 21191 bp, 34 predicted proteins | sample 128326metaG_FD_190537 | JGI IMG/M metagenome (GOLD analysis project Ga0256830, IMG submission 190537) | Hydrothermal vent microbial communities from Lau Basin, Pacific Ocean - 128-326 | ecosystem: Environmental > Aquatic > Marine > Hydrothermal vents | place: Pacific Ocean: Lau Basin | collected... | reverse complement strand
CATCTCCCGTCCAAAACTACAAAATATGGTTCTAATATCGCTTGTATTTTTAGTTCTATTTCCTCTATTTTATTTTCTATTTGCTGGTTTCTCATACTTTTTAATTTTATATCCCCTCCACCGCCCAACTTAAAAAGGTTGAACGGTCTGTAAGTGGCACAGATTTTCCCGACCTAAGTCGGGCGGTGGAAGGGACTAATTATTTGATTAAATTTATAATTTTTTTTAGCGTTTCGTCATCCTGTCCTTCGGGAGAGCGGGTGAGGTCATATTTAATACTATTTTCGCTCGGAGATACTCCTATCCAAATAAATCTTTTATCATTATCGGTTCCAATAAACATTGACCTTTTTTTATTATCTTTTAATCTTATCATTTTCAAAATCTCTTCCAAGGAAACTGGTTTGCCAAGAACTTCTGTGAATGGTTCATAATGGCTTGTGCCTATTTTATTATGCCAATTCTTACCATAACCAAAGTTTTTAATGAGATATTTTTCTTTTTCTTTGTCAACTTTTTTCCATCTACCATCAATTATTTTCCAGACATTGCCACAACTATTTATTTCACACCCAAACTCCAGCTTCGGCGGAAAGTGTTTGTTTCTGATGGCGCGCAATTTTTTAGCGAGTGGGTTCATATAACAATTAACTTTTTATTTGAGAAATGCCATTTTCATCTTCTGAATATTTGTTTTCTTTGATTATTTTGAATAACTTTTTTTCTATAGGAGCAGTATGAAATACTTTTGATTTTATTAAATGATAAGCAGACTTGGCTATAACAAATTTATCAGGTTTATATTTTTTATTATAAGGGATAAATTTTGACAACATCAATGCCAGTCCGTTTATATTCATTCTTTGTTCTTTTTCTTTTTCTTTTAAAGACTGTATGTATAAATTTAACAGATTGGCAAAATTTATTTTATCTTCCAATAATAATTCCAAAAAAACATTCTCCCATTTTATTTCTGACGATTTTATCATTTGTTCTATTTTTTGCACATTTGTTTTTAGTATTGAATTTGTTATCATATATTTTATAACATTAAATTTGTCATAGATTTAATTAGTTTTTAATTCAATCTTTTCTGGGTTAAACGCAATGGCTTTCAACGGCTTGCCGTTTTGCTTGTCGGACGGAAAAATAACTCCGTATTTATGGTTGCCGAAAAAATTGTCAATCCATTCGGCGTCTTCCCATTTGTGTTTTCTTGGATGGAATGTTTTTTTGATAAAATTGCTCATTTTTTTAAATTTCTAATCTGCCTAAAATTTCATCAATAATATTTAACGCAGTTTCTATTTCCGCTCTTCTTTCTTTCATAATACTTGGAATTTCAGCTAAATTTTCTAGTTCTTTTTCAGCTCCTTCAATAACTTCGGGTGAATTAAACGGGCGCAACACTGGCTCTAACCTGCCTTTTAATTGGTCTGTTTTAGTTAATAGCCTTTCAGTTTGATTTTTAAGTGCTTCTAATTGACTAACAATTTGCGGTTGTCGTTTGCTGGCAACAGCATTAACTGCTGTGTCCATTATGTTTGTAGCTTCCATAAATTTATTGCCATACGGCTTAGTTAATTAGTTAAGTATTTTTAAATCCGGTAAATACATTTTTATTTATATTTAAAATTTATTCAGCCCACGCCCATCCAATCATCCCCGCTCCTATCCACAGAGGGATTAACCCAAAATGGTTTCCGTTCGCAATCAACCAAGTCCCTGAGATTATCAATACAATATTTATTATGGCTAAATATAATTTCATATTTTTTGTATTATTTTATGAAGTAAATAAGTGTGATAAACAATAAAGGCGAATTCAAGGAGTATGAGGGCGATTTCTATCTTGTTAAGATTGCGGATTTTCATAACGTTTGTTAGTATAATCTATATAATCATCAGTAAGTTCTTCAAACCTTGAGAATAGATATTTCATAAACGGCTCGTATTCTGTATGCCCTAGTTTATTTTCAACGCGGAAACGCCAATCTTGGCTTAACGATATCTTCCTCATTCTAAAATGTAAACGTTTGTTAGTCTTTGCATCTACGATGGATTTGATTTCAGAAATTTCTAAGAAGAATTTCCGTTCATTCTGCACGGAGTCATCATAAGTGCGAGAGATATATTCACCCTTTAAAGCAGCCATTAACGTAATAATGTAATCAGTGTTGTCATCAAAATCACTAAATTCTGTATATAAAGTTTTTGGTCCGTGTAAAACAATTTTGTTCATATTAGTTTTTCTTTTTTGTATTTTCGTATTTCTTCCTTGCAATATTCGTTTATTAATTTAAGCTCCGTTTGATTGAATCTATGGTGTTTGTTTTTTAGCGTTAGCAATCGGTTTATAGCTGATTTACCTATCTTCTGTTCTAAAGTTTTGCCGTAATAATATAAATTTCCGTGCAAATATTGGTTGCATCGCACGCATTGAGCGTGAACGTTGTCTTCATCAAAAAATATTATGTTTTTATTATGGATAAAATGCCCCGCCTGGCATTCTTTGTAATGTTTAATAGTACCGCAAGAAATACAGGAACAATATCCACGCTGGTCTGAATCTCTTAACCTGACGTATAAGCTAAAATTTTTCCATACTCCTTTTTTGGTTAAATTCATAGGTATTCTGCACCGTAAGTATATTTTAGTTTAATGATACAATCTGGGGCACAATTAACATATAATACTGGATGTTTAAAAATTTGCGCGAAGTTTTCCAAATATTTTTTAATCTCTGGCCACTCAGGGCTATCTTCCAATTCTTCCATAGTACGCGCTCCCCAACAAGTAGGGAATAAATAATTCAAAAAATTAATAACAAAATAATTGGGGTTGTTTAGTGTATTAGACCACCGTAATTCGTTAATATTAAATTTAGCTATCCTCCTAACTTTACGCGTTACTGTAGTCATTTCTAGAATCTTAGACATTTCGTGCTTTGCATCATCAGATAATTCGTCAAACACTAATTGATAAAATTTAGACAAAAATCCAGAGTGCATTTCGCTAGACCTGCAAGACATATCGACTGGGTGTCTTTGGATACGGTGGTCGTTCAGTACTTTACGCTCAGCACCTGCGAATTGAGCAAGGATTTCTTCTCTGATTATCGGTTCCATATTATATTTTGCTCTTTTTTTGTTCACACTTCGCAACAGATCCACCCATTTTATTTCTTCCCCCATCGGCCCAGAATTGCCGGCCACTCGTATGGGGAAAGTCCTGGCCACTGATACAATAGTATAATTAAAATTTAAAGGTAATCCGCATTCCGTAATCCACGCGGACGCTCCAGTTTGTCTTGCCGTAACATATGGGTAATGTCCGAAATGAAAATCAAGCAGAGCTCCTTGCGTACCTTCTATGATTATCTGTTTTTTGTTTTGATAGGCATCATTTAAGAGTTCTACTGTGTTTGTTATTTGGTAATGTTTCAAAAACCGCTGACCGAGCAATTTATAATCCTGAGAGCGTTGCATTTTATCTATAATCGATGCCATTGAACCTTTAGCAGTAGACCCCATATTTTGGTGTAGTTGCATTTTTTCTTCCATTTTCTGGTGGGCGGTAGATTGTACTCCGCAACGTGGGTCTATAAAAATCCTATCCCTGACGTCTCCTTCCATAATCTCGTTTATCATTTCAACTTCACGTTCCAAGATGTCCAAATTAACATAAGCACCTGCGCCGATGATTAACTTCGTTTTAGGATTAACCCACGCCGTAGGTAATACTTGATTAACGTATTTTTTACCTTTATAATAGACAGTATGCCCGGCGTTTATACTGCCTGTACGGACTGCGTAATCGGCATCTTTCTCAATGGATAAATGTCCGACTACGAGTCCTTTGCTCTCGGAACCATATTGTGCTCCGATTACCACGATGATTGGTTTTCGTTGTTTTAAATCTTCCATAGATTTTTGTGTTTATTATTTATTATTTTATAAGCGGCACGGCGGTCTATTCTTTTCTCCGTCATCAAATCTGCCAATTCAATTTCTGGATCATTTTCTTCTTCTTCCACGATAAATTCACAATTTTGCAGAAATTCATTAATATCTCGTATCATACTCTCTATTAATAAAAACAATTCTTTCAAAGCGTAATTAAGTACTGACTGGTTGGTTAAAGTCCTTTCTAACATACAATCGGCGGCTGCTCGACAGACGGTAGGAAATTTGTTAAAGATTTCGTTGGACATCCCAACAACTCGTTCTAATCTCCAAGGATTCGGTCTCGGTTTTTGAACTAATGCAGTAGAAGCTACATCTTTTTCGGTAATCTTTATTTGATTAAAGACTACCATCATTCTCAAATCATTGGCCAACTTAGTAAGGAATACGGTTTGTTCAGAAATCCACCGAGTAATTTCGATTTCACTCAGATGATTACCTGTTTGTGAACAATATGTTTGCGTTTTTGCGTACTCTGGCGGGAAAAATCCCACAACATCTATCTTTAGGTGCTTTTGAACGTGTTTCCTACCAACGGAACCGCCGATACCTTTAAAATGAATGACAGGGTCTGGTATGTTTTTTTGGTATTCTAATAGATGAGCGAATCTATTAGTTAATGTTGTTTGCCCTGCTGGTAACAAATGCGTGTAAGCTCTTATCACCTTGTTGGTTAACATTTTTGCCAAGCTTTCTGTCAACGATTCTAATTTTTTACTAATATGATTATAACTCTCGACGATGCGTATCGTGCGAATATTGTCTTCCAAATCAGAACTAGTTAATCCTATATGATAAGCTCCACGCCCAGTTTTATGACAAAGCTCACGTACAAATTTTTCTATCCTATGATTAGTTGGCTCGAGTGGGCTTTTGTTGGGGATATTTTTCAAATTTTGCGGCAACAGATTAAAATATTTATTTTCTATCCATTCTGCACACTCATTCCAGAATTTCTCGCTCCAAATGTGTTGTAGTCTGTTTGTGTTCATAATTATTTAAACGCATATTCTATAATCTTCACATTGGATTTACCCAGTGGAGCCAAATCCATCTTCACCTCTTTCAGTTTTAGGTAGTTCATCCACTTTCTGACAGGCAGGCGTAATCAAGGGGAAAAAGATTAATTGAGCAAGCCGCATTCCTTTTTTGACTTCGACTGGCTGATTAGTCATATTGTACACGCAAGCGTACAAGGGACCAGTATAACCATTATCGATCACGCCAGACACTACTCGCAATCCTAATTTTCGCGTGGTAGAAGAACGGTTTATTATCATAGCCCAGTATCCTTCTGGTATCTTTATACTGACATTACAAGGTACATCTACCGGTAACTCACCGTGCGGTTCTATGACCATATCTTCAGCTACTATTAAATCATACCCACAATCACCTTGTTTGGCAGGTGTGTTAATACCACCGTGTTCCGAGTTATGTTTCACTAAAACTTTATCATTATTAAACCAAACATTAGTAGTGCCCGTCGTCGCACCCTCCCCCCACTGTTTAGAGTAGAAAAGACCACCTATAACAGCATACCCGGCTATGTCAAAAAAATTGTCCAAAACAGATTCGTTGTTTGCTTCTTTGTGTTGCAGATTACGAATACGTTCTATCTTTTCGTTCATACGCGTCAGTACCTGTTCTAAATTTTTAATATCCGATGTTCCATAATCTTCTAATTTTTTTTCGAATAAATTTTGTATATCGGAAAACATTTTCCGAGCGTTTGTTTTTGTTGCTTGTATCATATTATTTAATATAGATTATTTATTTAATATAGATTATTTAGCATAGAATTTTTCTGGTGTTTCTATCTCTTTTGGTGTTTCTTCATTTTTTTGTTCGACCTTTGCACGGGAAACAGTCACTGACACTTCCGTAAATATTTTCCCCGTAAAATCTTTTCTAAAATTTTTAACGGCATTACGTGCTACCACGTGCCAGCCGGTAGCTTCGATGATGTACTGTTTTTCTCCCACTGTAGGAGCTGTTACAGTAGCTAAAAATGTTCTCTTCATAAATTTAGATTGTCCTCAACTCAGGATTGTATCCCATAATCGACCTCCATTCTTCTTCTTTCCATTTACGCCGACGGGCTACTTCCCAAGAAGTAGGTAAATAAAGTTTTTTATCATTTTGAAAATAAGCCCTAATACGTTTTATTTCATCTTCCCGCGGTAGATTGTATAAATCTTTTAATCTAACAGCTAAATCTCCGCTGCTATTGTCTCTATAATCAAGAAACAATTTGTTTCTATAATACTCATACCAAATTGCATTTGTAAGCTTAATATCAGAGTTTCTTGTTTCAGGATACTTTTCAAGACAATGTTTTACTTTTTCTTTTAGATTTTTCACCATATATTTTCTTTTTGGCTGAATGTTTATAAGTGTTAACAGTCGTGTCTTTTATCCCGAGTTGATGCCCAATAGTTTTCGCGTTTTGTCCCTTGATTGATTTTTTCATAATCTCATACTCCAATTCAGTAAGCAAGTTTTTATATTTATTGAGACGGTACATCGTAATCCACGGTTTCTTTTTCACTTTTCGTAGTGGTTTTATCTTTTTTTTAATGTCTTTGAAGTATATACTAACGTTGCTCCTGATGTTGATTGGGATTACAACATATTTCTTGACTAATTTATCTAACGCAAACCCTTTCAAAATTTCACTTTCAATTTTCTCCATATACTCCTTTGATATATATCCTATCTCTTTCCCTTGTTTCGTCTTTACAGTCCCATCCATATAAACCTTAAAATGTAAACCTTTAAAATATTTCCTTGATAGATTGTATAAATCCTCCCTTAACATATGTTTATTAATTGTATCCTTCTTGAGTAATTGTTGGCTCTTGGTTATTAGGTGGTGGTGGGAAAAATCCTTCATCTAACATCCTCCAATCTGGAGCGGTAAGATAAGTAACGTCTCTCAGTTTGCCTTGAATGTTCGATTTTATTATCCAAACTTTTACTTCTTTCCCTACCCATTGAGAAGTTTCTTCGCCGTAAGCGTCTATTAGATTATTAATGGTCGTTTGGTTGAAAGACAAATGTTTTTCTCCATTTTTAGTGTCCACAGCAAACACTAAACGAGTACCATAATCTCCTTCAACTTCTTCACCTGCGTTTTTGATTATGATAATGTCTCCATCATTATAATCTACTCGCGCTTTTGCCCAATCGCGTTGGGTGGTTGATTTTTTTTGTACACGCATAAGTTTTTGTATTAATTAATTATAAATTATCTTCTTCGTCTTTATTGGGAACGAATTTGGGGATCAATTCATCAATATTGAAACCAGCATCAGTTATTTCTTGTTTTACTTCTTCATTTAATTTAGTCATATTCTTCCCATCGCGTATTCTACACATTACGCGGTTCCAACGAGCGACTTTCGGCTGATAAACGTTGTCAAAAGCATTCTGATCATTAAATCCATAAAGCATTTTCAAATAAGGACTATATGCCACATTAAAATTTTTAGCGAATTTACCAATATCTTCATCAAATACAATTGGTTGTTCCAATGGTGGTTGTTTATTTTCTTGATGGTATGCGGAAAGAATCTCGATGGTGTTTTTATACTCTTGTTCAGTGTCAGATGGGTTTTCTACTAAGAATTCGATTATCCTAAGGTCGTCTCGGCAAATATAGACGATAGAACCGAACGGATGATTATCACTCTTTAGATAATGGAAAAGTTGCATCCTGTGTATTTTGCTTGATTGTTGGTTGCGTTCTAGAGCTTCAAACATAAAAGCGGAAACGCTTTTAATTTCTAAAGGCATAATAGCTAAGCCGTCCGGATAATTCTTCTCAAAATATTCTAGAATGCTATCTCCTACTCGTAAGAAAACATCTGGTAATCCCAGACTTCTTGATTCTGATTTCCACTTTTCTATATCGGGTTTACCGCCAGCGATAAAATCCGCTTTGCCCGTTACTTCAATCAACCCCTCGTATTGGTACGAAGACCATTTCTGGGATTCTTGTAAAATTCCGGCTCGTTTCAGTATTAGAGAGACGATCCATTCAAATACGTTGCCGGCCTCAAACTTACGTAAGGAACGGGCGTTTGGTGGATTAGTGAATGGGGTAGCTCTCATTTTCAGCCATACATCTATGGGAGCACGACCTAATTCAGAAGCCCAAACATTATCGCGGATTTTCATTTCCCGCTCTGCCCGTTCTTCTAAAGAAGCATTCCATACGTCCGCAAACCGCCAAGCGTTTTGTAAATGGTTTTTCATAATTTTCGTATTTTTAACCCCGCAGGATAGGAGTTTCAGTAGAAACTCTCGTGGCCATAATCGCGTCCTTCTTACTCCTCCTACCCCGCAGGTATTAATACATACTATCGTGCAAATTTATAAGGAAAGCAAAAACATCATCGTATGTAACGTTTTTGTATCTGTTGATTTTATGACCGTAGATCAGATTAGTGGAATTGTCATTCATTCTCTTCTTGATACGTCGTAATTCTCTTTTGGTTGTTGGTCTGAGTCTGTAGCGTATTGGTTCAGTTTTGTTTTGTTCATTCATACTGATGATTAAGACGAATTTTTTCGTCGATTAGTTCTTCTTTCGTTATATCATCACAAAACGGGCACGGTTCTGTTTTATTGAATATATCGTATCGTTTGCCTTCACAATAATTGCACTCTTCTTTTTTAACATTAACAAAGTATCGTTTTCTGTTTTTCCTGCCGAGAGCTGTTTGGCACTCGTCGGCGGAAAAGATGTTAATTTGTGTTTTCATAATTTTTTAAGCCGAGGAAGAGGAGTGGTAATCAGAGCGATAACCCACTCACGGATTATACTCTTCCCCCTCGGCTGCTCTGATTATTTTGTCTTAATTTTTTTAGCATTTTGTGCCCACTTTTGAAATAATAACACTCTTTGTTTTCATTCATTGGAATTTTGTTTTCAAGCGCGAAAATCGGGCATTCGCTATCGCAGCTTGCGTGAACGGCACAACATATATCATACAATTCTTCCGCTATGTCATCATCAGTAATCTGTTCATTTTTAATTAATTTTTGAAGTATTATATTCATATTTTACCCTTTTTATATTAATTAATCGTTGTCGTTATAAGGAACTATTTCCAATCCTCCTTTTACTATTCTTACTATTTTATAAATACTGTTATCTATAACTCTTATTTTGTCCCCCACTTTGTTTGTTCCTTCTTTCAAGTATCCATCCCCTTTTAACGGGAATAATTCTTTACTTTTAAATTTTATTATCATATTTTCACCTCCCTTCTATTAATGATTTTTTAATAAATTGATTATTTCCGCTTTTGTCGCTCTGAAAGATCCCTAAATTTGTTTAACCATTTTCTGGCGTTTTCTTCGTCATTCTTAGCCAAACAAGCTAAATGCCTCTCCCAGTAATAATGCGTTTTCATTTGTATTAATACCTTGTCGTCTTTCATATTATTCTATTTCCATTATAGCACACCAGAAACGATTTGTCAAGTATCTCTTCAAAATTTATGTCCTACAGCTTGTAGTCCAATATCCCCCCTTTTGTTTTCTTACTGTCCACTCCACCCTGATACCAGCCCAATTGTTACCACCAAATCGTCACGGGGGTGGTTTATTTGCCGTAAAAACCACTAAAACCTCTACAATTACAGTGTCAACGTGAAAGTCGTGTTAAACATCAGGTACGGAGAGTTGCCAGAAAAAAAAGGTTAAAAAAAACTAAGCTGTCGCGGCCGTCGATGTTACCGTCGCAAGAGTTTAGTTTCTTTCGTTGGTTGTAATGTTCCATCATTATACTTCCATTATATCATATCGGACGCTCGCTGTCAAGTATTTGTTTGTTCGCTGATATCAAAAGTATTTCTGAATACCGTCCTTACGGGCTTCTGTTAATATTAGAATATTGGAAGCTTCAGTTTTCATCCACAGGTTATTTTACGCGCACGACGTCGTCGTGATTTCGTTCGTCCACAGGTTGCTCACGATTTTCGTCCAGTTTATTAAATCTGACGATTATTTGATGCACTCGTTGTCTGGATATGCCGAAAAGGTTCCCTATTTCCTGGAATCCTAATCCTTGGTCGTACAACCGTTTTATTTCCAAATTGCGTTTCATCATATTAGTATTAGAGGAGCAAGGGGTAAAAGACGATTACATAAATTTATCTATCCCCATTATAGCACACTCGGAGAAGCTTGTCAAGCTGTTTTTTATTCATATTCCATTCGCGTATTTGATAAATATGTCTCCTTAGACCTGTGGATGACGAAATAATTGACCCCTTTTCCAAGATATGGTATAATGGAATTAACAGGGAAAAAAGGGGTAAAAAAATTAATCTCTGAACCGCTGGTCTAAGATTTTCGTCTTGGGCCGGCGTTCCATAGATTAAACGATAAAGGGCTCCAGAGCTCTGCACTTTATCGTAAGAACGAACGGAGGTGTCAGAACCTTAGTTTTGTTGTTGCGTAAAGGGCGGAATTTTGGAGCTTTTGTATATGAAGATTAAAATTTGCTTCCATCAGTGGTCGGACGTTACAATCAATGGTTGGAGGTACGTTTATTGCATTAAATGCGGGACATCACAACATTATGCTAAAAAGAAAGCATTCGTTGGAGTGTTCGTTAGGAGAAATGCCGTTGGGTAAATATAAAAATTTTGCTTCTTGCGTCGCAGCTAAAAGTAAAACTATGGGCAAAGCCGCCGCTAAACGGTATTGCGGGAAGATTTATTATTCTGTACATAAGAAGAAAAAATATGGGCGAGGAAAATAAAGTTGTAATTAGTGAACAACCATTATCGTGGAGGAAGTATAGAATTACCCTCAAACAGGAGAAATTTTGTCGGTTATATACCAGTAACGACACGGAACTTTTCGGCAACGGTACTCAATGCTACGCGAGAGCTTTCAACGCGGATACGACTAAGCCTGGATGGCAAAAAAACGTAGCGATACACGCGGCTAGATTGTTGAGGAACGAAAGGGTGTTGGCACGAATCAGAGATTTACTTGATGAAGGTGGATTTAACGAAATCAATGCTGACAAGCAACTTTTGTTTTTAATGAATCAACACGTTGATTTCCATTCCAAACTGGGAGCCATAAAAGAATTCAACGCTTTGAAGGGTCGAGTGACGAAGAAACAGATTACGTTAGTGAAAAATTTTAACCAATTATTAGACGAAATAGAAAATGAGCAGAATCAAGAACAAAGAATGGAGGATGCGGAAGCTTTATTGGATAATGGACAAGAGGAAGAGGAAAGTGAAATTTCGGAGAAATAGAGCGCAAGTACATTTTAATAAGCATAAATCTTTGAGGAACATCATTCTGAAATCGCGACAGTTAGGGTTTACTACGGACGAATGCATTGATGCTCTGGACGACGTTTTGTTCACTCCGGGAGCTGACGCGCTTTTAATAGCCCATAAGAAAGAAGAAGCGTATAAGATTTTCAGTAAGAAGATACATTACGCGTGGAAGAATCTTAACCCGGAATTGAAACATCATCTGCGTTGGGTGGTAGACACTAATCGTACTAACGCTCTGAAGTTTGATTTTCCAGGCGGAGAAGAAAGTTCCATATCCGTTTCCACCTCCGGGAGGTCGGGTACATATTCTCGGATACATATTTCGGAGTTCGCAAAATTGTGCAAATCGTATCCGCAGACGGCTGACGAAGTGATATCTGGGACCATTCCGGCAGCTCCACCGACGGCGAGAGTAGACATTGAAAGCACGGCTGAAGGAGAAGAAGACGAATTTTATAATATGTTTTGGGAAGCGTGGGAGCGTGGTGAACCGAAATTTCCCACACAATATAAAGCGCATTTTTATAATTGGACTTGGGACGATGATGAGTTAGATAGCATCACTCCGGAACAGATTAATGAATTTTTAAGTTCGAAAGACTATACGAAATATCATATCGGATTAAAAGGTAGTTTTAAAAATTATCAGAATAAACACGGATTGTCAGACAGAGAGATAACTTATTGGTACACGAAGTGGATTAGTTTGAATCATAAGTTCTCTAAATTGTTTAATCAGTACCCTACTACGCCGGAGGAAGCGTTCGCATATTCTGGGGTTAAATTGTTCGAGCGGGAAGCGGTAGACAAACAAAAACAATATGAGAAGGAAGGTACTAAAGTTGGACATTGGACGTATTTCGCCGATTACCAACCTGGGCACGTTTACGCTGGGGCTGCAGACGTCAGTCACGGTAAAGGAAGGGATAGTTCTACTATCGTAATAATGGACTTTACGCCGCATAGACCGAGAGTAGTGGCAGTGTACGAGAACAATGAAATAGACGCTACGGTGTTCGCGTACGAGATAAAGAACGGCGGTGAGCGTTATGGGAATTGTTTAATGGCGCCGGAAAACAACGACAGAGGATACGCGACTTGCGTGGAGCTTTCTAAAATATACGCCAACATTTTCGTACGTAAGATAGAAGGTAAAACGGAAGAACAAGAGACCAAGGAATTAGGGTGGAAGACTACGGGTAGCACTAAGCCGCAGATGATGTTGGACTTGAAGACTGCTTATAACGACGAGTTGTTGGAAGTGGCGGATAAGCGGATTAACAGGGAAGCTAGGACTTATGATGAGAACGACGTGGATAGAGTAAAATTTGACAAAGAACAAACTCGCCATTGGGATTTGCTTACTGCTTTGGCAATTTGTTGGCAAATGCGAAAATACATCGTTTATGAATCAGACGGCGGGTTCAGTCACAATAAGAAAAAAGATTTGAGCTAACGTATGCCCAAAAAAGACGAAAAATTTGAAAAAACGAGTAAACACAAGCTTAGATTGAGTACCCAGGTTGAACGGGAAGTTGAAGTTTTTGGCGGGACAGTCGTTCTTTCCAATGGCGTCCAATTTGACCATAGAGATACCGTTAAAAAAATTAATAATCATAAAGCAGGGAAATTTCATAACTTGGATGATGATGATGCCATTTTTTGGCCGTTGGGGCAACAAAGGTCTCCTCATTTCGCTAAGAAGTTGGACGTTGATACTCGTCATTTCCGGGTGGAGGGGTACGGAGATTACAACGCTTACCAAGCTTGGGCAGTTAACGTTAGATTCAGAAAGTGGGCGAAAGATACTGGTTTTGCCTTAGATTTAGATGATTTTGGTGACGCTTTGGCAGATTTTGGTTCTTGTGCTCTAAAATTAGTCGAACGCAAGGAAGGTGGTTATGATTTAAAAGAAGTAGATTTGTTAAAATTATGGTTTGATCCGACCATTAAAAATTTTAAAGGGCAGACGAAAATTGAATTGCACGAGTTAGAAAAACATACCGTATTGGGCAAAGACGGGTGGGACAATAACGAGAAAGCTTGGGCAATGGCTGAAATAGTGGATCAGCAGGAGTCGGATAAGAATGACAACGTTAACGCGGTTGCCGAGAAGAGGAAATTTTGGGAGAGAGTCGGTTATTATAACGTTGCTCATTATGAGAATGGAGATTTAGTCAATGGGGGATACATAGAAGACCCTGTAGAAGACGACTGGAAATTTATGCACACCATCCACGCTGGAAATGGAGATGGTGAAGTGGTAGTTTATGCTGAAGAGATTGGAGAAGATGATGACATCTACGTAGATTTACACATCAGTAAGTATGAGGATAGATGGTTACGAATCGGAGTGTACGAGAGGTTATTCGGGTTACAGAAGATGGTCAATGAAAGTATCAATTATAACCGAGACACTCAACAGATTGCTTCATTGCTCCTTTTAAGGACTAGGAATAAAAAATTCGTCGGTTCTAGCATCCTGCAAATGGCGGAATCTGGTTTAATAACTGACGCCGATCTGGAACAGATAGGGATAACCAATACTGCTTTTGGCGAATTTATCAATACTGTAGCGATGTACGAGGATAAAGCGGACAAATTGTGCCTGACGCCGGATGTCATTACTGGTGAAGGTTCAAACGCTCAGACGTTCAGGGGGCAAGCGGCGCTTACCAATTTAGCCAATTCAGCTTTTAAAAAGGCTAGAGACAGAGTTTCGTTCGTCATTTCCAAACTTTTAGTAGATAGAATATTACCGCACGAAATAAGCGAGTGGAATAAAGAGAAGTCGTTGGAAATTGCTGGATTTGACGTGGACGCGAGAATGTATGATGCCATAGCGGTCATTCAACATCTCAATAATTATATTTTGGACGAGTTCGCTAAAGGTAACAATCCGACGCAAGAGGAGAAGCAAAAGTTTGTTGATGATTTGATGCAGAGGATAGAAAGGGAAGGTAGAAAACTCATTCTGCCGGAGAAATTTTATGATTTCAAATTTGGGCTCGCCATAAACGCAACGGGGGAGATTGAGAATAAAGAGCAAATGAACGATGCTTATTTCAACGTCATTAATTGGGTGTTAGCTAACCCTACCGTTAACCTCATACCGGCGTTTAGAGAGTATGTTGAGAAGAACAATATTACTCCTTTCCATCTTACTCCTGAACAGATGCAACAAATCAGACAAGGGGCGGTAGAACAGCCACAGCCCGTGCAAAAGCAGGATAAACTAATGTCGTTGATAGATTCAGAATAAACAAATTAGTAATAATATGGTTAAAACAAATGGAAAAATGTCTGACGAAGCTATGGAAGAATTCTTAAAGATACGGGGTAGTATCGGTTGGGAAGTCGTGCAGGAAATAATAAACGACATTATGAAGCAGGAATGTGACATTGAAAGTGTCGATAAGAGTTTACCTCCAGTAGAGTATAAGGCTGAAGTATTGGGGCGGCTTAAAGCTAAAGAGATGTTTACGCAAGTTTTTGATGGAGTGGAGTATTTGGAAACAACGATAAGGAATAAACAAAAAGATTATTCATAAACGTGTAAAATATGCCAAACGACGTACAACCAAAAGTAAAATTGATACCGAAAAACAAATTTATCATTCTATATTCGAATAGAGAAAGGAGAGTTGAGACGATAATCGTGCCGGAAACGAAATCTTACGAGAGTCATAAGAGTTGGAGATACGGGGATTGCACGGTTCATTCAGTAGGTGAAGGAGTAGAAATCGATATTAGGCCGGGGGATAAAGTAATCCTAGACCCTCTAACTCCAGTGAAACAGTTTGAAGACATTACGAAACATATCGAAGAAATAGAAGGAAAAAAACTGAAACAAGACGAAACTGCTGGACGTTTGGAAGGATATTTCGCTTGCGAAGAAAAACATATAATAGCCATAATAAGATAATTATTAATTAGCTGTTTGCCGGGGAAAATTCGCCGCGTAAACAGATATAGCAAACGCTATGACTAAATTCGAGCCAAAAGGCAAAGACGAACTCCGTCAAGAAGTTATTGAAAAATACGGTCTTAGTGAAGAAGAGAACGCGGATTTAATCGAAAAAATCGTTGAAGACCGCTATAAGGACGAACAGTTTAAGGCTTCGGAAAAGAAGAAAGTAACTAAGACCCGTGAATTATTAGACAAAATGGTGAAAGCCAAAGAATATTACAAGAAGGGCGGAGGCATTAAGCCCAAAGGGGTGGAATCATCAATCTCCACTGAAGATAAAGCTTACTTGTTCGCTAAAGGAATGAGTAGGACTGAAGTGAGACACCTCGAGAAAGTAATGAAAGCGACTGGTAAAAATTGGGAAGATGCGGCGAATGACAATCTCTTCAAGACTTGGAAGAGAGAAAATGATGCTTTAATAAAGCGTAGAGGTGCTCAATTAGACCCTTCAAGTGGAGGTTCAAGTGGTAAAGTGAAAACCGACCACGACAAGATGGTGGAAAAATTTTCACAAAACTTGCCGAAAGGGTTTTCAATAAAAAAGAAAAAATAATTAAACGCGTGAGGTTACATTTTGTGGTCTCGCACGTTCTAAAAATATGCCAGATACTAAGATTACAGGTAAAGTGCGTACTATGCGGTGTACTATCGCATCAGCGACCGTCATCGAAGAGGGTGACTTGGTTACATTGAGCAATGGGTTAATCGTCAAAGCTACTTCTTCTTCCACCAAGATAGCTCGTGCTATGGAACCTTCTGCTTCAGGCGATACTAAAATTACTGTAAGCCGAGGCCGTTTAGAAATTAAAATTGATTGTGAAGACGCTTTCGCCGTTTCGCATAAAGGTGGAGAATATGATATAGCGGTTGATGCGAACGGTAAACAGACGCTCAACCAATCAAGTACCTCTACGAAAGTATTAATGGTTGACCCGAGCCAAGATGCGGGTACTGTCGGTGCGACTACCGATATTAAATGCATAATTAATAAGCCAATCGATGATAGAGCTTAGCTTTAATTCACTAACCACTTGGTTGAGTAATTTTACCATTACTTAATTAAGTCCATTGATATGAATTCTCAAGATTATACATTACAAGCGGTCAAGGGGATTAAAGAAGTGTTTAACAACGCAATGGGTGAAATGCTTGAACAGTTTATGGATAATAGAATTATCAAATTCTATACGACCAACGTGGATGATGAAATTTTCACTTCCACTGAAGGTCTGACCGGTATTGAAGAACTTGGTGAAGAAGAAACCCCGCCTTCTTTAGCCCTCGAAGACGGCTATTCGGTCACGCTGTCCCCTGACCGTTATGGTGGGGCTTTGGTGATACCTGAAAAAGTGTACGCCGTCGATGAAGGAGACCCGACTACTAAAGTTGATTTGTTCTTGCAAGAACAAAGAGACCAAATTTTGTTGGCTCTCAGAAACAAATTGTTGGTTTCGGCGTTTTATATGCTGAATAACGCCCATAACTCAAGTTCCGCTACATTGGCGCCAGACGGTGTCGAGCTTTGTGGTACGCATACTTGGGCGACTGGGGGAACGTTTGATAACAGCGCCACTGCTGCTTTAGACGCGGATGCCATAGACGATATGGAAGAGTTTGGCGGTGATTTTTACGACCCGACTGATACGAGTAGGCCGTTCCCGCACGATTATGATACTATCATAGTCAAAAAGGGCAGTGATGCTGCCAGAATGGCTAAACGATTGTTCGCGTATGGTATTTCCCCTATATCTGTAAACGATATTAACATTTATGAGGGGGAAAAGACGGTGGTTGAGACCCCATACCTTTCGACCGCTAACAAGACTTATTGGTTCGGTTTGGATACTAGTTTTAGGAATTCAGTAATATTGGGCATTAATCTGTCTCCCGCTATGAGAGACCCGATTGTGGAGAGTAATCAAGCCATTCGTTCTAACGTGACTGCTTTCTGGAAAAGAGGTATCAGGAACATACCGCACGAATGGTATGGTAGCACAGGCACGACTTAATTAATTAAATAAAGTAGGGGGGGGTACAGTTGTGCCCCCCGCTCGTTAAATTTTATGAACAAGTATAAACTTTTGTCTTTAATACTCGCAGTGTTTTTGGTTATAGGATTCAGTATGAGCGTCATCAATAATGAATGCGGTAACGTTAATACGGCAGAATCTGGGAGTAGAACGTTGGGTGTTTACACCGCCGGCAGTTGGGATAGTGCTGATGGGTATAAAGTTGACGGTGTCACGGTCATCGATGGGTCTGGAAACGTTGACGCTCCGATTACTTCAACGACGGGGACATTTTCAAGCACGCTAACCGTTACGGCTACAACCACCGTCGGAACAAGCGACTTGGTAGTGCAAACAGATTTGGACAGAATTGGCGTGGGGACAACCACTCCCTTGGATTTGTTCCAAGTTGAAAATTCGTCAGCCACTACGACCGTCATCGTCAGCAGCGGCGCTTCCGCCAAAGGAGGCAGAATTATAATTGAGGACGCTGATGGAGCCGGGTGCTCTGAGTTGACGACGATTGACGGCACGGTAGCCGCGAAAACAGTTACTTGCCCAACTGGGATTTAAAAATGTTCGCAATGTGTGAAATCGTGGTATGATAATGTACCCGTAATATATTAATAATTAATTGTGCCCCGTAAATTAGACTCAATTTGCAGGGTGACCAAAATTTATGTCAAACGACAAAGAACTTTTGGAAAAAGCCAAAAAAGAATTAAAACAAGAAGAATTAAAGAAAAAGAAAAAAGAAATGGAAGAAAGAGATAAGAGGATAAAGGACGTCCAAAAAAAGAAAAAAAAGACCGCGGACGATAAAGTTTTCCTCCAACGGGAAATGTTGAAGAGGGCTAAAGATAATACGACACTTCCGAGAGATTTGGAAAAGCTTTATCCTTCACAAATGACTTTAGAGGAAATGATCGACTACCTTAACGGTAATAATGCTAGAGGGGAAAAAATCCCGTACCAGAAGGGTGATTCAACCGTTATTTTACGGGCTAGGATTAAAGCATTCAGAAACCCAGGATATCAAGATAGATTAAAAATGTTAGAAAATAGGAAAATAGAAGGGAAAATAATCAGGTAATCCTAACCCCAGTCCACGATGTGTGCTGGGGTTAGAGTTTACTGTTAATTTTAAATTTATGAAAAAAATCATACTCGGCGTTATATTAGTGATAGCTTTAATCGGTGGAGCCATTGGTTACAATATCGCAAACGGGATAAATTATGATGGCGGAGTGAACCGTGATCAAGAAATTAATCTCGGCGGTGGTAGTATAAGAGCTTGTAAATTCTCCAATGCTCTTGCTTCTACTAGTCCGATACAACTTGGCTTGGTATCTTCAGATAGCCACGTGTCGTCCGTAAATTTGGATTGTGAGGTGGGTTCTACTAGGATAGGACGACTTGAATTGGATGCTGTCGCATCAAGCTCAGCCGTCATTAGGTGGACTAAATCTTACTCTAACGATGGTATAGATTGGTATGCGGAAAGAACTGCATCGACTACTGCTGATGTTACTACTTACGGTGTGGGTGCTAATGTCCACTCTTGGTCACCGACTGCTGGCTCAAACCAAAGGTTGAGTGTGTTCTTGGACGAAGATGATTTTGCTTCCAATTATTTAAGATATACTTTTTCCGTGGCTGGAGCTTCATCTACGTTATACGCCGTTTTAGAAAAAAAATAATATGCAATTTAATGACGTTACCAACCGTAACGGTATAATTCAAGCTATCGAGAGAGAGAGTAAACTCGGGCTTGGCACTGTGTCCGATAATGCAGCTCCTGATTATTATTTGGATTATTTCACGATGAAAATTAATGAGTGGTTGCATATCGTTCAACATTGGATACAAGAGGTGAATGATGAATGGCCGTACGATGATGATAACAATACTGGTAGCATACCTGAAGTTTATAATTTTTCCGCTGATACGCAGATTTACACATTAGACAATGATATTACCAAAATAAGGAAAGTTGAATTCCACGACGCTACTAAAAATGCTAGCAAGGGTTGGTCGGATGCTGACTATTATTATGAATCTGACAGGATTGAAGATTTATACGGGCAAGATAGTGGATCACCGTCTAAATATTTTATGCAAGGTAGAAATTTGATAGTCGATGTCCCAGTCGATATTACTAAGACTGATAAATATAGGATTACTTATGACAGACGTGGTACGGAGTTTGTCGTGTCTGATACCACTAAAGAACCTGGGTTTGAGAAGCGTTTTCATTGGTTGGTAGTTTACGGACCAGTTATGGATTGGGCGATCGGTCGTAACCCCGACATTTTCCAAAAGTGTCGTCTGAAAGTATTCGGTGGCGGAGAAGGAGACCCTGGCGCGCTTAAAACTATGTTACAAGAGCATTATATGAACCAGAATAGAAACATAATATATAAAATTGGTCGTGAGTCAAAAAATTATGATTAAATATCAAACTGATTTTCATTCAAATTTATCCAATCTTTTCAAAAATACTCGTAAAACCACTAATGATGGGGGAAATACTATCATCAACGATAATGGTAGTAAAAAGAATATGGACGTCAAAAAGGTGGATAAGCGGTTCACAAAAGAGCACGAAGTAGATTATAAAACAACATACGAGGATAATACGTTATTGGGTTTGTTATACAATATTAAAAAGAAGTTGGAGCAAATCGCACGCATTAAATTACCTGTACCCCCAGGAGAAGTTAGAATATCCAATTTGCGTGAGATTAAGATACCTAAACCGCAAAATAAAGTTGAAGTTACTAATAGTGTGAGAGTGGAAAAACCTGATTGGTACCAAGAGGTTGATTTAAAAATAATCGTGGAAGCGATAAACAAGTCTGCTTCAAACATCCTAAAAGCGATAAAAAATATAAAATTCGACGATAATAGAATCCTGCAGGCTATTAAAGAACAAGAATTTAGTTTGGACAAATATCAAGACAAGAAAGAAGCTCTCGCTGTAAGATTAGTAACTGAGGACAAAGGATATTTTTATACGAGTAGGACGACGCTTGGCGCGACTAATCAGAGAGTCGAGGATAAATTGGATTCCATATTGGCGGAATTACAAGCGTCGTCAGCTGCGTCTGGGCAGGCTAAGATGACGCCTACTGTAGTAAACGTTTCTATGCCTTTGGCGAATACTGAATACGGTTATAATTTGCCCAATAATACGAAGGGGTTCCATCTGAAATTGCGATCACAAAATGCTTTGTTAAAGTTGGCTTTTACTAGCGGAGAGTCTGGTACAAATTATCTTACCATCCCACAGAACGATAGGTTTGATAGTTTTGAGTATAATATGGATTTAGATAACAAAACGATTTATTTTCAATCGCCTAAAGCTGACCAAACGGCTGAAATAATCGTTTTTACATAAATGAATTTACACAAATGAAACTTTTCATACGAACTACAATTTCAATCATACTTTGTACGTTAATAATCAGCGGCGTTGTTCGTGCCGCGAGTATTTGGTATCCAGATAATAATGAAGCAGTATTAGTTGACGAGAGTTGGGGCGTTAAAGCCGATCATTTCACAGCCACCTCAACAACCGCCACCTCAACTTTCGCCGGTGGGGTCAACATCGGTTCTGGTGGCTTGGTGTATGACAGAAATTCAGGAAGAGTAGGTGTCGGCACGACTACTCCAAATTCTATCCTTTCTGTAGGAGATGCAAACGGCATAAATTTCTCAACCGCCACATCTTCATTTTCTTCCATTGGCGGATTGGACATCTCTTCCGGTTGTTATGCTATAAATGGAACTTGTATAACAGGCGGTGGCGGTTCAAGCCCATTAACAACCAAAGGCGACCTTTATACTTACGACACCGCAGACGCAAGACTTCCAGTGGGAAATGATAGGCAGGTATTGACTGCTTCATCCACCACGGCGACAGGTATTG
>Ga0256830_1000968_pt1 | contig 21222 bp, 34 predicted proteins | sample 128326metaG_FD_190537 | JGI IMG/M metagenome (GOLD analysis project Ga0256830, IMG submission 190537) | Hydrothermal vent microbial communities from Lau Basin, Pacific Ocean - 128-326 | ecosystem: Environmental > Aquatic > Marine > Hydrothermal vents | place: Pacific Ocean: Lau Basin | collected... | reverse complement strand
AGCGTTGAAACTAATGAAAAATATGCTCGTGAAGGTATAACCAGAGTTCTTGGAAGAGTATGGAATGGTTATTCTGAAGATCATCTTGCAAGATTTGTTGGACTTGCCGGAAATCCACAGGAATTATATAATGAAGTTGTTAGAAATGGTTTCGTAGAAGCAACAGAACAAATTAAAAAAGCAAATCCAAGCGTTGAAACTAATGAAAAATATGCTCGTGAAGGTATAACCAGAGTTCTTGGAAGAGTATGGAATGGTTATTCTGAAGATCATCTTGCAAGATTTGTTGGACTTGCCGGAAATCCACAGGAATTATTTGATATGGTTGTACAAGAGGGATATGTTAGAGCAACTATGCAAATTCTGAGGCAAAATTCTGATTTGAGAATAAAATCCTCTCTTGCATATGAAGGATTAGGAAGATTGTCAGTAAGAGTAGGTCATGGATATTCTAATCAAGATGTAACAAACTTTTTGCAAGCAGTTGAATTAAATAATGTACTAAAACCAAATATATAATTATTTATTCTTGCCTTTTACTCTTTTATTTTATTGAACTTTGTTCTTGATAGAAATTTTGCCCAAAAAACTCTAAAATTTTGCCTTCGGCAAAAACCGTTGCACTAAAAATCAATCCCTATCGGGAGACATAACAGGAATTTAACGGAAAAATGCTCGGCTCGGATTTTTCCCAAATCGCCTTCGGCTCGGGGCAATTATCAGAGTTGCTAGAGAAAAATTTATAACCCTTTAACTCTATTCCAAAGTTATGAAGATATTAATTTAATCCGTATACCCCGCAGCTCTGCTGCGATGAAGGGGTTCTTGATTCGTTTAACTATAAGCTTTTTTTGCGCTAAAATACTCAATCACCAAAAACTTTAAATAAGACTGATAAAAAGTTTTTTTATTGCAGGGATGTCTGGCTTTCTGAATAGGGATTTGCTCAAATTCAATTTATCCCCAAAATTAAAAGTAATAGGAACGTATCATGCTCTTAACAGAGAAGATAAGGAATGTCTTGAAAAAGAAATTGACCAATCTGATTTTGTAGCATTAGAGTATGACACTATAAGATTGGATAATCTTTCTTTAAAACTAATTCTTTCCTTCAGAAGAAGGAGCAAGGCGGTTGACGAAGCTCTCTTCACAGGGCCTTTAAATGCACTCTACTTGATCGGGTTCAGTGCTTTAAATAAAAGAAATATAAAAAAAGCAAATTCTCCAGCGAAAATCATGGCTCATAGAACCAGAGATGTTGATGAAAATGAGTTTCTCTTTTGTTATGATGTGGCCAGAGGAAAAAACAAGGATGTTTATTTAGTGGATTTGCCAGTAACTCAGACTCTTGAAAATTTATCTAATAATTTATCCTTCAGGCAGAAATTAAGCCATTTATTAAGTCTCTATTTTATGAAAAGTAGCGTTGAAGAAGTAGAAGAGATTTTATGCGCTCAAAGAGAGAAATATATGCTTGAAGAAATAGTGAGAAGAGAGTGTCCGCTTAATCAACTTGAGAGAAATGGCCTGCTCGTAGCCGGTTATAGTCATGCTTTGAATTACCAAAGAGCACAAAAAGAGGCAAGCAAGTATGCATGTCGCAAAACAACTACTGATATTCTTCGCGGAGAACACGAACACAATGAAGAATCCTTTATAAAGGCGTCTTGTAGGGAGACATATTTTAGAGAATTGGACAAAGTCCTTCTCGGAAAACACGATGAAGGATCTTAATTTGCCTTAAGCATTTATCATCCAGCCATCTCGCCCAAAGGATTCTCAAATTCTCTGTTTATTTTCTCCAGCCTTTTCTTTTTTTCTTTGTTAGGATTTTCTATTGGCTCTTCAATCTCTTTAATATCAGAAAAAGGATCTCCTTTATGCTTAAGATAGGTTTTCTTAAGCCATATATTTATCTCATCAAAATGGTTTTCCTGCTCAAGCCAGACTTTCTGCTGATTCTCAAGGTGAAGAAGGGATGAGAATGAGGAGATTCTCTCTTCTTTGCTCTTTCCAGCAAATTCAGTGAAAGAAATGTTTTTTTTATGCCGGTTTTCTTCAAAATGGCCGAATAGCCTTTCATAAATTTCTTTTATTTTGTCTTTTATGCTTATTGTTTTTTTAGGCATTGAAAAAGAGGTTTCTCTAAGAGCGTTTCTGTTTATAATCTCTTTTTTAATTCTTCTGTTTTCTGTAATAATTGCTTTGCTTAAAGATTCCATAAGCTCGTTTAATGTAACTTTCTTAAATCTTGGAATCGGGCTTTTGGGTATCAGCTCAGGTATCTCATCTTCAAGCTCAATTCTCTCAATTACTTTCTCTTTTTTCTCTCTTTTTCCAAAAAGGATTTCGTCTATGCTTTTTATATGCTTATTAAGAAGCATTTCTGATTTAATTCTCAGCAGCAGTGCTGCAGCAAGAAGGACTTTGCTGGATATAAAGAAGTCAGCTTCCTCCATCTTTTGTATTCTTTCAAGGTATTTGTCAGTTAAGACAATTATGTCAATATCCCAAGGGTTCAGCTGTTCTGTGTTTATTAGATCCTCAATAATCTCTTTCCATCCTATTTCTCTGCCGAATAGCAAATCATGAATCTGTTCCTGCATGGCTGAGGGGTTTTTTGCATTTTTTGGAGCTGTTTTTTCCTCTTTTTCCATGATATCAGGATGACAGTGCATTTTATAAACATGATTGCTTTAGTGTAGTGCCTAAAATAATCATATGTAGTGCCTAATATACTGGATTGCAGGCTGTATAGGAAAAATACATATTTATTATAATTACCACTTTTGATTGACTATGGGATGTCATTTTTGAAGAGTAACATAACCGAAAGGTTTATATACTTCAGGTTGCTCTATTTTCTATCACCTCTTTTTCCCCAGGAGAGGCTTCAAGTCATTCTACTTGATGTTGACTTGAAAACTCTCCCAGGGTTTATAATCATTTTATCCCTTGATATTGATTACGCATCTTTAGGGTTGCCTGAAGAGTAAGCTGATTTTCAGTAATTTTTCTAAAAAAATTTATATAATTTGCAGATTCTGCTAAAAAATGGCAATTAAATTCGGATTAGTTGGTTATGGGACTATTGCTCCTTTTTACTTAAAAGCAATAGAAAAAAATCCAAATACGCTTCTTCTTGCAGTCTGTGATACTGATGAGTCCAAGAAGGCAGAGATTGAGAAAAAAGGATTCCATTACTTAAGGGATTATAAAGAACTTATAAGCAACGAGGATATTGATGCAATAATTATAGCAGCGCCGAACTATCTTCATAGCAAAATAACCATTGCTGCATTGAAAGCAGGAAAACATGTGATTTGTGAAAAGCCAATGGCTACAAACGCAAAGGACGCCAGTGAGATGGTTAAAACAGCAAAGAAAGAGAAAAAAGCGCTGTTCGTAGCCTTTCATTGCAGGTTTAACGAACAAGTCCTGAAAATGAAGTCAAAAAATAAAGATATTGTCGGATTCAGGGCTGTTAATTTTGAGAACATTTTAGACCACTGCAACTCAAATAATCCTTGGTATCTCAATAAAAAACTTTCTGGAGGAGGGTGTATTATTGATAATGGGATAAACTTCATTGATGTGCTTTATGAGTTTATACAGCCATTAACCTTTGTAAAAAGTGAGATTTTGGATGAAAGAGAAGGAATTGAAGTTAAAGCTAAACTGTTTTTTAAACAGGGAGAATTAGAATTGGACTGGAATTCATCAAAAGAGGTTAAGAAAATAGTGCTAATTTCAGAGAATAATGATGAATATCAAATCAACTTCTTAGACAAAGAGAATGACGAATCTATTGGCTCGCATATGTTTCACGAATATGAAAATCTCCTGGAATATTTCCTGACTTGTCTGAAAAATACTAACTGCTATGGGGAAAGAGGTTTATATATTCAGCAGATAATTGATAAAATTTATTCACTTTAGGCTAAAGCAGTGTTTGTTGAGTTATGCTGTTTCAATGCAGCTTTTTTCAGATTGAACTTATAAATGAATTAAATTTTCAGGAGAATTAATCTTTTTTTTCTGCTTTTGATTCAAATTCACTGTAATGGCATTTTCCGCAATAAAACCTTCCTTTGGAATTAGTCAGAAATACTCCTGGACCGCATCTAGGGCAAAATCTCTCTCTTGTTATTTTATCTCCTTCAATTTTATACTTGGAATATTTTTTACTGGTTGGCTTGTTTTTATGTGGCTTTTTTCCCTTTTTAACTACTTTTTTTGCCATTTTACTGAGTTTCCTCTTTAATTTCTTCACCAGAATCTTTTTTTCCTTCAGCCTCGTCCATATTGCTTTTCTCTTCCTGAGCTTTTGCAGTCTCTTCTTCAGCCTTTTTCCTTTCCTCTTCAGCAGCTTTCTCTGCCTCTATTTCTTTTTTTGTTTTTAGCTCTATGTTGTCTTTGTCTTCTTTTGACTGATAGATGTTTGCTGTAACAATAAAGTCTTTTGATCCGAACTTTCCATGTATCTTTTTAACCTTTATTCCCTCAATATTAGCTGATAACTTTTCTGATATTAGCTTAATTATTTCTGAGTGGCTTGGAGTCACTTCTGCTGTAACTATCATTTTAACCTCTTTTCTTTTAAACAAGGGATTTTCTTTTTCTTCAACCACTTTAGATTCCATTTTTACAATTATCCTGTTTTAATTGCAAAACTTCCTTCTTCTTTTATATTTAGTTTTTTAGCAATCTCTGATTTTTCCGGATTTAGAACAATTATTTTTCCTTTAAAACTGTCTGTTGATTCTTTGGAATTGCATTTAGGGCATCTTTCTCCCTCATAAATTGCCTTGCATATCTTGCATGCTTTTTGCTTTGCCATTTTACTTTTTTCCTCCCTTTGCCTTTGCAGCTTTTTCTTCTGCCTTTGCAGCTTTTTTCGCCTCTCTGTCTTTTTTTATCTTGTCCTCTTTAATCCATTCAAGTTTTCCAAGACCAGGCTGCCTCATTGTGAGTCCTATTTTAGGCTCTGCTCCTTTATGGCTTATTGCCACAATTCTTGCAAGGCATAAGTCTCCCTGTTTTAGGCTTCTTTTTGATGATTTTCCTGTCAGTGAATTTGCTTTGCTGAAGCTTACATAATCATCCATAGTCTGGCTTATATGAATCATTCCCCTCATTACTCCCAGGTCTATAAAAGCTCCAAAATTCGTAATCTCTGAAATGCTGCCATAAACTATCTCCTGAAGCTCTGGCTTCCACACAAGAAGCTTGAATGTTGAAATATAATAAGTTGCACCATCTCCGGGAATTATAACTCCTTCTCCCACATTTATAACCTCAACTATTCCTATTACTTTTCCCATCTCTTTGTCATAGTAGTCCTTATAAGTCTCTTTAAGCTGATTTGTGACAGCCTCGACAGTAGGCAATCCAAACAGCTTTGGATCTACTCTTACATAATCCTCAACTTCAGTCAGGTAGAACATTTTACTTTTAACCTTAAAAATAGAATAAAAGTTGGTTTAAAAAGCTTATTATCTCATGTCCCTTTTCCAACTTTACAATCATCATATAATCTCCAGCTTTTTCTTTTCCCTAATCACTATTTTCGGGTTTTTTATCTTGCTTTTTAGCTCCCTGTCAAGAGTTGCCACAATTACCTCTCTGTTCTCATTTGCAAATTTTATCAACCCTTTATCAACCTGTTTTTCATTTAGCTGAATTTTCTCAAAAGAGTCTCTGCTTTTCTCCAGCAATTTTAAGGCTGTTTTTGCATCCTCTCTAAAATGAAGTTTCTTTTTCTTAGCTTCAGAGATTTTTCTCAATTCTCCGATAACTTCTTCCGGAATTAAGATTCCAATTCCCATAAACCTTATTTCTTCTAAAAAATCTATCTTTTGTTTTATGCATGCAAGGATAAAATTTGTGTCAAGCACTGATTTTTTCATTATTTAACATGGAGAAAGGATTATAAAACCTTTATGGAAATAATTATAATAAAAAATAATTAAAAAACACTGAAAAATGATATCAGACGAAGATATATACAACCTCTTGAAGCTGAAAGAAGAATATCCGGGAATTAACCCTCTTGGTAAAAAAGACATGACTAAGAGGATAGAGAGCATTGGAATAAACATAGAAGAAATGATGAGTGAAGTGAATGAAGTATGCAATAGGGGAGAGTATCATGTTGGAGGGCATTTGGTGTGCACAAAGCACAATGTAATCCCAAACTTTATGGAATCAGGAAGATTATTTTTGGACAGGGACCATCTTGAAGGGCTTGCAAAGATTCTTCTTGTTTCAAGAGGGAAGATAAGGGATTATTGATAAAACTTAACATTTATTAACCATTTTATCTATTTAAAATTATGCATGAAAAAGAGAACCTTCTTAGGATTTTTGAGGAAGCCAGAGAGGCTATTAAGAAAGAAGATGCCATTAAATTAAAGCAGCTCAGCAATCAGACAATTCATTCTGCTTCTATAATGCAGGATCCTGACAGCATTGCAACTGCTGTTATAATTTATTCTCTGAGCAAGATAATTGAAAGAGAGAGATATCAGAAGTATTCCGGGTGGAGTGGCTTTTACAAAACTGTTTTATTTTTAATAAACAGCTCAATAAAAGACATAAAAATGGACGATGAAAAGAGCTTTAGGAAAGACCTGGAGGCAATCAGGAAAGCAGTAAATAAGCTTTCAGGAAATCTGAAGAAATATATACAGGATGTTTTTAGAAAAGCAAGCATTAACAAGGCTTCAAGGATTTATGAGCATGGAATCTCAATGGAGAATACTGCAAAACTTCTTGGAATAACCATGTTTGAGCTTGCTAATTATGCAGGACAGACAGGGATTTCTGAGACGCCTCTTTGCAGAACCTGTGATGTAAAAGACAGAATTAAACTTGCTATGGATATGTTTAAGTGAATGAAAAATGAAAATCCGCAAAGCCATGAAAAAAGATTTTGAAAGATGCAATGAGATAATTTACTCTGCTATTGATAAAGTAAAGATAAGCAGAAAGATGAAAGGGTTTTTAAGGGGAAGATACACTCTTGAAGGAATAAGCAATCTTTCAGGAAAATGCCATATCATTGTTGGAGAGAAATATGGCAAAGTGCAGGGTTCTGGAAAATTGTGCGGGAGTGAGATAGGAATGATGTATATTAATCCGCAACATCAGAGAAAGGGAATTGGCAGAGGAATTATGAAGAGACTGGAGAATTTTGCAAGAAGAAAAGGAATAAAAAAAATTTATGTCCATGCACTAAGACCTGCAACTGGATTTTACAAGAAGATTGGATATACTAAAGTTGCAAATAAAAAAACAGCATGGATTATTGCAGGATGGAGAAGAGGTTATGATGAATGAAAAGATAAGAAGGGCAATTATTTTTGATTCAAGCACTCTAATAACTTTTGCAATGAACGGGCTGCTGAATGAACTAAGAGGCCTTAAAAGGATATTCAAAGGAAGCTTTGTTATCACAAAAGATGTAAAAAGGGAGACAATTGATAAGCCGCTTACAATAAAGAGATTTGAATTTGAGGCTCTGAAAATCAAACAACTGCTTGATGAAGGGGTTCTTGAGATGTCCTCCTCTTTGGGAGTGGATGATGCTGAACTTTCAAGGAAGACCAAGGAGGTTCTGGAGATTGCAAACAATACTTTTACAGGAGGCGGAAAAAATATTCATATAATTGATGCAGGGGAAGCATCATGCCTTGCACTAAGCAGGATACTCGAAAAGAGAAAAATAAAGAATGTTATCTCTGTTGATGAAAGAACAACAAGAATGCTTGGAGAAAGGCCTGAGAATCTAAAAAAGCTTCTTCAGAAAAAGCTTCATACAAGCATAACTTCAAAGAAAGGGAATTACGGCTTCTTTAGCGGATTCAGGTTTATCAGGTCAAGCGAGCTGGCTTATGTCGCCTATAAAAAAGGCCTTGTCAGGCTGAAGAACGGGCCTGTTTTGGATGCCCTTCTTTATGCTGTAAAATTTAATGGATGCTCAATCTCAGATGCAGAGATTAATGAGATAAAGAAGATGGGAAAGATTTAATCCCCTCTGTTACGTGCACATTATAAGACCCAGATAGCTGGTGGATGAATACGAGGTATTCTTCAGATTTTTTTCTAAGATATATCCCTCCTTTTTCATTTTTTTGTTTTACATTGAAGCCTCTTTTGGAGTAAAAATGCCTTACAATATTCTCTATTCCAGATATTCCAAGAAAATCAGAAGACGGTCTTACTATTTTAATCAACCCTGTCCTTAAGTTATCTTTGTTTTTATGGACCTTTGCTTTGCTGAGCGGACCAATGCACAACTCAGTACAGATAACATTTTTAAGGCTGTCCAGTACTGAATTTGGAAGATAGTGTTCCTCAAACTCTTCTTTTGACTTAATCAGCTTTTCTGACATGTTTTAATCACTCAGTGCAGTTATTTAATATTTGTTATGATGCAATGCAATAGAGAAAGCTTAAAAATCAATGATTTTTTGTATTATTAAGGGTGCGTAGTTTAATGGCAAAATAGGCGGCTCCAGACCGCCAGCTGGGGGTTCGATTCCCTCCGCGCCCATATTTTAAGGAATTCTTTAGATTTTACTTTATCAAACTCCTAACTTTTCCAAAATTATAAACACTGTCTTTCCCTATTACATGAACCTCGAAATTAAGAAGATTTTTTTTAGGGATTATTGAGAAATAATCTTCGTATGCATAGTCATACTCATTTACATTTGAGCCTTCAATCATGCTAAGGAAACTTGGAAGGATAATTATTTTTTTTGATTTCCATTTCCCAACCAAGAAACACTTGTATTTCTCTCTTTTAATGTTTTGCCTGTCTGAAAGAACAACTGAAGGATGCAGATGCCCCATGACAATTGTCTTTATTTTTTTGTCCTCTATTTTTTTAAATTGCTTGTGTCCATGAATAAATATAGTATCTTCATCAACATAATAGTTTTTCATCTTTCCATTAAAAGAGTAGTCTATTGTGTCATGGTTTCCCTTGATAAAGATAATATTATTTTTTCCGACTTCCTTTTTTATAATCTCAAACACTTCAATAAATTCCCTTTTTTCCATCCATTCAAATCTGAAGGAGTGTTTTATGTCCCCTATGAAAACTATCTTTTTAAGAGAGTATTCTTTTTTTATGCCTTTTATCAGCTTTTTCAGCTCTTTGATTAATTCGTTAATCTGGGTTATAGGAACTATAATCCCTGATTTTCTAAGCATGTGCTCGTAACCAAGATGAAGATCTCCTATTACGAGAATCCCCTTGTCCGGGAAGAATAGGGACTTATTTATGAAAATGTATTTGTTGTTTTTTGCCATTAAATTAAGAGAAAGGAGCTACTTAAAAACCTGACTGAATTTTAAGGCATTATAAAATCCTTTCACTTATTCCCAATCTCTTTTAAATGAAGTTTGTGCATTCTTTTTAGAAATTCCTGTTTATCTTCAATTCTTATTAAATCTGACTGTCCCTGCAATATCAGATTTAGTGCAAATGGAGAAGGCAAAGAGGTGTCCTTTATCTTTACTCTTATTTTTTTCTGCCTTATCCATTTTAATACAAGTTTTGCGTTTTCAATATCCATCAGATCTTCTAAAACCTCTCTTTTTGCCTCTCTGAGAATTGGGAAATTGCCCGTGAGCTTTTTAACTGCAGCCAGCACGAAATGGCTTCTCATCTGCTGTTTTCCGACTGTTTTGCTTGACCCTTTGTAGCTTTTTAATATCATTAAGGACCTTGTAGCGCAGTGCCTGAATCTTCTTGCCAGTACGTCAGTTCTTTCTATTGCTTCTTTCAGAACTTCCTCAAGATTTTTTTCATTTAGAAAATCAAGAACTTTCCCTATCTTCATTTTTTCTCCTGCAAGGTAGAATCCGTTATCATTTATCCCTATCTCAATATCCCTTCCTCCTGCCCTTGCAGTCAAAAATCCAATTGCTCTGGAAAGAGCGTCATTAACTCTTCTTCCGTACATGCTGTGAAATAAGAGGTAGTTTTTCTCTGATTTGTATTTTTCAATCAGCATAATGCCTGAGTTGGGTATTTCAAGGAATTTATGCTGCTCATAAAAATAACTGTATATTGACTTTGCGGTTGCATTCTGATTTTCAAGATGCAAATGTTTTGAGATGAATTCAAGGATTTCCTTTTTTGGTTTTTTTGATTCAAATTTTTCTCTCATGAGTTTTCTGAACCTGTTAATTTCAAGTGCAGAATCAAAGCTTAGAGGAAGCATCTCTGAAAACCATGATGGAATTGTAGGGGACCTGCTTATTGTTTCTTTAACATAAATATTCATCCCGCGGGTGTAAAGGTAAATGTATTTTTTCCCTCCTAAAACAAAAACATCCCCTTTTTTCATCCTTTCAAGAAATCCCTCATCAATCATTCCTATCTGCTCCCCTGAAGAGGCAAGCTTGACTTTAACAAATGATTCTTCAGGGATTGTCCCTATATTTGTCAAATAGATGACCCTTGCAAGTCTCCCTTTTTTCCCTATTTGTTTTGTTTCTGCATCGTACCATATTTTTGCATAAACATTGCTTTTTTCCAGCCCGTATTCTCCCGAAAGGTAGCTTATTATGTCAAAAAAATCAGATTTTGAAATGTCGTAGTAACAGTAGCTTTTCTTAATTAATGACAGAATTTCCTCTATATTCCAGATTTTGTAGATAGCCATTCCGTATATCTGCTGCGCTAAGACGTCCAGACAGTTTCTGGGGAAAGTTATCCTGTCTATCTTTTTTTCAATCATCTCTTTTTGAATTACGCTGCATTCAACAAGGTCGTCTCTGTCAAGGACAATAAACCTTCCCTTTGCTGTTTCATGGAGCTTATGCCCTGCACGTCCAAGACGCTGGAGTGCTCTTGAGCTTGACTTTGGAGAGCCGAGCATTATAACTAAATCAAGGTATCCAATATCAATTCCAAGCTCAAGGCTTGTTGAGCATACAACAACTTTAAGCTCCCCGTTTCTCAGCCTTTCTTCAATGTCAAATCTGTGCTGTTTGCTTAAAGATGAGTGGTGAGCAGCAATTACATCATCTCCGTATTCTGTCGGAAATTTTTCTTTTAAATGATTAACAACTCTTTCTGTTGCAGACCTTGTATTTGTGAAAATCAGAGTTGTCTTGTGTTTTTTTATCAGTGAATTTATCAGCTGATACATTTCATAGCCTATGTTTGAATCTTCAACCAAATCTTCAACAGGTGTTAGAACCTTAATGTCTATTTTTTTCTCCAGTGGAACTTTTGCTATTCTGACACTTCTCTCTTCATCAATTCCAACAAGGAACTTTGCAACCTCCTCCAGCGGCTCAATAGTAGCGCTTAATCCTATTTTGGTTGGCCATATGCTGCTTAACTCATTAAGCCTTTCCAAAGTCAAACTGAGATATGTTCCTCTTTTATTGTCAAGGGAATGAATTTCATCAACAATGCAAAATTCAACTGCATTTAATTTTTCCACAAACTTTTTTGAAGTAAGAATTATTGCAAGGGACTCTGGAGTTGTTATCAAGATGTGGGGTGATTTTTTTGCCATTTTAGCCCTTTCGGAAGGGGTGGTGTCCCCTGTTCTTAACCCAACCCTTATTTCCTGAATATTTGCTTTTTTTGATTTTGCAAGCTCGTTTATCTCCTGTAAAGGCTCAATAAGGTTTTTATGAATGTCATTGCTTAATGCCTTTAGTGGAGAGGTGTAAACAGCATAAATTCTGTCTTCCAGCTGGTTTTTTTCTGCAAGAATAACCAGATAATTAAGTATTGAAAGAAATGATGTCAGAGTTTTTGTTCCTCCAGTAGGGGCTGATATCAGAATATCTTTTCTCTCCCAGATGCTTAAAACGCCATATTTCTGAGTCATTGAGAATTCTCTGAATTTTGAAAAAAACCATTCACTGACCAAAGGGTGCAGCACCTTCTTTATTTCAGCATCTTTTCTCGGAAGAGCCTCTAATATTTCTGTCATTTTTAAAATAGAGAAATTTATTTATTGAAGTGAATAAGAGAAAGAATATTTAATCTTTATTAAACTTCTGTTTTTTAGAATCTCTTTACTCAATTCCTATGGTTTTGGACTTAAATATAGCTATCTTTTTTGGGACATGATGTTTTATTTTTGCATTCCTCGTTGCAATGTAGTATCCCTCATTTCCTTTTCTTATAAACCAGTGTTCAATCTTCCCCTTGCCAAGTGTTATTCCTTTTACTTTATTTTTTCTAAGCATTTCCAGAGCTTTTTTTACCAATTCCCTGTCCTGATGCGAGGCTTTCTGGTCATATTTAATGTCTTTAAGCTCCTGAATAACTTCTCTGGGAACCCTTATCTTAAACCCTTTTTTCTCCAGCTGAGTGATGAAATCAATATTCTTTCTCATACATGCCATGATAAAGCTCTTATCAAGTATTACTTCCATGTTCTGTCTAAGACTTCAAACTATTTTAATTTTGCCCTTTTTCCATAAATGCCTCTGCAGGAAACATTTATAAAGATATATGAACTGTAATTCATATGAAATCCTGTTCATACAATACTTACCATTTGTTTTTCAGGAATTTTTCAACTCCTGTAAGGATTAATATTATCTCTCTTTTAAGGAGAGGAGAGATGTCAGTTAAAGAACTATCAGAAAAATCCGGGATGGAGCAGAGTAAGATATCTCATGCGCTGGAATCAATGAAAAACTGCGGTGTTGTTATTTCAGAGAAAAAAGGCAAGCAGAGAATTTACTCTTTAAATAAATCACTTACTCTGCCAATTTTCAATGTTATTGAAAAGCATAAATGCAGCTTGTGCAAAAACAGAAAATGAAAGAGATATATTTAGACAACGCATCTACAACAAAGGTTGATGAGAAGGTTTTGAAAGCCATGCTTCCATATTTCTCTGAAAAATACGGGAATCCATCTTCACCCCATCTTAAAGGAGAGGAGGCAAGAAGAGCTGTTGAGGAGTCAAGAGAAATAATTGCAAAATCAATATCAGCAAGGCAAAAAGAGATAATCTTTACTGGAAGCGGAACTGAATCAAATAGCTTCGCACTAAAAGGGCTTTTTTTTGCAAACTATCCTGAGAAGAGCCACATAGTTACAACTAAAATAGAGCATGACTGCATTTTAAATGCCTGCAAATGGCTTGAGAAACAAGGGGCCAAAGTTACTTATTTGGATGTTGATAGCGAAGGGTTTGTAAATCCTAAAGATGTTGAGAAAGCGATTACAGAGAAAACCTTTTTGGTTTCAGTAATTCATGGGAATAACGAAATTGGGACAATCCAGGATTTGAAAGAAATAGGGAAAATATGCAGGAGCAAAGGAGTTTTGTTTCATACCGATGCATGTCAGAGCTTTACAAAAACATCACTTGATGTAAAAAAGCAAAACCTTGACCTTGTAACTTTGAATGCACACAAGATACACGGCCCTAAAGGGGTTGGAGCTTTATATATAAGGGAGGGTATAAGAATAACTCCTTTGTTGCATGGAGGAAGCCAGGAATTTAAGCTGAGAAGCTCCACTGAAAATGTTCCTGCGATTGTAGGGTTTGCAAAGGCAGTTAAGATTTCAAGAGCAAGAGATTCAGTGAAGATGCAAAAACTAAGGGATTATTTTATAAAAGGCCTTATGGAAATCCCAAATATAAGGCTAAATGGGGCAACAGGCAATAAAAGAATATGCAATAATATAAATATTTCTTTCAGGAATATTGAAGGAGAGGCTATAGGCTCTTTTTTGAGTGTAAAGGGGGTCTTCGCATCAACAGGCTCAGCATGCTCTTCAAAATCACTTGAGCCCAGCCATGTCCTGCTTGCTCTTGGCATGAGTCCTCTGGAGGCAAACAGTTCAATAAGGCTTAGCATAAGCAAGTATACAACAAAAGATGAAATTGATTATGCTCTAAAAGAAATTAAAAATACTGTTGAGAGGCTGAGAAAAATAAGCCCTTTAGCAAGCTGAAGATGAAAAAGAAAACAGGACAGAAAAAGATGCAAAAGAAGATAACAGGAAAGACCCTCTTAAGCGAGGTTCTTAAGAACAATGATAAAGCTGCAGAAATCCTGTTTAATGCCGGATTATACTGTATAGGATGCCCTATGTCAATGCAGGAGACAATTGAGCAGGGGTGTCTTGCTCACGGAATGTCAAAAAAGCAGATTGACGAGCTTTTGAAGAAATTGAATAACAAGGCAGTTAAACAGACCAAAAATTGTTGAAATGGAAACAGAAAAGATTGAAAAGAAAATATTGAAGATTGCAATTGATTTAGCAAGAGAAGGAAATGGAGCGTTGTTTGTGATTGGAGATGATATAAAGTATAAAAATCTTCTCAGGCAGAAACTTGAGCCTTTCAGCGTTTTTGAGAGAGGTTCTGAGAAAGTTTTGAAAGGCCTTGCAAATATTGATGGCGCTGTAGTTATTGGAAGCGACGGAATTGTGAAAGACTACGGAGTTATGCTAAAAAGCCCAAAGGCATTCATAGGGTACGGGACAAGGCATGCTGCTGCACTTTCAGCCTCAAGGAAAGGCAATACTTCAATCCTGTGTTCTGAAGAAGAGCGCAAGGTGAAAATATTCAAAGACGGAAGATACATAATGCAGATTGACGCCCTTCAGAAGAATGTTGAGAAGAGCGTACCTCAAATAACAACTCTTCTTGAGAGCCTTGGTGCAGGGCTTTTGGGAACAATAGGTGTTGCAAGCCTGACATCAAATTTCGGGATAGCTTTAATTCCCGGAGTCCTGGTTTTTGGGGGGAGTTATTATGCAATTAAAAAAATATTCAACCGCTGGGAGGGAAAATGACTCTGGATTATTCAAGAGAAGTTATGAAGAATTTCATGAACCCTAAAAATATGGGAGAGATTAAAAACCCTGATGGGATTGGGAAAGTGGGGAATCCTTCCTGCGGTGATGTTATGTGGGTTTATATCAAAGTCGGAAAAAAAGGAGGCAAAGAAGTGATTAAGGATGTAAGATTCAAGACTTTTGGATGCGCTGCTGCTATAGCAACCTCTTCAATGATTACTCAGCTCGCAAAGGGAAAAACTTTGAGAGAGGCTGAAAAAATAACAAACAAAGATGTTGCGAAATCATTAAAAGGACTGCCTCCGATAAAAATGCATTGCAGCAATCTCGCTTCAGACACTTTAAAAAAAGCAATTGAAGATTATGAGAATAAAAAATTAAAAAAGAACAAAGGAAAAAAATAGCATGGAATTTAATATAAAAGAGCTTATTGAGTATCCAGACAATGGAATAATAAGCAAGACGCTTATTAAAGAAGACGGCCTTAATGTCAGCTTATTTTCAATGGCAAAAGGGACAGATATGTCGGAGCACACTTCTACAAGAAAAGCCATTGTCCATGTTGTTGAGGGAAAAGGCATTTTTAATTTAGAGGGGAAAGATATTAAAATGGAGCCGGGAGTGTTAATATATATGAAAGAGAATGCTGTCCACTCGCTAAAGGCTGAAGAGAATACAACTTTTGTGTTATCTCTGTTTGGAAAATAAAAGAAGATGGCAAAAAATTACATACAGATATTAAATAAGGAGCATGAGAATATACTTAGTGTGGCAGATGTTATTGAAAAAGAATGCAATGGAATTAAGTCAGGAAAAGAGCTTGATAAAGATTTTTTTAACAAAGCGGTTGATTTTATAGAGAATTATACTGATAAATTCCACCATTCCAAGGAGGAAGATATTTTATTTAAGGAGCTGTGCAAGCCTGAAGCAGAGATGCACTGCAATCCTGTAGACCAAATGCTGTACGAGCATGACATTGGAAGAAATTTCGTAAAAGGAATAAAAGAGGGAATTAAAAAAGGAGACAAGGAGAAAATCGTAGAAAATGCACTTGGCTACGTTCAACTTATAAGGGAGCATATTTTTAAAGAAGATAATATTCTTTACCCTATGTCTGAATCAGCTTTAAACAAGGAATCTAAAGATTCAATACAAAATAGGTTTGAGAAAGTTCTTAAGAGTATGGAAGAAGAAAATAAAAAATATTCAAAGATAATTGGTGACTTTAAAAAGAGGTGAATAGGCAAGAACATGCAAAAAGATGCGAAGGCGAGTGTTGTTATAGGAGCGTCTTCTGGGTTAGGGAGACTTTGTTTTGCCTGATTTTATTTTTGAGAATATGCTACTTGCTTAGACCTTCTATTGGCTCATCGCTATAAGTGCATAAAGGGCTTTTTATTATGTATTGGTATGCAGAGTATGCCGCAGTTGAGCCTTCTGATGCTGCTGTTATGGCTTGTTTGAATGACGTATCTGTAACATCTCCTGCAGCAAAAAAACCTTCAATATTAGTCCTCATTAGTTTGTCTGTAATAATCTCCCCTTTTTCATTTGTCCTTATTTTTAGCTCTCTCGCCATTTCTGTTATTGGAACTCTCCCTATGTCAACAAAAACTCCGTCAATATCCATTTCATAAGAGCCTTTATATTTTCTGTCAAGCTTTATCTTCTCAAGTTTCCCCTTCCCAATAAACTCCACAATATTTGCTTTGTTTATCTGCTCTATGTTTTTTGTTTTTTCAAGCCTCTCAAGATTTATTGGTTCAGGCATTAATTTGTCTTTCCTGTAGATTATATAGACTTTTGATGCAATGTTTGACAAAAGCAGGGCTTCTTTTACTGCTCCGTCTCCTCCTCCAACAACTGCCACTGTCTTTTTTTTGTAAAACGGACCGTCACACAATGCACAGTAATGAACTCCCTTTCTTTCAAATTCCTTTTCTCCTTTTACATTCAGCTTCCTCCAGTCTGTTCCTGTTGAAAAGATAACTGCCTTTGCCTCATATACTCTTTTTCCTGTATCAATCAGAAAACATTTTCCTTTTTTTGAAATTTTTTTCACATTCTCTTTGATAATCTCAGGCTTAAAGGCAATTGCATGCTCTTTTATTTTATTTGAAAGCTCCATTCCCGAGACGGACTTAAATCCCGGATAGTTTTCAACATTTCCTGCAAGAGCAATAGTCCCTCCGATTTCCCTTCCAAAAACAACTACTTCCAGATTGAACCTTCTTGCATACATTGCTGCACTCAATCCAGCAACCCCTCCACCTATAATTGCGAGATCTGTTTTTAGTGTTTCCTGCATTTTAACATTCTTTTATATTAAAAAAGAAAGGTTATTTAAATTTAATCTATTTAATTGTATAAATTAAGATGAATTTTAATGAAAACAGAAAAAAAGTAAAGCCGTTTTTGGATGTTCTTATAATTGTGGCGCTGTTTGTTTCATTCTCTTACATAATTCAGACTCATGCCGATTATTTTCAAAGGACAATAGGCGCAAGTTATTTTGGAATGCTTCTTTATGTTCTTCTTGCAGTTGCGTCTGAAGTTGTTGTTCCTGTAAGCTCTGTTCCTATGATGCCTCTTGCCTCTAATCTCTGGGGATGGTTTGTTGCAGGGATACTCAGCATAATAGGGTGGACTTTGGGAGCCAGCATTGCCTTTATCCTTGCAAGGCTTTATGGAATTGCAATAATAAATAGATTTGTTTCTATGGATAAGATCAGCAAGTACGAGAAAAAGATTCCTGAAGAGAACTTGTTTTGGGGAATTGTTTTTATAAGGATTCTTCTTCCTGTTGATGTTGTAAGCTATGTTCTTGGGCTTTTTAGCAAAATAGATTTAAGAGTATTTGTTTTGGCAACAGCTATTGGAGTAACTCCTTTTGCATTTATTTTCGCTTATCTTGGGAAGATATCTGTTTTGTATCAGGTTATTACCCTAATAATTGTTTTAATAATCTTGACTATAGGATATTTTGTCAGGAAGAAATTAAAGGATAAAGGGAAAACAAATAAGAGTAATGGAAAAAATTAAAAACCCTATTCATCCTATTTTTCAAATAAAAAAAGAGGTGGAAATGGCCTGCAAGACAAAAAAGAAAACAGCAAAGAAAAAGGCAACAAAGAAAAAAGCTGCTAAGAAAAAGAAAAAAAGATAATGTTGATTGGCGCAATAAATGATATAAAGAAACTATTGAAAGATGAAACAATAAAATTAGAAATCATGTTCCCGCAGCAGGAAGAAGAAGTTAATACTCTTTCTTTTTTGGATAATATTCCTTAAATTTCTAATGATAAAACACAGACAGTTAATTATTTAAAGATCCCTTCTATTAATAATATATGGAACAGCAAATTGATTTAAAAAAAATTTATGATGAACTAAAAAAGATAAAAAATTCTATGATTACACGAAAGGAAATGGATAAATTTATGGAAACGATTTCTATTCTTTCAAATGATGAAACAATGCGACAGATAATTTCCAGTGAAAGAGAAATATCAGAGGGAAAAATTAAGGAAATAAAATCAGTTGATGATATCTGATGCCATGGAAGATTATAAGGACAGATACTTTTTCTAAAGAATTTAAGAGATATAAAAAGAATCAAGAATTTGTTAATGCATTGAATAAGAAAATACAAAGGCTTAAAGAAGATCTAAATAATGTTGGTGGCTATTTATCTGGGAGATTGCACGGATTTAAATCCGCAAGAATAATTAAGAAATTTAGACTTATCTTCAAAATTAGTGATAAGAATCATTCAGTTTACCTGGCAGCTATCGACCACAGGAAATTTGATTACGAAAATTTTTAATTTTTATCCATTGCCTTTTTTGGATAATATTCCTTAAATTTTTGATTATAAAATCAAACCAAAAGATTTATATTGCTATATTTTTTAATATTGCAGGAGGTAAAATGGATACAACTGTTGTTATTTTGGTAATTGTTCTGCTGGTTATCCTCGGAGCATTCGCTCTTACTCAGCTTGGCTCTTCTGATTCAGGCCCAAGCGGGAGAGTCACCTCGGCTCCTTACTCTAGCCAGCAGTATGCAGGCGGTGCTTGCGGAAGATAGAAAAATACCTTTTTTTTAAAAAATGGAATTTAAATGCCATAGTTGCAATAAGAGTTTTAATTCAGAAGAAAGTCTGAGCCAGCATAACGCTTCAAAGCACAAGCCTGTAAAATCCAAAAAAGCGGGTTTTAGGAAGTATCTTGTTTCAGGATTGGTTGTCCTTATTATTGCTTTCCTTTCCCTTACGGTTTATTCCAGCATGCAGGGTCCTGGAGATTATGATAATTTTGCAAAATGCCTTTCAGAAAAAGGAGCAGTGATTTACGGAAATGACTTCTGCCAATATACCAACAAGCAGCTGAACTTTTTTGGAAAATCAAAAAAATACCTTAACTATGTGAAGTGCTTTGACAATAAACAGCTGTGTGATGAAAAGAACATAATGGTTACTCCGACATGGGAGATAAACGGAAAGATGTATGAGCAGGTTCAGAGCTTTGATGTTTTGTCTGCATTGACAGGATGTGAAGTGTAAGATATTCATAGGTAAAAGGGGGTAATCAAAATGGCCTGCAAGACAAAGAAGTCAGCAAAAAAAGCTAAGAAGCCTTCAAAAAAATCAAAAAAGAAATAATGCAGTTGGGAATTAATGATTGAATTTTCTTTATTGTTTTTTAGTTATTCTGTTTCAATTTTACTAGTATACCTCAGGTTTATAAATACAAAATCACTATTATTATTCAATGAGTGCAAAAGAATCATATTTTATCTTTGGTTTTGGGGGTAATAGAAGAGAATGCTTGAGTTAGTGAGCCTCTTTTTAGCAATGTTTTTAATCTTCAAAAAAATCAGAGATGAGTTTGGATGATATTATTGTGTGCCTAAAAAAGCAACCTTTTTATACTGTTTAAATTATTATATTTTATGGAGAATAAGCGGCTTGGAATACTCTTCCTGATTTTTAGCATGGTTTTCATGCTTTTTTTGTTTTATTTCAGCATGGGCATGAACAAAAAATCCAATGCTCTTGGATGTTATGTTAATCAGGAATGCGCAACCATCAGCAGTTTTTTGTCTGCCACTAATGTGGGCTTTGGATTTTTTGGATTTATGTTTGGTCTAGGATTTTATCTTTTGTTTTTCAATAAAACAGAAAACAGAATTCTTGAAAGGCTTGAAGAGGAGAAGAATAAAAAAATTGGAGAGGAGAGATTTGAGATTATCTTAAAAGCTCTTGATCCTTATGAACAGAAAGTTCTGAAAGCTGTAAAGGAACAAGAAGGGATTACACAAAATACTTTAAGGCTGCGGACAGATATGTCTAAGGCAAAACTAAGTTATGTTTTGCAGGAGCTTGAAAAGAGGAACCTTATTAAGAGGATTCAAAAAGGAAAGACTCTTGAAGTCTGGCTCAGAATCTGAGCCATGGATATTTGGTATTCGTCACCCTTCACCCTAAATCCTTGATTCTTGTTTACTCCCACAAAATACCCTGTTCCACCATTCTTTTAAAATAATTTTTTGCATATATTCTGAGTCAGTTGAAAGGATTTTTCATTATTATATAATTTATGGCAGACGCTAATGGCGGCTTCTTTTGGGATATTCATTCGGTTTGCTATCATTATGCAAAGTGTCTCTATATAGATCTCCGTACTTTTTACGAATACTCTTCTTAGCTTGGTGCAGCATGCTTTTTCGCCTGAAAAATTCTGCCGTTGATAGACGGGTTGTTTATTCAGATATTCTGCCGAAGATAACTTCCTAAACATGAATTTTAATAATTGATATCTGACATAATTCCGATTATTTAATCCAGCAAAACAGCTTAAGCTGCCGTGGGCTGTATAATTCAAGATTTGCAGATATTGCAACAGACTGGGCATAAATTTCTTTCTCAGAGTATTTGTCCGGAACACATATTCTGTTCATTTCACAGATTCTTGCTTCACATTCAAGATAATTTGGAAGCCTCTCATTTATCTTGTTTCTAACTTCTAACAATCCGACTTCTGGATTGTTAAAATCACTCCAATTAATTGGAAGAGGGCTTTCACCAGTTTCAGGATCATAATCGGACCTGTTCGCTTTTAATATGTCTTCTCTCAAAGTGTCGTTCAGCTCAATCTCTCTCAGGATAGAAAGCTCTATGTCATACATCTTCGAGGAGATATCTTCTTTTGAAATGCCTCCTTTGTTTAAAACTATCAGCAAAACTCCTATTATAAAAATTAATGATACAAAGGCTTCAACAATCCTTATCCATCCTTTTTTATTATCCATTTTATCACCACATCTTTATCCTAAGGAATCCTGGGTTTATATTTGCTTCTTTTCCAACATATTGTATTGGAATCTCTTCGACATAAATATTCACTTTC
>Ga0256830_1000967_pt1 | contig 21224 bp, 19 predicted proteins | sample 128326metaG_FD_190537 | JGI IMG/M metagenome (GOLD analysis project Ga0256830, IMG submission 190537) | Hydrothermal vent microbial communities from Lau Basin, Pacific Ocean - 128-326 | ecosystem: Environmental > Aquatic > Marine > Hydrothermal vents | place: Pacific Ocean: Lau Basin | collected... | reverse complement strand
CCTCGGCCTTCCTCCACGTAGGCCATCCGGTGACCGAGGACCGGGACGAACCGCTTCTTGGGTGGTCGGGTACGACGTGGCATGGGCCGATGCTACGCCGCACCGGGGAGTGAGCCGAGCGCACGGGGGGCCGCTTCGGCGTCGACCCGGCCGTGACGGCGTGGTGGACCGCCGGGACCGTCGGACACGCCCAGGCGTCGCCGGGCCCTTCGGACACCGAACACCGCGACCCCGGGCACGATCGGCTCGGCGAGCGAAGCTTCGGCGGCGAGATCCCGCCGTGACCGGAACGGCGACCGCCGACGTGCCTCGTCGGTGTTCCATGTATACCCTCGAGGCATGACCTCCAGTTCCGACCTGATCCGCGAAGCACGGCGCGAGCTCAGCGGCGCCCCCGAGGCGACACCGCGTATGCGCCTCGCCGTCGTGACGTGCATGGACGCGCGCATCGACCCGCTTCGGATCCTCGGGGCCACCGTCGGGGACATGCATGTCATCCGCAACGCAGGGGGGCTCGTCACCGACGACGTGGTCCGCTCCCTGACCGTCTCGGCCGTCGAGTTCGGAACCAGCCGGATCCACGTCATCATGCACACCGACTGTGGCATGCACGGTCTCGACGAGGCCGGTTTCCGCCGTCGGGCGATGGAGCGGACAGGCGCGACCCCGCCGGGACCGATGATGGGCTTCGACGACGTGACGGCGGAGCTGATCCGCGGCGTCGAACGGCTCAGGTCGTCGCCCTGTCTGAGCTGCGTCGACCGGGTCTCGGGATCGATCTACGACGTGCACGCCGCCACGTTGGAGCCGGTCGTCCCCTGAGGGTACGGCCCCCCTCCCCACCACGCCGAAGCCGCCCGTTTAACGTGGAGGAGGCGATGGAGACCTATCGAGGCATCGTCCATCAGTGGGAGCTGGACCACATGGGCCACCTCAACGTGCGCTTCTATCAGGCCATGTTCGAGGCGGCGTCGTGGCACGTCTACGGTGCGGTGGGCATCACGCCGGGGTGGATGCGGGAACACGACCGAGGCATGGCGGTGGTGGACCAACGCACCCGCTACCACGCCGAGCTGGGGGCCGGTGACCTGGTCGTGATCCGCTCGGAGGTCACCGACGTGCGGGACAAGACCCTCCATTTCGTCCACCATCTCTACGAGCTCGACTCGGGAACCGAAGCCGCCACCAGCGAGTTCGTCTCGGTCCACATCGACACCCGGGCCCGTAAGGCGTGTTCCCTCCCGCCCACGGTCCGAGACCGGGCCGAGGCCTGTGGGCTGCTCAGTCCCGGGTGAGGATGTGACGGAGGGCGGCGACCTGCTCCGCCACGCTCTCGAAGGAGCCGCCTCCCGACGTCGCCCGACGCTCCACCGAACCCCGGGTGTCCACCAACTCCAGGTCGTCGGGCTCGAACCTGGGATCGGCGGCCGCCAGGTCCTCTCCGGTGGCTTCGTCCAGTTCGCGGCCCGACCCGACGAGCCTCGCCACCAGTTTCCCGACGGCGGCGTGGGCTTCCCGGAACGGCACCCCTCGCCGGACCAGGGCTTCGGCGAGGTCGAGGGCGGTGGTCCACGGTGACGGCGGCGGAGGGTGGAACTCGGCGCTGGACAGCATTCCCCCCAACGCTTCGAGGGTGGCGGCGAGGGTGTCGTCGGCCCGGAACAGGTGCTCCTTGTCCTCTTGGAGGTCGCGGTTGTAGGCGAGGGGCAGCCCCTTTTGGAGGGCGAGCAGCGCGGTGAGGTCGCCGATCGTCCCCGCCGACCGTCCCCGGGCCAGCTCGGCGATGTCGGGGTTCTTCTTCTGTGGAAGGGCGGACGAACCGGTCGTGTAGCGATCTCCGAAGGTCACCCAGCCGAACTCGCTCGACGCCCACAGGATCAGTTCTTCGGAGAGGCGGGAGAGATGGACCATCGCCTGGGCGCAGCACCACACGTATTCGGTGACCAGATCCCGGGAACCGACCGCGTCGATCGAGTTGCCGAAGACGACGTCGAAGCCGAGCTCCCGGGCGCAGAACACCGGATCGAGGGGCAGGCTGGAGCCGCCGCCGGCACCGGCCCCGAGGGGTGACACGGCGAGACGTTCCCGGACCTGTTGGAACCGCTGCCGGTCCCGTGACACCATCCAGGCGTAGGCGAGGAGGTGGTGGGCGAGGGGGATCGGCTGGGCCTGCTGGAGGTGGGTGTAGACGGGCACCACCACCTCGGTGTTCTCCTCGGCGAGGGAGACGAGCATCAACCCGAACCGACCGAGGCGTTCTACCTGTTCCGATGCGGCTCGTCGCAGGTACAGCCGTTCGTCGACGGCGATCTGGTCGTTGCGGGACCGGCCCGTGTGGAGCTTCTTGCCGACATCACCGACCAGTTCGACGAGGCGGCGTTCCACCGCGCTGTGGACGTCCTCGTCGTCGTCGGTGAACCGGAACGTCCCCTCCCGGGCCTCGTCCAGGATGGTCTCCAATCCCCGGCGGAGGGTTTCGGCTTCTTCGGCGGACAGCAGCCCGACCCTCCCCAGCATCGCCACGTGGGCGAGGGAACCGACCACGTCGTCGGCGAGCAGCCGCCGATCGGTCGGCGACACCGTGTAGTCCCACAGGACCCGGTCGGGTGGTTCTTCGAACCGTCCACCCCAGAGGGTCGTCACTCTCCGGCTCCGAGACGTTCCTCGGCGAGTCTCCGAAGGCGGAGGGCGTTGAGGCGGATGAAACCGGCGGCGTCGGCCTGGTCGTACACGTCGTCCTCCTCGAAGGTGACGGTCGCCCGGTCGTACAGGTCGTGGTGGGCGGACCGTCGGCCCTCCACGACGACGCTGCCTTTGTAGAGCTTGAGGCGGGCCTCGCCGTTCACCCGGGTCTGGACCTCGTCCATGAACGCCTGCAGGGCCTCGCGCTCGGGGGCGAACCAGAACCCGTTGTAGACCATCTCGGCGTAGCGGGGGATCAGCTCGTCGCGGAGGTGGGCCACCTCCCGGTCGAGGGTGATGGACTCCACCGCCCGGTGGGCGTGATGCAGGATCGTGCCGCCCGGAGTCTCGTACACGCCCCGGCTCTTCATCCCGACGAACCGGTTCTCGACGATGTCCACCCGTCCCACGCCGTGGCGGCCCCCCACCTCGTTGAGGTGGGTGAGCAACTCGACGGGATCCATCGCTTCACCGTCCACCGCCACCGGGTTGCCTCTCTCGAAGGCGATGGTGATCACCTCGGGGGTGTCGGGCGCCTCTTCGGGGTCGGTGGTCATCCGGAACATCCCCTTCGGGGGCCCCTCCCAGGGGTCTTCCAACACACCTCCTTCGTAGGAGATGTGGAGGAGGTTCGCGTCCATCGAATACGGCTTCTCCGGGGTGACCGGCACCGGGATCCCCCGGCTCTCGGCGTAGGCGATGAGGTCGGCGCGGCCCTTCAGCTTCCATTCCCGCCAAGGGGCGATCACCTCGATGTCGGGGTCGAGGGCGTAGGCGGCCAGTTCGAACCGGACCTGGTCGTTGCCTTTGCCGGTCGCCCCGTGGGCGATGGCGTCGGCGCCGGTCGCCGCCACGGTCCGCATCATCCCCCGGGTGATGATCGGGCGGGCGAGGGAGGTGCCGAGGAGGTAGTAGCCCTCGTACACGGCGTTGGCCCGCAGAGCCGGGAAGACGGCGTCGGTGACGAACTCTTCCCGCAGGTCCTCGACGACGGCTTCGACGGCGCCGGTCGCCATGGCTTTCTCCCGCGCCTCCGCCACCTCGTCTCCCTGCCCGACGTCGGCGGTGTAGGTGATGACCTCCGCCCCGTGTTCCTCCCGCAACCAGGCGAGGATGACCGAGGTGTCGAGGCCGCCCGAGTAGGCGAGGACGACTCTCTTCATGGGTTCTCTCCGATTCGTTCGAGGCGTGCGGCCAGTTCGGCTGCGTCGTTGTGTTCGGTGGTGATGACGAGGACGGTGTCGTCGCCGGCGACCGTCCCCAGGACGTCGGCGACCCGTGCCCGGTCGATGGCGCCGGCGACCACCTGGGCGGCACCGGGCGGTGTCCGCACGACGACGAGCTGCCCGCTGCCGACGATCGACTCGGCATATTCGTCGAGGACGTGGGCGAGTTCCTCCAGGGCGGTGTCGACTTCGTCGGAGCCGCCGAGCACGTACCGGTGGCTGCCGTCTTTGCTGGCACCGATGGCGGCGAGGTCACGGGAGACGGTGGCCTGGGTGACGCCGTGGCCTCGCTCGGCGAGCAGCTCGACGATCTCCGCCTGGCTCCGGACGACGTGCTCTTGGAGGAGCCGTCGTAGGAGACGCCGTCGGGATGCGGTGTTGGCCATGGGAGACATTATACGTATATGCGCATAGAGTCCCAACTGTCAGCCGATCGTCACCCCGAGGCCGACGCCGATGACATAGGTGACCCCGGCGGCGACCAGTCCCAGGATCAACGAACGCAGGCCCGTCCGCACCAGGCCGGTTCCCGTCACCAGGGCAGTGGTGGCGCCGAGGAGGAACAGGCCGCCCGCCGCCAGCCCCAGACTCGTGAACACCGCCGACGTGCCCTCCAGGAAGAAGAAGGGGATCACCGGGATGATCGCCCCGACCGAGAACAGCAGGAACGAGGCGATCGCCGCCTCCCAGGCCGACCCTCCGAGCTCCTCGGGGTCGATCCCCAGCTCTTCGCGGACCTTCGTGTCCAAGAAGGCGTCGGGGTCACGCATCACGTCCTTGGCGGCCCGCATCGCCTCCTCGGCGTCCATCCCCTTCGCCTGGTAGATGAGGGCGAGCTCCTCCGCCTCCTCCTCGGGCATCATGAGGATCTCTTCCCGTTCCGTCTCGATCTGGGCCTGATGAAGCTCCCGGGAGCTCTGCACCGACAACCACTCGCCGAGCGCCATCGAGATCGCCCCCGCCAACAGGCCGGCAAGGCCGGACAGCAGCACCGCCGTCGTGCTGAACGCCGCCCCGGCCACCCCCATCACGAGGGACGTGTTCGACACGAGCCCGTCGTTCGCGCCCAGCACCGCCGCCCGCAGCGCGTTGCCACCCACCGCCCGGTGGCGACCCTCCAGACGGGCCAGTACGCCGCCCCGCACACCGTTGCGTGCCTCCTTGCGGAGGGCGTCGAGGATGACGGCATGGGCCCGTTCGTCGGCGGGAAGCGACGTCCCTGCGGCTTCCGGCTGATCGTCGTACATGGTCCGACCGCTCATCTCGGCGCTCGCCATCACCTGGGCGAGGACCCCAGGTCCCATCCGCCGAGCCAGCCAGGCGAGGATCCGTGACCGCGGCTCGGGTTCCCGGGACGGAACGTCGGCTCCGATCTCGACGAGCTTCTCCTCCCAGAGGGCGGCGTGGCGCTCTTCGGTCTCCGCCAGCCGCAGGTAGACCCCCCGGATCGTCTCGTCGTCCTCGAGTTCGGCGGCGACCCGATACAGGTAGGCGCTGTTGATCTCCTCGGTGAAGTTCCGTCGATATCGCGCGGCGTCCTTCGTCATATTCCAACCCTCCTCCCGGTGACGCTAGCCGGACGCACCGTCGAGGGTGTCGAGGGGGAACGGTGCGCCATGGCCGGGCACGACCACGTCGACGACGCCGACCAGGGCCCGCCGCCACGACTCCAAAGCGGCCTGGTCGGTGGCGAAGGGATCCCGTTCGGGTCCACCCTCGAACCACCACAGGTGGGTGAGGGCGTAGAGGCCTTCGACGGTGCCCACCAGGGTGGTGACGTCCTGGGGCGTGTGGCCGGGGGTGGCGAGGAGCCGCACCGACGGGCTCACCTCGAAGCCGTCGGCCGGGCGGGTCGTCCACCGGTCGCGGTGGTAGATCGCCCAGTGGTCATGGACCCGGGCCTCGGGGAAGAGCCCGGCGTGGAGGGTGTGGTCGGGGTGGTGGTGGGAGAGGACGACGTCGGTGACGTCGCCCGGCCCGAGACCGACGTCGGCGAGGGGGTCGAGGATCGCCGCCGGTGACGCCACCATCCCCGGGTCGACGACGATCCGGTGGTCGCCGTCGACGACGAGGCTCACCGTCGAGGTCACCCGCTCTCCCACGGAGCCGGGATGCAGCAGATGCAGGCGGGCGGTTCGGGATCGGGGCAGCTCCATGCCGGGATCCTACGGCGCCTGGCGGCGACGGTCGATCCCCGGGAGCGGCGCCGTCCAGCGCCACACTCCGACGACGCCCCGGTCGACCCCTCGGACGACGAGGTCGCCGTCGGTGAAGACGACGCCTCGTCCCGTCAGGACTCCGGGGAAACCGTGGCGGACGTCGACGGGGATCGGCGTCCACTCCTCACCGTCCGCCGACACCCACAGGGCCGAGCCGGAGGGGTCCGTCGCCACCGCCAGTTCACCGACCGTGCCGAGGGACCAGGGTGAGAAAGGCGCCGGAAGGTCGGCGACGACGGTCCCTCCCCGCCCGTAGACGACCACCCGGGGACCCCCCTCTTCTCCTTCGGCGCCGACCACCAGCCGGTCACCGACCCGGGCGAGGCCGACGGCGGTGGCCCCCTCGGGGAGGGTCGGCGGGTCGACGCCGACGCCGACGAGGAGCTGGCGGTACCCGGATCCGGCGCCCAAGACCACCACCCCACCCTCCCAGGGGGCCGCCGTGTACACGTACTCGACCCCTTCAGGCGCCGTCGCCACGTCGACGGTCTCCAGGTCGGGGTCTACGGCGACGGGGCCGATCCCCACCACCGTCGACCCGTCGTCGAGGACGATCAGAGGTGCCACCGGCTGGCGGGCTTCGGCGACGACCGTCCAGTTCACCCCGTCGACGGACCGCCACACCGCCGGCTCCCGACCGTCGGACCATCCCGACAGGTACCAGGCACCGCCGACCCGGACCACCCCCTCGACCTGGCCGGCGTCCCGGGAACCCCACGAAGGCTGCACGAGCTCGTCCCCCACCATGATCCGGACGCCTTCAGCTTGGATCACCGTCAGCTCGGCCGAGTGGTAGACGACGAAGGCGGCGACCCGGCCCGGCACCTCCAGATCCACCCGTTCCCAGCCCGGCTGCCTCGCCGGCGTCACGACTTCGCCGGGACGCCGGGACCACATCACCGGCTGGCCGGCGGCCGCGCCCACCACCAGGTCCCGGACGACCCCACCCACCCACAGGCGCCGGCCGGGTGAGCCGCCGAACGGGCACCGGAGACACGGGTCGGGTAGGAGGACCTGTTCCCAGGTGCGGCCGTCGGGCGAGGCCCAGATCTGAGAACTCGTCCCCAACGCCCCGGCGGCGATCGCCACCAGTTCGTCACCGACGACCCCCACCTCGGTGACGAGACGCTCGGCCAACCCTTCGGGTTCGGCCCAACCCCACCCGTCCGGTCCCCGCCGCCACAGGATCGCCCGCGGTGTGTCGTCGACCAGGGTGGCGGAGACGGCCACCATCCGGGTGCCGGTCGCCGCCACCGACCGGAACACCTGGCCCGTCGGCCACACCCGGTCGCCTTCGGTGAGCACCCACCGTCGACCGGCGTCGGTCGACTCCCAGAGCCGAGCCGCGCCGCCACCCGCCCCGCCGGCGACCATCCGTTCGGCGCCACCGGCGACGCTCCACAACGCGCCGCCGTCCCAGCCTCCCGTGTCGACCTCCGCCGACTGCCAGGTGATTCCATCCTCCGACCACCACGCCGCCGGTTCGTTGCGGGGGTCGGGTGACGGAGACAGTTCGGGCCACATCCGTGCCGTGCCTCTCCAGCCGACGGCGACGAGGTCGTCGTCGATGGTCGTCACCTCCATCACCCCGCCCGGCCCGCCGGGGAGGTCGACGACCCGGACGGTCCCACCGGAAGGGTCGAGGAGCCAGACGGTGGGCGAGGTGTCGACGACGTCCGCCGACGGGTCGCCGTCGATCGTGGCACCGACGGCCACCACGACGTCGGAGCTGGCGGCCAGACCGGTGACGACCCCGTCGAGCTCGGTGAAGATCTCCCAGGTCGTGTCGTCGTCCGACCGCCACAGGGTCGTCGAGGTTCCGCCACGGCCCTTCACTTGGGCGGCGACCCCGCCGCCGCCCGGCAGGCGGACGACGGCGCCGAACCGTCCCTCCCCGGGGAACCAGGTCGGCACCCACTCGCCCTCCAGGGCCGAGACCTCAGGCAGCGTCGTCGTGGTGGTGGTGGTGAAGGCGAGCGGCGGCGCCGGAACCTCACCCCGCTCGGACGGCGGGGACCGAACCGACGTGGAGCTGCCCCACAGCACCGCCACCGCCGCGGCCACCGCCACCACGGTGACGACGACCGCCGTCCACCGCGACCGGGTCCCCGGCGAGCCGTTCTCGGAGTCGGCCGGGACCACCGACGAGTCTTCCATACCCCTTGAACGTACCCGAACACGGGGTGGTTTCCCGGCCGTCGTTCAGGGGACGGGGAGCGGTCCGGTCCAACGCCACAGGGCCGGATGCCCGGCGTCGAAACCCCGGACCGCCAGGGGACCGTCGGTGGCGACGGGCCCGAGGAGCGTGCCGCCGATCCCGGCGGGGACGTCGGCAGGAACCGGCATCCAGTCCACCCCGTCGGCGGTCACGTACACGACGTCGACGTCGACGCCGGAGACGCCCGCCATCAGGTCGCCGACCCGCACGAAGGACCACGGCGACACCGGCGTCACGGCCTCCCCTACCGGGGCGCCGTCGGCGTCGAAGGCGACGATCCTGGAGCCGTCGGCGTCGAAGCCTCCCACCACGAGCCGTCCCCCGACCGTCGCCACCGAGACCGGGCGCACACGGGCCGGCAGGGCGACCTCGCCGCCGGGACGTGCCGTCACCCGACCGTCGAAGTCGAGGACGAAGATCCTTCCTTCCACTACCGCGTAGGCGTTCCCCTCCACGTCCCCGACCACCCGCATCCCGGAACGCACGCCCGCCGGTACGAGGCCGGTGCCGACGACCCACACCTCGTCGCCGGCCTCGGCGACGACCGGCGCGGCGTCGGCTCTTCCCGGGCCCGTCGCCGCCAGCTTCCAGTCCTCCCCGTCGGTCGAGACCCACACACCAACCTCGCCCGTCGCCGTCCAGCCTGCCAGCCACCAGGCCCCGCCCGCCTCCGCGACGGTGGAGACGGCGGCGGGATCCATGCCCTCCCAGACCGTGGTCGAGCGGCGTCCGTCCACCAACGTGACGATCCGGCGGCCGTCCAGGACCGTCAGCCGGTCCGAGACGTAGACGGCGACCTCATCCGGCAGGATCGGGAGGTCGAGTCGCCGCCATCGGGACCCGACGTCCGCCAGCAGACGGACCGGAGCCTCCCGGCTCCACAGGACCGGCTGACCGAAGCCGGATCCCACCATCACCGTCGTCTCCCCGGACGATGCGGCGTCGACGACCCGGAACGGCCGGCGGAGAACCTGCGGACAGCCGGGGCAGGGAGTCGACACCGCCACCCCCTCCCAGGTGCGCCCGTCCGCCGACTCCCACACGAACGGCGACCCCGCCAGCCCGCTCCGGGCGAAGGCCAACAGCATCCCGTCCGCCACGTCCACCCGCCCGACGAGGCCGACGGTGACCCCTTCGGGTTCGATGGCCTCCCATCCGTCGTCCCCCATCAGCCACATCGTCGCCACCGAAACATCCCCGACCCGCACCGACAACGCCACCGTGGCCGACGGGGTGGATGCGATCGACCGGAAGGCCTCCAATGCCGGCCACTCCCCCCTGCCCTCCCCGACCAGCCGCCAGGTCACACCCCCGTCGTCCGATGCCCACAGCCGGGCCCGGTTCCCGGTCCGCCCTCCGGCCACGAGGCCGTCCCCCACCCGGGTGACCGCCGCCACCCAACCGGAGCCTTCGCTCTGCACCTCCACCCGCCGCCAGGACACACCCCCGTCCTCCGAGCGCCACACCGCCGGCCTGGCGAACCCCCGGGGCACCAGCAACTCGTCGAAGATCCCCTCGGTCGCTAGCTCTCCCTCCCATCCCACCGCCACGAAACCGTCGTCGAGGCGGGTCACGCCGGTGGCCACCCCGGAGGCAGCCCCCGGCAGGACGACGACCTCCGAGGGTTCGGCCCCCGGGTCGCCCCGCCAGACGACCGGCGTCGGCGAACCCCGCCTCCGGACCACCGACGCGACGCCGCCGGGGATGAACCCGACGGCCACGGTCCCCTCCGGTCCCGCCACGAGATCCGTCACCCAGCCCGCGGTGACGTCGCCCATCGCCCACGAGCCCGGCTCCGTCGACGTCCACCATCTCGCCCGGCCCACCGTCCGGTTCTGGACGGCGACGAACCCGTCCCCGGACGCCACCACCCGGCTGAGCCGGCCCTCACCCGGGAGGACATTCGCCACCCAGTCCCCGGCGAACGAACGGGCCGCACCGGTGGTGGTGGTTCGGAACGACGGCATGGGGGAGTCGATCGGCGGCGACTCGACCGTTCCTCCCGGGCCGTCGCCTCCGAACAGCATCGCCAGGCCCACCACGGCCACGGCGAACACCACCACCGCCACACCGCGGCGGGGGCGCACCACACCGGGAGATGCCTCCTCCCGGTCTTCGGGTACGACCGGAGGCTGCCCCATGACCACCAAACGTACCCGCCGCTCCGTCGACAGCCGGCGGCGATAATGCCCCCGTGGAGACGGGACCGTGACCTACACCCTGCTGCTGGGAGGAGCCCGGAGCGGCAAATCGGCCCTGGCCGAGGAGATGGCCAAGACTCGGCGGGAGGAGGTGGTGTTCGTCGCCACCGCCACCGCCGAAGACGACGAGATGGCCGAGCGGATCGCCCTCCACCGTCGGGGACGGCCGACGTCGTGGACCACCGTAGAAGAGCCCTCGGACCTCGCGGCCGCGCTCGGCCGGGTCGACGCCGACGCCTTCGTCGTCCTCGACTGTCTCACCCTGTGGGTCTCCAACCTGTGTGCCGAAGGCCTCGACGACGACACGGTCCTCCGCCGGGGCGACGAACTGGCACGCCTGCTCGCCCGGCGTCCCGGCTCCGGCGTCGTGGTGTCGAACGAGGTGGGATCGGGGATCGTGCCCGTCGACGACCTGGCCCGCCGCTACCGGGACCTCCTCGGTCGGGTGAACATCGGTTTCGCCACCCACGCGGAACGTACCCTGCTGGTCGTGGCCGGGAAGACGTTGGAGCTGCGATGAGCGGCCTCCGCTACGCCGTCGGTCTCCTCACCCGGATCCCGGTCGCCGGGACCCTCGACGACGCCGCCCGTTCCCGCTCCCTCCCCTGGTACCCGGTCGTCGGCGCCGGTGTCGGACTCGTCACGGGCATCGCCGCCTACGGCACGGCCTACGTCCTCCCCGACCTGACCGCCGGGTTCGTCGCCGTCGCCGTGGCGGCGATCACCACCGGGGCCCTCCACCTCGACGGCCTCGCCGACCTCTTCGACGGCTTCGTCGGCGGCCGCGACCGAGAAGACCGCCTCCGCATCATGCGCGACCCTCGGCTCGGGACCTTCGGGGCGGCGGCCGTCTTCGTCGCCCTCGCCGTCCATGCTTCCCTCCTCGCCGCCATCGCGTCCCAGCTCCTCGTCGTCGCCGCGGCGGCGGCAGCCGGAGCGGTGAGCCGGGCCGTCACCGCCGTGGTCCTGGGGACGACGCCCAGCGCCGCCGCCGGGCTGGGGGCGAGCCACGCCGGGGCCGCCACCCGCTTCGGCATCGTCGTGGCAGGTGGAGCCGGCGTCGGCGCCGCGGTCGGACTCGGCGGCGGCGGCGTCGCCGGCCTGGCGGTGGGGGCCGTCGCCGCCGCGGTGGTGGTCCGCTGGGCCCGCCGGATGATCGGTGGGATCACCGGCGACGTCCTCGGGGCCGTGCAGGTGGTCTCGGAGCTGGGGTTCCTCGCAGGGGTGGTGGGGATGAGCCGATGGTGACGTTGTGGCTGGTGCGTCACGGTGAGACCGACTGGAACGCGCAGCGCCGCTTCCAGAGCCGCACCGACGTCCCCCTCAACGAGGTGGGTCGCCGCCAGGCCCGCCGCCTCGCCGCCGAACTGGAACGGAGAACCTACGCCGGGGTGTGGAGTTCGGACCTGACCCGGGCGAAGGAGACCGCCGAGATCGTCTACGGCCCACCCACCGTCGACCGGCGCCTCCGCGAGATCGATCTCGGGGAGCTGGAAGGACGGCGGTGGGAGGACCTCGACCCGGAGATCCAGGCGGCCCTCGCCGCCTTCGCAGGGTTCGCCGCGCCCGGCGGCGAACGGTACGACCAGTTCGAGACCCGGGTGCTGTCCTTCGTCGACGACCTGTCCCCGGGCGAGCATCTCGTCGTCACCCACGGCGGGGTGATCCGGCTTCTCCGGCGGGTGTTCGGCTACGAGGACCTCTTCCCCGCCCCGGGTTCGCTGACGGTGCTCGACGTGGAAGGATGAGTCCCCCGGACGGCGGCGACGGCCGCCGCGAACCGACGGACCGCTTCGTCGGTCTCTTCGGCGGAGATGCTGAGGGGCGGTGCGAACCTGACGGCGTCGGGACGGACCGCGTTCACCACCAGGCCGTGGTCGGAGAGGGCGGCGGCGACGACGTCGGAGGCCACCGCCGCGTCCAAGACGGCAGCCAGCAGCAGGCCGCGGCCCCGCACCTCCACCACCCCGGCCACCGATTCGAGTCCTGCCCGGAGCTGGTCGGAGCGTGCCCGGCAGTTGGCCAACAGGCCCCGCTCCTCGATCTCGTCGAGTACCGCCAGGGCGGCCCGGCACACCACCGGGCCGCCTCCGAAGGTGGTGGCGTGGTCACCGGGCTCGAACGCCGCCGCCACCCGGTCGGAGGCGAGACACGCCCCGACGGGGAGGCCGTTGGCGAGGGCCTTGGCGACGGTGGCGATGTCGGGGACGAAACCGAGGGACTGCCACGAGAACCAGGTCCCGGTACGCCCGATCCCCGCCTGGACGTCGTCGACGATCAGCAGCACGCCCTGTTCGTCACACAGCTTCCGGAGGCCCTGGAGGTATTCGGGTGAGAGGGGGATCACCCCGCCTTCACCTTGGATGGTCTCGACCAGGACGGCGGCGGTGTCCGCTCCGACCGCCGCCGACATCGCCTCCAAGTCGCCGGCGGGGACCTGGACGAATCCCGGCGGGAGCGGCCGGAACGTCGCCTGTTTTGCGGGCTGGCCGGTGGCGGCCAGAGCCGCCAAGGTCCGCCCGTGGAACGACCCGTCCAGAGAGACGATCCGGTAGGCGTCGGGGCCTCTGCGGCTCTGACTCCACCGGCGCGCCAGCTTGATGGCCGCTTCGTTGGCGGTCGCCCCGTCGTTCGAGAAGAACACCCGGTCGAGACCCGACAGCCCGACGAGTCGCTCCGCCAGATCCACCATCGGGGTCGTGTAGAACAGGTTGGAGACGTGGACGAGGGTGGAGAGCTGTTCGCAGGCGGCGTCGGCGACTCGCCGGTTCCCGTGACCGACCGCGACCACCGCGAGGCCTCCCAGGCAGTCGAGATACCGGTTGCCGTCGGTGTCTTCCAGCCACGAGCCTTCGCCTCGGACGAAGGTGACGGCGAACCGCCCGTAGGTCTGCATGACCACACGGGCTTCCCGTTCGGCCACCGGGTTCACGGCGTCTCTCCGGTGTGGGTGATCATCGTCCCCACCCCTTCGGACGTGAAGATCTCCAACAGCAAGGCGTGTTGGACCCGCCCGTCGAGGATGTGGGCTTGGCGTACACCGTTGGCCATGGCCGTGACCACCGAGGTCAACTTGGGCAGCATGCCCCCCTCCATGTCGCCGACCAGGGTCTCCAGCTCGGCCAGCGACATCCGGCTGATGAGGGTGTCGGGGTCGTCCAGATCTCGGTACACGCCTTCGACGTCGGTGAGGTAGACGAGCTTCTGGGCGCCGAGGGCGGCGGCGAGGGCCGCGGCGGCGCTGTCGGCGTTGCAGTTGTAGACGGCCCCGTCGGCACCCCGGGCGATCGGCGCCACCACCGGGACGAGGCCCTCGGCGATGAGCCGGCGGATCAGGTCCGAGTTCACCGTCTCGATCTCCCCGACGAACCCGAGACGGGGATCCTTCTGGCGTGCGACGAACAGCCCGGCGTCGAGGCCCGACACGCCGATCGGACTGGCACCGTGACCGGCGAGGAGACGGACGATGTCGACGTTCACCTCGCCGACCAGTACCCGCTGCACCACCCCGATGGCTGCTTCGTCGGTCACCCGGAGGCCGTCGACCCACACCGGCTCGATCCCCTCCCGGTTCATCGCCTCGCTGATCTGGGGGCCGCCGCCGTGGACGACGACCGGGTGGATGCCGACCATCGCCAGCATCGTGACGTCCCCGGCGAACGACTCACGCAGCGCGGGGTCTTCCATCGCCGAGCCTCCGTACTTGATCACGACCACCCGGCCGCGGAACTGGCGGATGTAGGGCAGTGCCTCCATCAGGATCCGGGCCTTGCCCATCGACTGGGCGATGCGGCTCTTCGCCGGGTCGGGACGGGTGTGCCCGATGGTCATGACCGACCGCCGTTGAAGGTCACGTACTCGGGGGTGAGGTCGGTGGTGAGGATCTCCGCCTCCCCCAACCCCGTGCCCACCACCACGTCGACGGTGAAATCTCCCGCCATGGCGTCGACGACGGCGTCCACGTCCAGGTCGGGCACGGTCATCCCGTCCCGCGCCACCACCGTCCCGGCGTAGGAGACGGTGACCGCTGCCGGGTCGAAGGGCACCCGTGCCGACCCCAAGGCGGCGAGGATCCTCCCCCAGTTCGGGTCCGGTCCGTAGAACGACGACCGGACGAGGGCCGAGTCGGCGACCGCCCGGCCCAGGAGGCGGGCGACGGCGTCGTCGGCGGCTCCGCGGATCCGCACCGTGACGACTCGGGTCGCCCCTTCGGCGTCGGCGGCGATCGCCCGAGCCAGGTCACGGCACACCGCTTCCACGCCTTCCGCCAACGCCTCCGGTTCCACCTCCCCTGCCTCACCCGACGCGGCGAGGATGACGGTGTCGTTGGTGGATTCGCATCCGTCGACGTTCAGGCAGTTGAAGGTGGTCTCCACCGCCCGGCGGAGGATCCGCTGGAGGGTGTCCCGGTCGGCGGCGGCGTCGGTGGTGAGCACCGCCAGCATCGTGGCCATGTCAGGGCGGATCATCCCTGCTCCCTTCGCCATCCCCCCCACGACGAACCCGTCCCCCCAGAAGGTGGCCTCCTTGGGAACGGTGTCGGTGGTGAGGATGGCGGTGGCGGCGGCGGTGCCATGGGCGGCAGAGGCGAGGGTCTGGCCGACCAGGTCTGGCAACACCCCCGTGATCAACCCCACTTCCAGCACGTCACCGATCGGGCCCGTCGAACACACCAGCACCTCCTCGGGGAGACAGCCGATCTCGGTGGCGACGGCCTTCGCCGTCTCCGACGCCGCCACCAACCCCGGTTCCCCGGTGCCGGCGTTGGCACAGCCCGAGTTGAGGATGACGGCCCGCACCCCCAGGTCTTCGCCGAGGTGACGCCTGCTCACCTGCACCGGCGCCGCCGGAGCACCGTTGCGGGTGAACACCGCCGCCGCCGGGACCGCCCGGTCCGCCATCACCAACGCGACGTCGAGTTGTCCGTCGGGTTTGATGCCGGCGGCGATCCCTCCGGCCCGGAACCCTTTGGCCGCGGTGACGCTCATGATCCACCTCCTATCATGGCATCCATCCCGCCATGGGCAGCCCCGTCTCCTCGGAGAGCCCGACGGCGAGGTTGGCGCATTGGACGGCTTGGCCCGCCGCGCCCTTCAGGAGATTGTCGATGGCGGCCAAGGCGACGACCTGGCCGGTGTGCTCGTCGACGACGGCGGTGACGAGCGCCCGGTTCGAGCCGACCACCCAGCGGGTCTGGGGGGGACGGTCGATCACCTCCACGAAGGGACGCCCCGCATACGCCTCGTCGAGCGCCCGGCGGACGGCGGCGGTGTCCGCCCCCTCCGCCGCCGGCGCGGTCACGGTCGCCGCCAGCCCCCGCTGCATCGGGACGAGATGGGGGGTGAAGGTGACGGGACGTTCCTCACCGACGGTGAGACCGATCCCCATCTCGATCTCGGGCCGGTGCCGGTGCGTCGCCACCCCGTAGGCCCGGACACCTTCGTCCACCGCCCCGAACAGGAGATCTTCGGAGAGTTTCCGGCCCGCACCCGAGACCCCGGAGAGGCAGTCGGCGACGACTCCCCCCGGCGCCACCAGACCTGCTCGGAGGAGGGGCACCAGCGCCAGCAGGACCGCCGTCGGGTAGCAGCCCGGTGCCGCCACCCGGCGTCGTCCGGCGACGTCGACGAGTTCGGGCAGCCCGTACACCCACCGTCCCAGCTCGTCGGGGAAGGGATGGTCGGAGCCGTAGGCGTGGCGGTACCGGGTGGGGCTGTCGAGACGGAAGTCGGAGCCGAGGTCCACCACCACCGTTCCCCGTTCGGCCAGCAGATGGCCGATCTCGGCCGACGCGCCGTGGGGCAGGGCGAGGAAGGCGACGTCGGTGTCGGGGACGTCGTCGGGGCTGCTCGGGCCGAGTACCCGTTCACCGCCGGTGAGGTGGGGGTGCACCGACCCGAGGACGTCTCCGGCGCGACGGTGGGCACCGAGGTAGACGAGGTCGAAGGCGGGGTGTTCGTCCAGGAGACGGACGAGTTCCCCGCCGGCGTATCCGGACGCTCCGAGCACCGCGACGCTGACAGACATGGGGATCAGTATACGCATATGCGAATAACATTCGCCCTCACCCCCTCCCTCCCCCGTTTTGACAGCGCGATCGGGCGATATACGCCGGATCTGGCTGTCAAAACGGGAGGGTGGGCCTCATCCCGGGGGTGCCAGCCCCCGCTGCGGCATCGGAGGGATCTGCGGGTCCTCGACGAAGGCAGTGACCAGCTCCGCCGCCTCCGCGCCGAGGCGCTCCTCCACCAGCGCGACGAAATCCTCCGTGGTGGCCGACCGGCCGCCGAAACGCCGCACCCACTCCTCCAAGACCTCGAACACCCCCTCGTCGCCGACCAGATCCCGCAAGGCCACCAACGTGAGGCCTCCCCGCTGATACACCGACGCCGAGAACAGCTCGTCGGCCCGAGGGTGGTCGGGTGGCGGATACGCCTCGCGAGCCTGGCGGGCCGCATCCTCCGGCGGCACCCCCGAAGATGCCCGGTCGAGCCCGCTCATCGTCCGGTAGGCCCGCATGACCTGCCGGTCGTAGACCTCGGAACCCACGTCGTGCTCCGCCCACAACCATTGCCCGAACGTGGCGAACCCTTCGTTCAGCCAGATGTCGTCCCAGCGGGCCACGGTGACGGCGTCACCGAACCACTGGTGGGCCAGCTCGTGGGCGACCACGGCTTCGCCCCAGGCGAGGGACGGGCTCGTGTAGGTCGACACCTCCTGGGTCTCGAGGGCGGCACGCAGGCTCTCGTCTTCGACGATGAGGGCACCGATCCGTTCGAAGGGGTAGGGGCCGAACCGCTCGGCGAAGAACTCGACCATCTCCCCTTGACGCCTGAACGGCTCCAACCGCCCCTCGGGGATGTCGGGGTCGAACCAGGTGGTCACGGGGATCGAACCCGCGGGCGGCTCGGCCCGTTCCCGAAACGGCCCGATCCCCAAAGGGACCAGGTACGGCGCGATGGGGTCGTCGATCACCCAGCGGTACTCCCTCCGTCCGTCCCCGACCCGACGACTGCTGCGCTCTCCGGCCGAGACGACCACCACGTCCTCGGGCACGGTCACCGTCAACGTCATCGTCGCCCGGTCGCGGGGATGGTCGTTGGCGGGGAACCATCCGGCGGCTCCGTCGGGCTGGTCGAACACGTAGATCGTGTCCCCCACCTTCCTCCAGCCCGGAGCGAAGGGGACCGCCCCTTCGGGCACCGGACCGGGGACTCCCTCGTAGACGACCGTCACCACGAACACGGCGCCGGCCGGGATCGGCTCCGCCGGGACGACCACCAGCTCCCGTCCCCGACGGCGCCAGGTCGCCGCACCCTGTCGTTCGGCGACGGCGACGTCGACCGACCGCACCTCCATCCCCACCAGATCCAGGTTGAAGGACGACAGGTCGTGCAACGCCACCGCTTCGACCGCGGCGACACCGCGGACCATGCCCGCAGCCGGTTCCACCTCCAGTTCGAGCCGGTAGTGGGCCACGTCGTATCCCCCGTTGCCGAGGTTCGGGTAGAGCGGGTCTCCGATCCCGGGAGCCCCCGGGCGAGGGTCGACGGTCCGGACGTTCACCGGACTCGTCGAAGACGGAGCCGAACCGGCGGTGGTGGACGACGGGCCCGGATCCGAGCCGGCACAGGCGGCGACGACCAGGCTCAACGCCAGGAGCCCGTGGAGCTTGCTCATCCTTCGCCGTCGGCCCCCGCAGGAGGTGGTCCCGGGTCGGGGAGGCCGCGCTCCACCGCCCAGCGTCTCACCATCTCGAAGGCTTCGGAAGGCGGGTACGGGCCTTCGTCGATCCGCCGCTCCAGCAGCATCTTCATGATCTCACCCACCATCGGCCCCGGCTCGATGCCGAGGTAGGCGATGACGTCGTGGCCGTTGATCGGAGGCCGGAGCTTCGACAGCTCCTCTTTCGCCATGAGCTCGTCGATCCGCCGTTCCAGCTCGTCGATCCGCCGCTGGATCGCCCGGGCCCGCTTCTCGCTCCGGGTGGTGACGTCGCAGCGGACGAGTTCGTTGAGGTCTTCGAGCAGGTGCCCGGCGTCTCGGACGTACCGCCGCACCGCCGAGTCGGTCCATCCCATCTTCAACGTGTGGGGACGCAGATGCAGAAAGACGAGGCGGGACACGTCTTCGACGATGTCTTTCGGGTATCGCAGCTCCCGTAGCCGCGCCCTGGTCATCCTCGCCCCCACGACTTCGTGGTGGTGGAAGGTGACCCCTCGGGGACCGAACGCCCGGGTCGCCGGTTTCCCGACGTCGTGGAAGAGGGCGGCCAGACGCAGCCGGAGCCGAGGGGAGGCCTTCTCGGTGACGGCGATGGTGTGGGCGAGCACGTCCTTGTGGCGCTGGTGGGGATCCTGCTCCATCGCCAGCGCCGGGATCTCGGGAACGATCAGGTCGGCCAGCCCGGAACGCACCAGCCCCCACAGCGCAGAGCCGGGCTTGTCGGCGACCACCAGCTTCGAGAATTCGTCGCGGATCCGTTCCGCCGAGACGATCTCGAGGCGGCCGGCCATCTCCCGGACCGCCTCCTCCGTCGCCGGGTCGGCGTCGAAGCCGAGGACGGCCACGAACCGGTACAGCCGCAGCATCCGGAGGGGGTCGTCCGAGAAGGCGATCTTCGGGTCGAGGGGGGTCCGCAACAGCCGCTTCGCCAGGTCAGCCAGTCCGCCGTAGGGGTCGACGATCTCGACTTCGGGAAGCCGGATGGCGATGGCGTTCACCGTGAAGTCCCGACGGGAGAGGTCTTCTTCCACCGAATCGGAGAACACCACCCGGGGTTTGCGGCTGTCTTCGCGGTACACCTCGCTCCGGAAGGTGGTGATCTCGTAGACCCGTCCGTCCTTCACCACCCCGACCGTCCCGAAGGCTTCGCCGACGGAGAACACCGAATCGGCCCACCCGGCGACGACCTCTTTGATCTGGGGAGGTCGGGCGTCGGTGGTGAAGTCGAGGTCGCCGTGGTGGCGTCCGAGGAGCGCATCACGAACCGAGCCCCCGACCAGGTAGAGCACGTGTCCGGCGGCGACGAAGCGCTCCGCCAGCTCCAGGTGGGGGCTTCCGGGCTCGACCAGCCAGCGCAGGCGGTCCGGGATCATGCCCCCATCCAAGCACACCCCCGATCCGGGTCCGCCTGTCGGCTCAGGCGTCGATGCCGGCTTCGATCGCCCGGGCCCGGAATTCGTGGGCGTTGCGGACGTGGTTGAGGGCCGTCGCCACCGAGACCCGACGTTGTTTCACGAGGGTCAGCAGCGAGCTGTCGAAGGTCTGCATCCCGAAGTACTCGCTGTCTTTGATCAGCTCGACGATGGCGTCCCGGGACGCGCCCTCCAGGATGCGCTCCTGAGTCCGGGTGGTCCCGATGAGGATTTCGGTGGCGAGGACCCGTCCGGTGCCGTCGGCGACCTCGAGGAGGCGCTGGGAGATGACAGCTCGGAGCAGGCCGGCGACCTGGTTGCGTACCGTCGGCTGTGTCTCCGGTGGGAAGAACCCGATCAGCCGCTCGATGGTGTCGCCCGGGTCGGCGGTGGGCATGGCGGCGATCAGCAGGTGGCCGGTCTCGGCGGCGGAGATCGCCGCCGCGGCGGTGTCGACGTCGGAGATCTCGCTGACCATGATGACGTCGGCGTCCTGGCGGGTGGCCCGACGGACCCCTTCGGCGGCGCTGGCGACGTCGACGCCGACCTCCCGCTGGGTGATCACGGCGACCCTGTCGGGGAAGAGGGTCTCGATGGGGTCTTCGACGGTGAGGATCGACACCGGGCGGGATGCGTTGATGTGTTCGATGATGGAGGCGATCGTGGTGGACCGTCCCGATCCGGACGGACCGGTGACCAACAGCAGCCCCTTCGCTTCGGTGGTGAGCTTCACGACGACGGGCGGGAGTCCGAGGCGTTCGAGGGGCGGTACCCCTGCCACCACCCGTCGCAGGACGAGACTGACCGAGCCTCGCTGCCGGTACACGCTCACCCGGAACCGTCCCAGGTCCGCCCGGCCGTAGGCGAAGTCGGCCTCTCCCCGTTCCTTGAAGGTCTGGGCGGCCTTCTGGGTGAAGATGCTCTGGGCGTAGGCCTCGGTGTCCGACGGCGTCAGCGGCGGCAGGTTCTGCATTCGCATCAGCTCGCCGTCGATGCGGATCGCCGGTGGAGACCCCACTTTCAGGTGGATGTCCGAGGCGGTCGCTTCGACGGCCCGGCGAAGGAGTTCGTCGATCGTGGTCTGCATGGGTTTCACCCGCTCCCTGTCCGGTATCGAGACTCCTATCGGCCGGGGGGCCGGTCTCCTTGAACGGGGCCGTTCACGGCACCGGGAGGCGGGCACCGTCGGGGACCCGGCGGACTGCCGCGGTGACCTGACAGACCGTCCCTGAGCCGGCTTCGACGTTGGTGTTGGAGCAGCCACCGGCTTCGGTCGACTGGTAGGTCACCCGGTAGGCGGTCGGCCGTCGCCGACCTCGGGGGGTGTCCCCCACCGGGTCCGTCCAGGCGACGACGACCGACGGCGCGTCGCATGGGGCGAACACTTCCGACCACTGCACCGGGTCGGCCAGCCGGTCGCCTCCACCTGCCAGCTCCCGCACCGTCACCGTCTCTCCGCTCCGGGTGTCCACCACCACCCCCCGCCACCATCCGGGCCGGTCACCCGGTTCGACCCGAAGCCGGTACGCGACCCGCTCCGA
>Ga0256830_1000966_pt1 | contig 21229 bp, 19 predicted proteins | sample 128326metaG_FD_190537 | JGI IMG/M metagenome (GOLD analysis project Ga0256830, IMG submission 190537) | Hydrothermal vent microbial communities from Lau Basin, Pacific Ocean - 128-326 | ecosystem: Environmental > Aquatic > Marine > Hydrothermal vents | place: Pacific Ocean: Lau Basin | collected... | reverse complement strand
TGCATGGCAAAAGTCGACTTTACCCACGATTAAGCCGAATGCAACCAACCAAACCTTAACGGAGAAAAACTGTGAGCGAAATTTCACGACTGTCAATTGATAATCAAAATCTCTTTGATGCGACTATCGGCGAAGGCGGCGTTAGCGAAAAGGCAATTCAAGCCTTGTCACCCAGGCTCGATGCTCTACGAAAAAAAATCACTGAATGGACTGAATCCACTTCACCCACCTTTTTAAACCTGCCCCTGAGCAACGACATCAAGTCCATCAAGCGGCGCGGACAAAAAATTGTACGTGATTTTAACCGCACTGTTGTCTTCGGCATTGGTGGCTCATCATTGGGCGGGGAAATGCTGGTTCGCACTTTGGGTGACATTACTCCCAAAAATACCGTTAATTTTTACGATAATGTTGACCCAACCACTCTTATCGCTCTGGAAAAAGTCGATTGGTCGGAAACTTTGCTCATGGTTATTTCCAAATCAGGTAATACCGCAGAAACCTTAAGCCAGTTTCTGACAATACTGCCGGTCATGGAACATCAAATGGGTTATGACAAAATATCAGAGCACACCCTTTTTATTACCGAAAATAAAGACGGCGCCTTATTCAAACTCGGCAAAGAGCTTAACATTGAAATCATCGAACACCCACCAGTTGGCGGACGCTTTTCCGTTTTGTCCATCGTCGGCTTATTGCCCGCTTATGTTGGCGGTGTTGATATCGCTGGTGTCATGGAAGGCGCTCGATCAATGGTAAAACAATGCAGTGAAAAAGACATGCTAAAAAACCCGGCTTTTCACAACGGCGCAGCACAATTTCTCCATGCTGGACGGGGCCGCACCATTAGCGTCGTCATGCCTTATGCCGACAACCTACGCTTTGTTGTCAACTGGTTTCGACAGCTTTGGGCTGAAAGTTTGGGTAAAATCGACATAAACGGCAATCACCAGGGACTAACACCCACTGAAGCACATGGTGTGACGGATCAACATTCCCAACTCCAACTCTTGCTTGAAGGGCCTGACGATAAACTGATTACCTTTCTTACCGACCCCGCATTTCGTTTTCAAGGTCGGCGCGTGCCCATGCGATTTAAAGATATTCCGGCTATCACGCCCCTGGCCGGCCATACCATCGGTGAATTGTTTTTATCCGAGTTAAAAGCAACCCGCACCACACTCAGCCGCAGAGGAAGACCCAATCGCACGCTTGCACTGCTTGGTAGAGACGCCTACGCATTGGGTGAATTAATTATTTTACTGGAACTGGAAACCGTCGTGGTTGCCGAGCTTATGGGCATAAACCCATTCGACCAACCAGCTGTTGAAGAAAGCAAAGTACTCACTCGAGAATACTTAAGTGAGCTACGTTCTGTTAACGAGTTTATTTAAGCGTTATTCTGTATTATCACCAATTTTTTGAAAGGATAAAAAGTGAAACCCTTTTTTGCATCCACTATATTTGCCATGTTATCAACACTGCTGTTTTCCGCTTACAGTTATGCCGGCAATAATAACGGCATCATCAGCGTAAAAAGCAGGTATAACATTGTGCATACCGTAGATCGGCTCAAAACTGTCAGCATCAAAAAAGGAATGCATATTTTTGCCGATATCAATCACGCAAAAGGCGCAAAAAATGTCGGCATTGAAATTCCACCTACCGAATTAATCATCGTCGGCAACCCGAAAGTTGGCTCTCCGCTGATTTTATGTGCACGCAGTATTGCCATTGACCTGCCGCAAAAACTGCTTGTATGGCAAGATAGAGCAAAGCAGGTGTGGATCAGTTATAACGACCCTGTTTATATCGCTGATCGTCATTCAGTAAATAAAGAGTGCCACGAATCCCTGAGCGAAATTGCAAACGCTCTAGCCTCTTTATCCAAGCTTGCCGCTGGCAGCGAATAGACAAACCTGCCGCCCAATCATTCAGGCTAGAAAAGCTCGGTATTACCCATTTCCTGTTGTTTCTTCTGGGCTTCGGCTGCAAGCCGCACAGCCTCTTGAACGCTATCGCCTTTCATCAATGCCTTAAACAAAACACGATCTTCTTCCATGGTGTAACTTTGCTCAATATCATGCTTTAAGGCTTTCCAGTTTTCTCGCGAGACCATCGCCTCCGGATCCTCAGTCATCTCAATCAACTTTTTGATGTTGCCAGAGGTGTGATTCAAACGCTGTGTCATTTTATCGTAAAATTGAAAACCAACCGTACCGGCCTGCACTTTGTTCAAGTAAGCATTGCATTTATCAATAATCTGCTTTCTTATCTCAGCGTCATTGCCTGAACCTGACAAGTTTTCTGCTGCCAGCTGAATTTCATGAACATCACCCACCATTTCCATAAAAGTTTTGGTTAGTGTTTGCACAACTCCATTGGCTTCACGCATGGAAACCTTAATCTCACCCGAGGTTAAATTTAAAAATTGCCCCAATTCTTCATTAACTGCCTGCACTTGGCTTGATTTCATACACTTGCTCCACTGCAACATTTGCTAGTAACAAATTATGTATCGTTTGAAGATAGTGAAAATTGAGAAATAATTCACATTGATCCATGCCAACAGGCAAGCCTATACTTGTTGAGCAACCACGCGGTCAAGACGCCGATAGTTGATGGCCTCGGCAATATGCGCTATACCTATATTTTCCCTAGCCTCAATATCGGCGATGGTACGTGCTAATTTAAGAATTCGGTGATATGCCCGATTAGACAATTTCAGCTTTTCTATGGATTGATTTAAAAAATGCTGTGAAGCACCATCAAGCTGACAATATTTTTCAATATCGCTGACCTGCATTTTGGCATTGCAAACCCCGTTTCGTTGGGTTTGGATATTTCTGGCCACCTGCACTCGTGCTTTAATCTGCCGACTGCTCTCGATAGCTGCATCCTTGTCTGACAATTGATTCAGGTTTTCCAATCGCGGCACTTCAATATGCATGTCAATCCGATCCATGAGTGGCCCCGATATTTTATTTTTATACCGGCTTACTTGCTCCTGCGTGCAATGACACCGCCCCGCTTTATCTCCGTGATATCCACAGGGGCATGGATTCATGGCTGCCACCAGTTGAAAATTTGCCGGGTATTCGGCTTGCCTGGCAGCTCGGGAGATAACAATTTTTCCAGATTCCAAAGGCTCACGCAGCACTTCAAGCACATGGCGCCCAAACTCCGGCAACTCATCCAGAAACAACACACCGTTGTGCGCCAGGGAGATTTCTCCCGGTTTCGGGTTACTGCCACCGCCAACCAACGCTACCGCGGATGCCGTATGGTGTGGCGCCCGAAAAGCCCGCTTGCGCCAATTATTGTAGTCAAAACCCTGTTTGCTTACTGACTGAATCGCCGCTGCTTCGGCTGCCTCGGTTTCATTCATTTCAGGCAATATTCCTGGCAAGCGACTGGCAAGCATGGTTTTACCCGTACCGGGGGAACCGACCATCAAAACACTGTGCCCACCGGCAGCCGCAATTTCCATAGCACGCTTTGCCTGATACTGCCCCTTCACATCAACCATATCGGGACAAACATCAGTCACAGGCTGGGCATGGTTCGAGCGAAAAAAAGGCAAAACCTGCTGACCACCCAGGTGCAAACAAACCGCAAGCAAACTGTCAGCAGCAATAATACCCTCTTCACATACAAACGACACCTCATTTGCGTTACCAGCCGGCAAAATCAATTTTCGCCCAGCCTTTCGTGCCTGCAAGGCTACGGGTAATGCGCCGTTGATTTCTCTTAGCTTGCCACTTAGCGCCAACTCTCCCAACAACTCGTATGCCTCAACATTGTGAGCTTTGGGGGTTTTATCACCGTAAATTTGACCCGACGCAAGCAGAATTCCAATAGCGATAGGCAAGTCAAAACGCCCGCCTTCCTTTGGCAAATCGGCCGGCGCGAGATTGATAATGATACGTTTTGCCGGAAACTCAAAGTTTGAATTGAGAATTGCGCCGCGTACACGGTCTTTACTTTCTTTTACCGATGCCTCGGGCAAACCCACAATTGAAAGCCCCGGCAAACCATTGGAGACATGGACTTCTATCGTGACCAGTGGCGCGCTAACACCGATGCCGGCTCTGCTATAGACAACCGAAAGCGACATTTATTCTGTTTTATCCCGCGATCCGACATCGCGCTTGCTCATAAGGGACTCCAGTTCACCCACTTGCTTTTCCAAGGCATCGAGCTTTGCCCGGGTTCTTGCCAGCACGTTACTTTGCACATCAAACTCTTCACGGGAAACAAGGTCCATTTTTGAAAAAACATTCTGCAACACCGTTTTAACGTTTTGCTCCATGTCCTCCTGCACTGCTTTTAAACCGCCTGGCAGCACATCAGTTATTTTTTGAGCCACTTCATCCAGAACTTTAGGGTCAAACATACATGCTCCTAATTAATTGCACCATTATGATTCAGGCAAGAATTTTAGCTGCCAAAGCAAGAAAAAGCATTAAGTTTAGCTTACGGGCACAACCCAGGGGCAAGCGCACCAGAACAGTGCACAGCACTGGCAGCAAGCCCCAACAGCGGGCGCATTCTCCAGGGATTTACAGAAAGCACCCCCTAAGCCAATGTATTGTAACAAGAATATTAAATGGCATGCTGGATGCAACGATAGCGACCAGGCACAAAATTTGTCGGGCCATTATCCATTGATAAATCGCCTAACACGTTAAAAACTGTACCTCTCACGAGTGCAAAAAAATAAGGAGGATATAAATGAAATTAATTTCGGCGATCATCAAGCCATTTAAACTTGACGATGTGCGTGAAGCCTTATCGGATATTGGTGTCCAAGGTATCACGGCAACGGAAGTGAAAGGCTTCGGTAGACAGAAGGGGCACACGGAACTATACCGCGGTGCTGAATACGTTGTGGATTTTTTGCCAAAAGTCAAAGTGGAAATCGCGGTATCAGCCGATCTGACTGATCGCGTCGTTGAGGCAATCACCAATGCCGCACAAACGGGGAAAATCGGCGATGGCAAAATATTCGTCTTTGATCTGGAGCAAACGATTCGCATTCGTACCGGCGAAACTGGCCCAGACGCAATTTAAACTTTAATAACAATAGAGGACATACTGTGGAAACGTTAAATACGGTAAAAGAACTCGCATATGCCATGGATACATTTTATTTTCTGATATCCGGTGTATTAGTCATGTGGATGGCGGCTGGCTTTTCCATGCTCGAAGCAGGTCTGGTTCGTGCCAAAAATACCGCTGAAATATTAATTAAAAACATCTCTTTATTTGCCATCGCATGTATTATGTACATGCTGGTTGGTTACAGCATCATGTACGGCTCTTCTGACAGCTCCATCATTCCGGACTTCGGCTTTTTAATCGGCGCCGAAAATGCGAAAGACGCTGTTCTTGCCGGGGGCGATGACGCACCCTATTACTCAAAACTCTCTGACTTCTTCTTCCAGGTCGTTTTCGTTGCCACGGCAATGTCGATCGTCTCTGGTGCTGTTGCAGAGCGCATGAAACTTTGGGCTTTCCTGGCTTTTGCTGTTGTCATGACCGGCTTTATCTACCCAATCCAAGGTTACTGGAAATGGGGCGGTGGCTTCCTGGATCAACTGGGCTTTCAGGACTTTGCAGGGTCCGGCGTGGTTCACTTGTGTGGTGCCGCTGCGGCGCTGGCAGCCGTTATTGTCCTGGGTGCGCGCAAAGGCAAATACAATGCGGACGGTAGCGCGAATGCAATACCAGGGGCAAACCTGCCTTTGGCAACACTGGGTACATTTATTCTGTGGATGGGCTGGTTTGGCTTTAATGGCGGCTCGGAGCTGAAACTGTCTGATGTAGGTGAGGCCAACGCGGTTGCACTGATTTTTGTTAACACAAACATGGCCGCGGCTGGCGGTGTTATTGCGGCAATGATCACCTCTCGCTTGCTATTTGGCAAAACCGACCTCACGATGGCACTTAACGGTGCGTTAGCAGGCCTGGTTGCTATCACTGCCGAGCCACTGGCACCAACGCCTTTATTGGCCACGATCATCGGCGCTGTGGGCGGTGTTATCGTTGTCTTCTCTATCCTGAGCCTGGACAAATTCAAGCTTGACGATCCGGTCGGTGCCATCTCGGTTCACGGTGTTGTCGGTATGTGGGGCTTGATCGCTGTTACCTTCTCAAATGCTGATGCAACCATTGTTGCACAACTAACAGGTTTGGCGACGATCTTCGTCTGGACTTTTGGTGTCTCACTGGTCGTGTGGCTTGCAATCAAAGCCATCATGGGCGTTCGAGTCAGCGAAGAAGAAGAATATAACGGTGTTGATATTTCCGAATGTGGCTTGGAAGCATACCCTGAGTTCACCAAGAACTAAGACATCGTTACTTCATCGTAACAAAAAAAGGGTAGCCATTGGCTACCCTTTTTTACACCCCATGATTCCTCTTTCATTAACCCCAAATCACGCCATTAACTGCGGATAAAAAAACGCCGGCGCTGCCAATGCCGCCTGGTGAACAGCCGAATTATAATACCGGGTCTCAACTGCGTTAGTCTCGGCATCGTCCTGACGAAAGCCCGTAATCACGTTGTCTTTACAACTTATCGTTGCCGACCACCATCCCGAAGGATAAATGCATTGCGGAAAAAATAACGTAGTCACATCGATAAAACCCGCTTCTTTCATCTCTTCATACACACTACGCAATATATCCATGTGATAAAGTGGCGATTCACTTTGCTGCACAACCAGGCCATTTTCGCCCAGCACGCGAAAACAGTGTTGATAGAATTGACGGGAAAACAAACCTTCAGCCGGGCCAACAGGATCAGTGCTGTCAATAATAATAATGTCGTAACTATCCGAAGCTGCATTCTCAACCCATTTAATGCCATCAATAAACATCAACTCCGCGCGAGGATCATCATTTGACTCACACAGTTCAGGGAAATAAATCTCAGACAATCGAGTAACCCGCTCGTCGAGCTCAATTTGATGCACCAATTCCACGCCGGGATGCTTCAGCACCTCCTGTAAAGTGCCACAATCCCCGCCACCAATAATGAGCACTCGCTTTGGGTTCGGGTGAGTATATAGCACCGGGTGACTCATCATTTCATGGTAAATAAAATTATCCCGGGTTGAGACCATAGTGCAGCCATCAATCACCATCAAATTACCAAATTTTTCGGTTTCATAAATTTCAATTTTTTGAAACTGACTTTGCTCCTCATGCAATTTTTGCCTGATTTTAATCGAAAAAGCACTGCCGTCTGATTCGCAAATTTCAGTAAACCAATCATCGTCCAAAGACATTCCTTACTCCTTCTTAACAAGCATCTTGTTTACGCCTGACGTTATGCTTTTGCTATACTTGCCATCACAATAACTGTATTTCACATGACATAATTATTTTTCAGTCCGCTTTAAGGCTAAAAAAACTCGAACCGTTAAAGTCAACAAACCTAACCACAAAGGCCACCAATTCATGTCCAACTGGAGCATTGAAAAATCACGCAAACTTTACAATATTGAACACTGGGGAAAACCGTATTTTGACATAAACTCGTCAGGGCACTTATGCATAAAACCCGACAATAATACAGAAAACAGCATTGATCTCTACGAAGTTGCCCAGCAAATTCGTAAACGCAAGCTAAATTGGCCAGTACTACTTAGAGTAACCGGCATATTATCTGATCGCGTCCAAACCCTTCTTCACGCATTTTTACAAGCAAAGCAAGACATCGGATACAATGCCAATTATATTCCAGTTTATCCAATAAAAGTAAATCAACAACGCACGGTTGTTGAACACCTGCTGTCTGCGGATGATATTGCAGGCCTTGAAGCAGGAAGCAAACCCGAACTTATGGTGGCGCTGTCTCACGCACCTCAAAATGGAGGCACTATAATTTGCAACGGTTACAAAGATGCAGAATACATTCGCCTGGCGCTTATCGGCCAAAAACTCGGTCACCAACTTTTCATCGTTATCGAAAAAATTTCCGAGCTTGAGCTGGTGTTGAGCGAAGCAAAAAAAATGCAGATCATGCCCAAACTCGGTATCCGCATTCGTCTTTCGTCAATTGGTAAAGGCAACTGGCAAAACACAGGTGGCGAAAAATCAAAGTTTGGCCTGTCAGCTTCTCAGGTTTTAAACGCCGTCAGCATCCTCAAAAAAAACAACGCGCTCAACTGCCTTGAATTAATCCACTGCCATCTTGGCTCTCAACTTGCCAATATTCGAGATATTCAGAATGCCTTGCAAGAAGTGTCTCGCTATTTTGTGGAGTTACATTCATTAAGTGCCCCTGTTACGTTCATTGATGTGGGCGGTGGACTGGGTATAGATTATGAGGGTTCACGCTCCCGCAGTTATTGCTCCATGAATTACAGTATTCAAGAATACGCAAATGACATCACTCGTGCTTTCTGGCAAATATGCGAAGAACACAACCTGCCACATCCGACTATCATTACCGAGTCTGGAAGAGCAATGACAGCTCACCACGCAATACTTATCACCAATGTCGTTGATACTGAAATCAATTCAAAACCGTCCCCAATAAGCGAACCAGAAAAAGCATCACCAATGGTTATAAAAAACCTCTGGAATACTTACAGCAAAATACAACAGCGCTCTGTAATTGAAACCTTTCACGATGCAACACATTGGCTAACCGAAACCCAGTCGCTTTTTACGCACGGCTTGCTATCCTTAAGCCAGCGCGCATCAGCAGAGCAGCTCTATTTCGGCATCTGTCACTCGATCAGACCATTGCTATCAGCAAACTCACATGCACATCGCGAAATCACACGTGAGCTAAACGATAAATTGGCGGATAAATATTTTTGCAATCTCTCCATTTTCCAGTCACTGCCTGACGTCTGGGCCATTAATCAGATATTTCCGATCATCCCGCTGCATCGACTTGACGAAAAACCATCAAGCCATGCAACCATTCAAGACTTGACCTGTGACTCCGACGGCGCCATCGAGCATTATGTTTACGGGGAAAATATTGACACCATACTGCCCGTTCACGAAATCAATAACAATAAAACAAGCAATGAAGAATACCTGCTAGGCTTTTTCTTAACCGGGGCGTATCAGGAAATACTGGGTGACATGCACAATCTGTTTGGCGACACCCATGCAATCAACCTGGAAGCAAGTGAAAACGGTTATAATTTAACAGAAGCGGAGCACGGCGACAGTATTGATGAAGTATTGAATTATGTGCATTTTGACACCAATCGCATGCTGGAAAACTATCAGCACAAAATCCAGCATACGAACCTGCCAACAAACGAAAAACAGCAATTTTTGGCGGAACTAAGCGCTGGTTTGGTGGGCTATACTTACCTTGACAAATAACAACTGTAACTACGCACTTGTACGAGATTTACTTAATATATCAACCAGGCGGTCTTCCTGCTCAATTCGATCCGCCAATTTTTCGCCAAGCACCGACAAATCTTCCTCCAATTTGGGCAGATGCTGTTTGAAGTCTTTACTATCATAGCGATCATTAAAATCCAGTATCATTTGCGTGGTTTCTTCAATATGCGGATACACATTTTTGGCCACGTCAACAACCGATGTGCGACGTTCTTTGTCGTTATCCACAAAACGGTACAAACGAAAATGCGCATCCGCCGTGTAATCAATCAAGGCCTGGCAAAAACGCTGGAGCAAGTTCTGGATATACTCAAAGTTTTCAACCGTGGTAAACGGTCTGTGTGCCGCAAGCTCGCCATACAGAGAGAGCATTTGCGTTCGATGATCAACCAGCTTTTTTATCGCGCGATGCGATTGCGAACGCCGTTCTACAGTGGCTTCAGAGGTGGTCACGTTACTTTCTCCCTATTAATCAAAATCATGTTTTTTATATTTCTACAAGAAACCTATGCAGAGAGCATACCGAAGCAAAAAAACACTTACGAAAAGCTACTTTACACAGATTCTGCCAGTTTGTAAAAAAACCGACAGCCCAAAGTTAATGTTTTGTTTCTTATGCAAATTATTGTGCCAAAGACCATAAGCCGCAATGCCGATTCTTATTAAAGAAAACACCAGAAAACGCGATACAGGTAATACAAGCAAGTCAGAGAAAACATCCACTATGTCAACAGAAGATATATTACTGCAACTCAAAGAGACGTATCTTGCCACATTGCCCAACCGTATTGAGGAAATGGAAGCCAAAATCCTTGCGATGGAAGAAGGACATGCATACCGGGACAACTTCGAATCCTTGTACCGTAACGTACACAGCTTAAAAGGCAGTGGCGGCACCTACGGTTTCAACATCATCACCAGTATCTGCCATCAAATGGAAGATTACATCAGCGAAGCGCTGTCTGACGCTAACAATATTGCAACGTTGGCTTTTGACAATATTTTTAAATATATTGACATTCTCAAAGATACCCAGGTACTACTACTCACAAATTCAGAAAACTTTCAAGGCATCGAGGCACGGCTCAAAGACCTAAAAGGCAATGTCCAGGATCACAAAATAAACGGCATGTTTGTCGGCCAGGCAAACAATATGTACAGTCAGATTTGCATACAGGTATTTGATGAAGCCCATATCCACTGCACCATTGTGGATAGCGCTTTAGGTGCTCTGCAACGCTCACTCCATGAGCATTTTGACTTTATTGTGACCTCTAAAGAAAATATTGACTTGAGTGGCCCAGCATTAATTGCTGCCCTAAAGCTTAACTCTCGAAAAGGCGATAAACTGAAAACCATCATGACCACAAGCAACCCTGGCCATAATACCTGTGAGGAGCTTAAACCCGACTTTATCGTGTTGAAAAACAAATCATTTGATGCCAATCTCTTAAAAGCAATCGAGGAAATAAAAAAGAGTCACAAATGAGTCAAAGCATTGCGTTTTCCATTCAACTTAGCTATGAAAAATACACCGCCTATTACAAGGGATATGCAGAGCACGTTGTGGTGACGGCTTTTGATGGCCGCAAAATTCAATTTCCAGCCGAAATACTCAAGCCCTATCTCACTCATCAGGGCATTAATGGTACTTTTATTATTTATTTTGATGATAAAAACAAATACCAGTCTCTGCAAAAACTGGCTTAATTCAAGCATCCCGTGTTTCTCGGTTCGGTAAAAAACAGGCTTGCCGTATTGACAACCGATAACAACAATCTCCGAGATTATTCACCGCACATATGTTTCCAATCAAACACAGTGAACAGCATATTCTCCTATCGCCAAATTATCCAACGACCAGCTGCCAATCGAATAACGAATCAAACGTAAAGTCGGGTGACCAACAGCAGCAGTCATGCGTCTAACCTGACGGTTTTTCCCTTCTTTAATTGTCAGTTCGATCCATTGATCCGGGATATTTTTTCGTACCCGTATCGGCGGATTTCGAGGCCAAAGGTTTTTCGGCTCGTCAATTAATTTAACGTTGGCTGGGCGGGTTACGCCATCTTTCAATTTAACCCCGGCCGCCAATATAGCCAGACTTTCTGCGCTCGGAATCCCTTCAACCTGAACCCAATAGGTCTTTGTCATTTTATTTTTCGGGTTTGCTATTTTGTGCTGGAGCTTGCCGTTATCCGTGAGCGCTAACAAACCTTCGCTGTCATAGTCCAAACGACCCGCCACATACACTTTGGGTATATCAATAAAATCCGCCAGTGTTTTACGGCCTTTATCATCGGTAAACTGGCAAAGCACATGAAAGGGTTTATTAAAAAGTACCAGCTGTGACACGGCTTGCTATTTGTGCTTGTGATCAGCAACAGCGCCATGCACATGCCCCTTGCCATTCGCATGTGTGTGCGCATGCTCACCATCATGATGATGCTCATGAGAATGCGAGATATTTCCGTGACTGTGCATGTGTTCGTGATTGTCAAATTTATCGCGAACAAATTTGTAAAATAAGACACTGCAAAAAATAAACGCGCCACTTAACACGATTGTCGCTCCGGATGCGGCATCAAATTGATAGCTGGCGTACATTCCGAAAACCCCCATAAAGGCACCAATGCCCGCGGAAAAAATCAACATTCGACCAAAGCTATCCGTTAACAACCGCGCAGTAGATGCCGGAATAAAAAGTGCCGCCGCTATCATGGTGACACCCACAATATTCATGGAGGCGATTATCGCCATCGCCAATAATAAGGAAAAGATAAGTTGAATAAGCTCGGTGCGAATACCAAATACCAAAGCTGCTTCATTATCAAAAGTCGAAAACAACAAGGGCTTATATAAAAAGAATACCGCCAGTATTGTTAAGATAAGAACAGCAGCAATAATAGCTAAATCGACCGCTGTTACACCCAGAATATTACCAAAAAGGGCCGCATCAAAACTTTTCGTAAATTCTCTGACACGGGAAATAAGCGCCACACCCAGGGCAAAGAAAGCCGTGGTCACAATACCAATCGCCGCGTCAGGTTTTATTTTATTGTTTTTGGATAGCTGATTAATCATAACCGCAGCAATAAACGCCGCTATACCTGCACCAAGATAAAAATTAAGGTGCGCAACATAACCCAAAACTGCACCACCAAACGCGGCATGGGAGAGACCATGACCAATATAGCTCATGCCCCGTAATACGATATAAACACCAATCAAACCGCACAGCGTGCCGACCATCAATGAGGCCCACATACCATGACGAAAAAACTCAAAAGCAAAAGGTTCTAATAAAACTTCCATATTAATGCCTGTGCTGTTGTTTGGCATTATGCGCAATTAAAAGATGCCCATCGTGACGAATAATTGCCAAATTACCGCCGTAGGTTTTACTGAGAATTTCTTCGGTAAAAACGCTTTCGGGTTTACCTTGCGCCACCACCGTTTTATTAAAACAAATAACCCAGGGCAAATGACTGGCAACCGCATTAAGATCATGCGTTGTGATAAGAATGGTAATACCTTCCTTGTTTAAACTTTGCAACAAATGCAAAACATCGTGCTGGGTTTTGATATCAACACCTGAGGTTGGCTCATCCAGCACAAGCAAACGTGGATTACTGATCAGTGCCCGCGCTAAAAACACACGCTGCTGCTGACCACCGGATATATCCCTAATGTGATGATGGAGACACTGGTCAACACCCAGCTTTTCAGCCAACGCATGAACCTGTTTTTTTTCTTTCTTTGTTGGCCACGGCCAGTAAGTATTTTGCAAAAACAGCCCCATCATGATGACTTCTTCCACAGTAACCGGAAATGTCCAGTCCACCGTTTCAAGTTGGGGAACGTAACCGATCGAGCCGGGCTTTAATTTACTCACCGGCTTTCCCATCACTTCAACCACACCACCGTGAACCTTGTGGGATCCCAAGATGGTTTTCAACAACGTGGTTTTTCCAGTACCTGTTGGGCCGACAATACCCGCAAACCGCCCTTCCTCAATTTCCAGCGACAAATGCGTTAATACTGGATTTTTTTTGAAACCCGCAGACACATCTTTTAATCGAATCATCCAAAAGCCTTTACTTCACAAAACAGCGAAAAATGCAGATTGGTTTGCAATTACAAACCCGAGATATTTGACACATCCACATGGTCTACACAACTGGCATCACCACCTAAGGCACCAGTCATCACTTTCATGTTATTTGCCATCATGCCAATAAAGGTATGGTTTACATCACCCACGTCACCCGGCAAGTCATCATCAGCCAGCTCATCAATAAAAACCGCATTGGCCTCTTTTGCAATTTGCTTTAAAACTTTACTTTCAAATACTTCGGAACCAAAAACCGCAGGCACGGCCTCTTTTCTCAGCTGACGAATAATTCGCACAACTTCACGGGGGGTGGGCTCTGAAAAATCAGCTGGTTGTATTGCACCAATAACCGTCATGCCGTAACGCGGGGCAAAATACGCATATGAATCGTGGTAAGTCACCAGCTTCCTGTTTTTCTCGGGAATTGATTTAACGCAATCAAAAATAGCCGCATCGAGTTTGCTTAGCTTTGCAAGATAGGCAGTGGTATTAGCGTAGTAGGCTTTCTCGGAGGCAGGATCAATTTTCACCAGCGCATCCCGCACCAGTTCCGCATAACGCATCGCCAATGCAATATTTGGCCATAAGTGTGGGTTTGGGTGGCCGGCATCGGCTGGGAAGCTGAAATCAAATTTCCAGTCATTTTTTGAAATAACCCCGTTGCCTAATTGAATTATTGGCGTAGATGCCGGCTTTACCCGCTCAGCCAAGGCAATTGTAGGTAGTTCAAGGTGCAAGCCATTCATGAAAATCACATCGGCTTTACGTAATTTTTTCGCATCAGATGGAGCAGGCTCAAAAGTATGAGAGTTGACGCCTTCAGGCACAATACCCATTACATTAGCGCGATTGCCGGCAATATTTTTGACAATATTCGTAATCGGAGCAACAGAGGTGATAATATTTAACGTCTTCGCATTTACAGCGGCAGAAAATACCACACCCAGAGAACACAGCAGAACAACAAGACTTCTGAACATAAAAACTCCCTTAAACCCAATAAAAGAAACTCAACGGCGAACAAAAACCAAATTCAACAAAAAACAACCACTAGCGGCTAAAAGATTCTATTTTCTTTCCTGCCATACTACAAGGTAAAATATGAAGAATGCAGATATTTTCATATAGCATTGCAGGCTAATATTAAAAAACGCTTTTATGCTCCCTGCCCCCTGATTAAATTTATGATTTCGTCTTGCTCACTGTAGCAAGGCTAAAACGCAATACAATACAAGCAACATTCCGGATTACTTACATCCACCGAGCCAACCCGAAGAATTCACCCGGCCGCCAAAAAACAAGGTTAAGCTGTTGTTATTGTTAAATATTAGCAAAGCGCAAAATATAACCGGGCATTTCACACGCCCCCCTTAACTTGGCAACCATAAATATTGATGGAAAAAAACTTGCAATATGTGACCGCTAGTCATAATATGACTGTTAGTTTCAATCCGAGACATTAAAAATGACACTTTCCCGAAAAGCGCGCTTATTCCAGCAACGTGAAGCAGAGATTGTAGAAGCTGCAACCAACTTGTTTCGGATTAATGACCTGGACAAGGTAAGCATCGATCAAATCGCCAGGCAAGCAGGTATCGGCAAGGGCACGGTTTATAAACACTTCACCAGCAAGGATGAAATTCTTGTGCGTATTATGATTGACTTAAATCGCGCTATGCGCAAAGAAATCAGTGAAATTCACACCGACCTGGCCTTTCGTCAACGTTTGAACAACATCATTGCCACAATTTGGGATCACGACATGCGGGATTCCCAATTCCTTCGCCGACTGAATCTGCATTTGATGACAACTGATTTTCGCAACAACCTAAAACCGGAAGTCCTCGAAGAATTGAATCAGCTCCAGGCAGAAGACAATGCATTTTATTTGATGCTACTGCGTGACGCCCAGCAAAAAAATGAGATCGTCAATGAGCCGCTGGAATCCTTATTATTTTCTGTGAGAGCGGCAGTGGACGGCGCCATTCTGCATTATTGGCAATTAGAGCGTACTGGAGAGGTATCGACAAGTGACAAAGCACGTTATTTAACGGCTTTACAGAATTTCATTTATCGATCTCTCAGGCCTTAAGTTTTCTACTCATACACGATGATTAGGCTATGACGACTTCTGAAAAAAATCAAAAAAGTGTTTCTTCAATGTCTGCAGCTTTGCAAACAGCGTTATCAAAAAAAATTCACAAAGCAATGAAAAAACACAAAGTTGTCGGCTTAAGTCTGGCCTTGGTCGATGACGGTGAAATTGTGTGGGCAACGGGATTTGGCTACGCTGACAGAGAAAATAAAAAACACGCCAACGAAAACACGCTATACAAAATCGGTTCAATTACCAAAGTATTTACCGGCATGGCAATTATGCAACTGGTGGAAAAAGGCTTGCTTGACCTGAATGCCCCTGTGCAAACATACATTCCCGAACTTAATATTCGCTATCACAAACCAACAAACAACCCCATAACCCTTCGCCACCTGTTAAGCCACACATCCGGTTTGCCTGTCGACAAGATGGCGGGCATGTTTAACAACAAAGATACGGAACATTTCAGTGTCGCCATTGATTTTCTCAACCAGGTTCACGCGCCTTATGAGCCAGGCACAATTGCGACCTATTCCAACCTGGGGATGGATTTAGCGGGGATTATTATCGAACGAGCCACCGGCATGCGCTACGAAGATTATATGCAGGCGAACATACTGATGCCGCTGAATATGTCACATTCCGTGCTCAACGATAATTTGGCTGAGCCGAGATTAATATCAAAAGGCTATCGAAAAAATAAATTACATGGCGAGTACCCGCTGCGAAGTGTGCCGGCAGGCAATATCCACAGCAGCGCCCTGGAAATGGCCAATTTTATCAAATCAGTTTTAAATCACGGATCGCCGATCATATCCGCAGCCTCATTCAACGAGATGACACGTGTGCAAACAAATGGAACTGTTTTCGATTCCGGCGCGGTATTTGGACTCAACTGGTTTTTACAAAACCCAAGACTGGCGTATCTCGGGCCGGTTCTCAATCACAATGGTGGCACCATCAACTTCGTCAGCAATCTTACCATTGTGCCGAAACAAAAATTGGGACTGATTATGCTGTGCAATACGGCCATGCAAATCCCGTTTCTCGAAGAAACCTCAACACTCATCCTTCAAAAAGCCGCGCAATTGAAAACCGGATTAACACCACCGCCCACAACACATTGGCCTGAAAATATCACGCCCCCTGAAGCCACCATAAACACCTCGCTGGGTGATTATGTTACACCGTTGGGAATTGCAAAAATTGGCCGAGACAATAAAGGAGTCTTCGCCCTCGTGCACAAAAAAAAGATCAGGCTTCACTACCATCAAGATGGATGGTTTTCGTTAAGATATAAACTCCTTGGTCTGATCCCAATCCCTTTACCTGGCCTCAACAAGGTTCGCGTGCAAATCAAACAAATCGCCAATGAAAAAATATTGTATGTAGAAGAAAATGAGACAAGCTACATCATTGGCAAAACGTTTCAACCTAAACCAATAAGCAGCATATGGAAATCAAGATTAGGGGAATACCAGGTTGACTATATTGAGGGCGATTATCATTGGTTCGAAAAAATTGTGCTAACAGAAAAAGACAACATGTTATCGTTAAACATTAAAAATCGTCAGTTTGGTGGAGCACCTCTATTCATCAATCCACTCAATGATGAAATGGCCATCATTGAGGGTATTGGCAGAGCCATGCAAGAAACCATTTACGCCAAGGGCAAAGGCAAAACCAGCGCGCTTTTTTACTCTGGCTATCGTTTGTATAAAATGAATTAAGCTAACGGTGTCACTTCTTTGTGACCGCCTTTTAGCCCGAACTTCTTTCAGGGTTCACTGAGATAAGAGCAAGACAAATCCAAGCGAAACATCGTGAATCTGCGATTGTGGCCGATTACCCCCCTCTCCCAAGACTGGGAGAGGGGGAGTAATGACAACTTTGCCGCCTAAAGGGGCGGGATTTCAAATCCCCTGTTGAACGATATTAAAAAATGAAAACCTATGACTCACACTGTTGTAGTGTTCGTTACTTAACCGAATCAGTTACTGTAATCGAACGAAGCGGGCTTCCGAAGGCACACCTTTGTTATCAAGAATAAACAACATGTACACGCCACGAGGTGCAATTGCATGGGTATGGGCGCTATTCGAGCCATACGGATACACTCTGCCATCGGCAACCAATATGTTCAGGCGGTTCTTGCCGGAACGTGTAAAACAAAGGGGAATGACCCGTTGCTCGGTGTCCATCTGATGCGTCACGGACATCGGACGAACCAAGACGACCTTGCCGATATCATCCGCCTGAGGCGAGTCGACATTAAAGGTCTGCCCATGGAGAATATGGTGTCCCTCATCAGGATTGGGCCAATCGGTAATTTCCGGACGCGATGCCAGATTGCACCGGCTATCAAACAGGTAGGGCGGCGAGAAGATCTCGATTTCACGTTCTGCTCCGAAAGTCGCCACCTGGGCGCTAGGCAATAATAAAGCCTGTTCATGAGTGGCGTTACGTGCCACGTTCATATCGTCCACCTCGGTGAAAGGATCGCCACCAGTTTGGGCCGGATCAAACAGGTAACACTCGCGGCCTGTGCCACCACCCTCCGCACCTCCGGCAATGAGCACTGTGCCGTCGGGTAATAATACTAAGTTGGCGCGTCGTCGTTGCAAGCCATCAGGAAATGGATAAATCTGCCAGGGAGTAGAAGATGTCGGAGGTACCTCGATCACACGCACGGCATTTGATGTGGGACCAAATTTTTCCCCACCCACATGAATAACACGATCAGGCTCACCAGAATCACCGATAATCAGTGCCGAACTTGCACCAGAACTGGAGGTCGAGGCCGGTGACCCGGTGAGCACCGACCAACGGCCGGTATTTGAGGTGTCGAAACTGAATAGAGCCGGTGCCTCGGCGCCGAAGTTGCCGACCTGGCGCAGGGCACGACTGTAAAAGATCTGGCCGTTACGCAAGAGGTGCAGGTTGGGATAATCCCAGGTAATGGGTGACAGGGAGGGATCAGGATCCTCACCGGGTGGGCCCTCAATCAGGCTAAAACGACCACTGCTTTCGTTGTACACTTCCATGCGTGTCTTCTCTTCATTATGTTGTCCAGCTCCGCCAACATTGTGTTGTCCAGCCCCGCCGACGATTAATACTCGTCCAGCATCATCTCCCAGAGAAATGGCTGTGGGGTACCAGCGACCGAAGTTCATTTTGGTGAAGCTGCCAGGGCCAGCGGACTTGTCATAGGTGGGATGCCACTCCTTTAGTTTCGGATCGAAGATCCAGGCCATGTTGGCAATCTCAGGTGGTTGACCAAGTTCGCCACCGCCACCCACCGCCAGCAGACTACCGTCGGATAGAAACGCATGGTCACTGCAATACAGGTTGCCCTCGCTGGACTCGAAGGTATTGTGTGCCAGGGCAGGACTCAGTCCAGGTGGGTGGGGTGAATTTTCTTCAAAGGCGTTGGCTGCCGTAGTGCCCTCGGGTTTCCAAAGTGGGGTACGCCCGTAGGGGGGTTCATGTGATGTTTTACCGAATACTTGTTCAATCAAAATTACCCGCCCTTTGTGATCATCATCCGGAGTGTGCACCAGCGCCACTTGCGCCACATTGATATCCGTATCATAATCCAGCCGCTCCCAGGAACCAAAACGGGCCTGGCCAAACAGGGGGCAAATCCGATCCACCCACCAATCTACGATATCAATTTCGAGCCAATCCCGAAGTTGTTCGATATGCGCGAAACCATATAGAGGGCTACGTTCATTCCGAACCTCAATGATGCGCTTCGCTACTTTCTCATCGATCAATAGTTTTGGCTGAGCGGGTTTTGTGGCACGAGGCACGCATTCCCGAAGAATTTGCTTAGACCGTAGACAGGGTTCGATCAGATCGTGGGGATGTTGAGCAGCGTTAATAAATGACAGAAACCGACGTTGCGTGCTGATTTCGTATTGGATAATGTTTTTCTTTCCCATATGAATTTCTCCTTTTCATCGTGTTTTATGATGCTTCAATGCTTCATGGGTACTACTCCTAAATAATGTTCGGGAATAACGCAGTTTATACGGCATAAATGAGCATTTTGCGCTTGATTTAACGCCGTTAACGCTCACTAGCCCGAATAATTCACCCGGCCGCAGAAAACCAAAGTTGGGTTGTTGTTAGATATTATTGGAATAATATTAGCAAAGTACAAAATATAATCGGCCATTTGTCTAAGTCCGCCCTAACGCCGATTTTGCTGCCCAGAGCCGATATTTGCTCTATCATAAATAGCTTAGAGGCTATTGACTCAATCGCAAATTCGCCTCTGAACATCAATCTCGGTGCAATCATCGGACTTCCGGGTAAAATATTCGGGCTAGATGATTTAATCAGAGATTCCTTAATTCAGCCATGCTTTAAGAAGCGTCTCCCCAATAAAAAAACCAGCAAATAAAGACATAAGAAAAACACTTCATAGGTCAGCGAGCCAAATACAGAGCGTTTGTTATTTGCCGCTGGTGAAGCCTCAGCCGGGGCTTTGTCACTTACCACTATATCTTCAACTTCGTCCGGTGGCGTAGTAACAGATATCTCGTTTACAACGACCGTTGCCACACCATTTACCGATAAACCCCCACTATCTGTTACCGAATAGCTAAAACTGTCATTTCCGGTGAAGTCGGTATTCGGTGTATAAAGCACGGTCTCCCCAGCAATGCTGACACTGCCGTTTTGTGCTGAAACGACTAGCGCCAAGGTAAAAGTATCCGCAATATCCACGTCAACAATATTGGGCCGGACTGCGGCACTGCTTGTGTTCATATCAGTTTCAATAGTCAGGTCTGTTGAAAGGGGCGCATCATTTACGGGCAACACATTCACGCTGGCGACAACACCACCGCTGACGGTTAAGCCTGAGCGATCCGTAATTTGAAAAACAAAGCTATCCTCCCCATTAAAATTGCGGTTAGGTGTATAGACCAAACGATTACTCTGAACCGATGCGACACCGTTGGCCGCCTGCTCAAGAATACTGAATACATGCGTGTCATTCACATCATTATCACTAAATACCGGCAACACGCCTGCACTGCGTTGATCTTCATTGGTCGTGATAGCAGCCGAGGCATCGAAAGGCGGGCTGGCTTGCGTAAAGACGGCGGTTACTGCTTTGTCGCTCACCATATTTACGCTAGCCGCGTTGTCTGACTGGCTGTCCGCCCCTTCCCAGCGGTCAAATAACCAGCCGGTATCTGCCACGGCAACAAGCCTAACCCGGTCTTCGTCATTGTAGATAAAAACATTATCCTGCGCCGCAGCCTGACCTACCGTCGCCCGCTCAATACGGCCATTACCTATCAGCGAAAGGCTAAGCTTAGTGTCACGTAACGGCTCTATCCGGCGCCGAAACAGATGCATTTCTGCATTATCGTAGGGCGAAACATATGCCTGAATGCTCGACCAGTAAGCATATCGACCATCAGGACTTAAGCCAGCGGCAATCACGGAGGCCGAACTGGGTAGGTCCGACGCGATCCAGTTGGGTACCGCCAGCCCCGCCGGGAACAGCGCACTGTCCCGACTCACAAACAGGTCTTCAACCCCATTCACATCACCGGCAACAATATTACTGTGAGCGGAGACCCAGGCGACCTTTTTACCGAAACCCGCCAGACCCG
>Ga0256830_1000965_pt1 | contig 21242 bp, 19 predicted proteins | sample 128326metaG_FD_190537 | JGI IMG/M metagenome (GOLD analysis project Ga0256830, IMG submission 190537) | Hydrothermal vent microbial communities from Lau Basin, Pacific Ocean - 128-326 | ecosystem: Environmental > Aquatic > Marine > Hydrothermal vents | place: Pacific Ocean: Lau Basin | collected... | reverse complement strand
TCAAGGACTTTTTCGAACATTTTGAACTCACCGTATGGGGGATACGCTTTCATTCAAAATAACCGAAAAAGTCATTGATCTTGAGCACCTTAGCCGCTCTCGCGACGGCTCAACTGATTAATTTAGGTTAAACAAAAATTCAAATTCGTACGCAGTTCGCGTCCCCTAAGTAGACAACACAGTCAAAACGGTACGAACACAGAATATGAGCAGTGATACACACCCGGAGCTGGAGCAGCTCGCGGACTTCAGTCAAAACCCTGCCACCGCCGAACACGCCGGGGTACGGCGGCACCTCGCTGCCTGCGCTGATTGCCGACAACAGCTCGATCAGTTCAACACCCTCTCCCGTACTCTGCTGGCAACTCCGCCTGGCAACGATGCGGCAACCCTGCCCGACACCTTATTGCACGCTATCGAAAATGACCAACTGGATGATGCCCAACGGCGTGTTCTCAATGATGATTCTGCTGCACTCAAAGCTGCGCTGCACTACGCCGCCCATGCACCTGCCATGCGCAGACATTTTGACTCCCCCGCAGGATCTCCAGCCGAGGCCTGCTCCAACACGATTCATCCCGACACAAAACAGCCGCAATCACCCAGTCTGCTGCAACGCCTGCTGCACTGGCGACCGCCAGCCTGGAACAGTATTCCACTAAGCGCCGCTGCCGCTTTTGCCTTGGCACTGGTCGTGCTGCCATCCTCCATGTCACCACCGGATACATCAGCAAACCCGGCGGCTTTGGTGATCGCCAGCTATGCTGACCGACCGATACTGGAGTTGCAAAGCCCAACAGCCGATCTACCCGGTATGGGGTTTTTCCATGCCGCCGATACTCAGGAGATTCCCTTCGGCGGTCTGCGCCTGCGTTATTCCCTCTCTGATGGATTGAGCGCAGACTGGCCACCCGTGGAAAACGCGCAAAACTATCAGCTTCGCCTGTCGCGCATTAACGCAGACGGCCAGCAGGTTGTCGCCAAAATCGATGTGAACCAGCCGCAAGCACGCTTTCCACAATTACAGCCAACACCCGGACGTTACCAGTGGCTGCTGACAGGGCAAGGAACTGATGGCAACCGCTTTCGTGCCAGTGGCGGTTTTGTGGTAAACGACTTGTAATCAGATTTTAGAAGAGCAAAATATGTGTGGGTTCAGGGCTGTGACGAAAGATAACTTTAGAAGTATACCCACAGCTATTGGAAAAATGATGTCTCGTAAAAAATGGTTAAAAGGGCTCTTTAAAAGGCAACCCATGAAACACAAACAACACACTTTGCTCACACAGTTGCTGCCGACACTGTTACTGCTGACACTATTGCCAAGCGGTTCCGCCACAGCCGCCAGCCGTGGCATCAGTCTGGAGCCGGTAACAAAGACGCCTACCCCCTCCTTTATCAGCGGACGTTACCGGGCACTGGTGGTCGGCAACGACAATTACCGCGATCCACAAAAACGCTGGTCCTCTCTGAAGACGGCTGTTGCTGGAGCCCGTGCCATGGCCGACATGCTGAAAAACCGCTACGGTTTTGATGATGTGCAATTGCTGGAAAATGCCACTCGTCGGGAAATGCTCATCGCCCTTGATGAACTAGGCCGCGACGTACTGCCCAACGACAATGTGCTGGTTTACTACGCAGGGCATGGTTTTCTCGACAGTGAAACAGGTAAAGGCTACTGGGTACCAGTGGATGCGGTAGGTACTGATAAAACCACTTTCCTGCGCAATTCCAGCATTCGCGATGAACTCAATACCATCGCTGCACGCGGTCGTCACACGCTGTTGATTGCCGACTCCTGTTTCAGCGGCAGCCTGTTACGCAGCGGCACCCGTTCTCTGCCACCGCAAACCAACAGCGAACGTTATTATCAAAAAGTGGCTCAAAAAAAGAGCGTACAAATTATGGCCGCTGGTGGCGTTGAATACGTGGATGATAATTACCGTTCCACAGGACACTCACCCTTCACCCATTTTTTACTCAATGAACTCGAATACAGTGATCAGCCACTATTAACAGTAAGTGAGCTATCGCAAAACGTGGAAAAAGCGGTCGCCAATAATGTTTCGCAGGTGCCGGAGACCGGCGTATTACAAGGTGCAGGTGATGAACTGGGCGAGTTTATTTTCATCAATGTCGATGTTTCCGTTAGTGGTGTACCCACGGAGCAGATCAAAGTGAAAGTCAACGTTACGCCGACCGAAGCACCCAAAAACATACCGGAAACGGTAGAAAAATCAGCACCTGTAGCCTTGCCGGAATCAATCGTGCCAGATACCGTGCCTGACCTTCTACCCATGCCGACGTTATGATGCATTGTCGTTACCTGGTTAAATTCGAGCGTAATCAATATGAAAAATAAAATTTTGTTTCGATATTTTCTCTCCGTAACATTATTACTCGCCACACCTCTGGCCTGGGCACAGGCAGAAGTCCGTTACAGCCTTGGTGCCAAACTCGATGTTTCCACCTGGGAGGGGGATAACCCCAACAACGCAGACTTCAAAGCCAAAGCCCCGATGCTGGGACTGGAAGCAAAAATCCAATACGCAAACTGGTTCGGTGGATTAACCCTTGCCGGTGGTGAATTCAAGTTTGATACGCTCGCACCAGCACGCCCCACCAACCCGCTACCCGCAGGCAGCGAACCCGTTACCATTAAACGCGGAGAAGTGGATCTGGTGCTGGGTTACCGTTTTTGGCCACGTATTGCCTTATTCCTGGATTTCAAAAACGTCAGCAACGAATGGAATAGCGATGGTTACAAAACCGAATACAATGGCCTTGGCCTGGGAATCAGTGGCCACCATCCATTGTCACCCAAGTGGGTTTTGTTCGGCAATGTCGGTGTCGTACCCATGAACATCAAGGCAGATGGCCAGGACGTGGGTGATGCCACCCGCAGTGCATTGAACATCGGTTTCCTTTACCGCATTGGTCAACGTGCGAACGTCAGCATCGGCCTGCAAAGCCAGACACAGACCGATGATTACGATAACGGCCTCGAACAAACTCATCGTGTCGGTGCCCTGACGTTTGGCATCAACGCCGCGCTGTAATTTCCTTTATCACCCTGTGCTAAAGTAATCCCTTGGGCAGTAAGCCCGGGGGATGCACAGTGTGGGGAACGGGTGAAAAACACAAACAAACTGACGGTACGACTTTGGTTAACCAACCTGCTGGGGCTCATTGCCTTACACCTGTCCGGTTCCGCTATCGCCACAGAAACGACACCGGAAACAACGGCCATACACGTCACCATCACCACCCACCTCGGTGACAAACAACACTTCCGCGAAGGTGACGAAATATCTCTGCTGTTAAGTCTTGATCACGATGCTTATGTGTTGCTTGTGTATCAGGATGCTGGTGGTAACCTGGTAAAGCTGTTTCCCGTTAGAAAAAATGACAACGGCTGGGTGCCTGCGGGTGATTTTATCCCCTTCCCACGCCGTACCGATGGCCTGCGTCTGGTCGTAGCGTCACCCTTTGGTGAAGAACGGGTCTGGGCTTTTACCGCTGCTAAAGCTTTTCCCACTCGACCACTGCTGGACATCCCAGACATCAAAGCCCTGCGCACCCGGCTACAGCACTCTGGTATTTTTTATAGCGAAACGTACACCCAGTTGAGAACTCATGCGGGTCAGCAATAAATGGCATCACTTTTGGTTAAGACATCAGGGTAATATTCCATAACAAGCGGATCAGCATTCATTACGGACAATTCCCAATGTCATTAAGTTAGATGCATTTTACATTCGCTGAAACAGGATGATTTAGCCCTTAATTCACACTTTAGTCATTAGTATTTTTTTCCAGCACCTGACGCACAAAATAATCCACTTTTTTCTCGCCAATATCACCCATCAAATAAATTTTTATATGCCTTCTTTTCTTTCCCTTACCTTCCAGAATATGATCCGGGTCTGATAATTCAGCACCATGACTGAACTCAATTGACAGATGCTTTTCATAAACATAAATACCGCCAATCAACGTATTGGACAGACTGAATACCAATCCACCATATTTTATATCTTCAACCAAACCGGCATGAACCTCATTAAATATTTTTCTGATTGAAACAAGAAGAGTAAACTTTTCCTCCGAGAGAGACTGAATATCGTGGAGAAAATTATCAATTTTGACACCGTTCGCTGAGTTCATTTTTTATTTTCCCGAATGGTTACATTTATACCAACAACGGAACACAAAAATCAGAGAATCATTTAAAAAACCTGATTAATCGATAACTGGAGGACAAAATACCGGGCTTGATCAAGGTCCAGTTTGTCACTGGCCAACTCAACCCGTACTCCATGCCCTTGATATCGCAAACTCAGTGCTTTGATGGTTGTATTGTGGAGACCTTGAAAGCAATTATTATGGCTGTAACACCACTCCGCACCGACACTCGTAAATCGTGCAACTTTATAATCCTGTAATTCCGCTAATAATCCAAAACTGGGCGACCATTGGTACCTGGTCGCAACAAATATTTTTCGTGGCAGCGTTTGAGTAAAGTTTTTATTTGATTCAAAGCCGGAAACCGCCGGGTCGTAACGAACATAACCCTCTTCATCAAATGTCTGGGTGTCCGATGAGGCTATTGCGGTGGTAAAGGGCGCATTATCCCAAAACATTTCCCCAGCAAGATCAACAACATCAAGTTGGGCTGTAAAATATTTGCTGGGTCGCCAGTCAACATTAAAGTCCAGACTGTAGCCATTGCCACTTGGTGGAGCGATATCTCGCTCAAAAAGTATGTCGTTAGAATAAAAATAATCAGCATCAAACTGAAACTCATAATTTTTTTCGCCCAGCACTGTGGCATTTCCCTGAATAGCTCCATCGGTAAATGCCTTGCCTTGCAGGTATGATGCAGCGAACCCAACATTGATGCTAGAAGAAAACTTGTGACGATATGCCAGACGAAAACCATGGCTGTAATTATGTTGCGCCCTGATGCGCAATTCATACTCTCTACCCACCTCAAGAGGCAACCGATTTTCAGCAAGATAAATCAACTCTGCTGTTTCCGGTGAAAACTCCAGCAAATACTCAAGACGCTCCAGAACACCAAATTGCCAATTACCCCACCGAAACCCTACTTCTGCCTTGTTATAGGTAAATGCCTTGTTTCCTTTTTTCAAGGGAGTCTGCCGTTCACCCAGCATGAATTTAAGGGTAACAGGCTCACTGTAAGAAACACTTTGAATCGCTATGTATGGCTGATATTCATCAGCAGCAACGTAAGTGGAAAACGTAATCAGCACTGATAACAGAATTAACCGAAAATACATGTTGTATTGATTCCACTCAGAAAAAAGGGCGACCAATTGGCCGCCCAATACATTATTGACTGAAATTTATTTATAAAATTTCGAAAGTACCATCACTGTAAGTGATTTTTGACGCGCCGTTATCCATCTTCGAAATAGTCGCATAGCTTACGTTATTAAATAGCACATCACCCTCCAGTGCCTCCAGGTTTCCATCAAAACTCATGGTGACACCATCCTGATTGCTAATGGCCGCATCACCAATTGCTGCAATGCTATCTACACCATCCACGGAGGAAACAGCAAGATCGCTCGTAATCACAATCCGGCGTCCACCATAGGTAATGGTGGTCTTCGCTGTACCTTTTTCAAGGCCTGTCTGACTGCCATTGATGTTAACGGAAACCTCCGGCAAACCCGCCAATTGCATGGTGAAATCCAGGCCGATTTTGGGAACAGCCGAATCCAGCATCCCGGTAGCCGCAAGAAGCTCAACATCGGCGATGTTAAACGTGAAACGGGCAACAAACTTGTTGCCAGCGGTATCACTGACATCACCACTTATCGTCAAAGTACCGGGTATGATCTCGCTGAGATCATCGGCGGCACCCGAAACAGCAGAAGGATTAACAAACCTGGTGGATAATGTGCCGGCAAATGTTATCTCAGCGTCCAAAGGTGTACCAAGATCATCCTGTTTCTGTATCATCGTCGTATCCCAGTTGACGGAGCCACCCAGAATACCCGGTATAACAGCGTTACCCTGGTCAATCGCCGCCCAATCAATAGTGTATTCTGACGCCAGATTGAAGGTAACTTTTCCACTGTTGATATAAGCGTCGGTTGCAGCACTTTCAAAACTGGCGGAAACAATCTCGATGCTAAAGCTTGAGCCCAACGCCAACACTTCACCATCTGCCGGAAATTTCATGCTCATATTGACAGTCACACCGTCAATAACACCATCAGTAATGGTAATAATGTTACCCAATTTTGCGATAGTACCTGTCGTAAATTGTGGGTCTGTTGCCCCCCCTGTTGTGTAGTCAGTCAGGTTCGGGGAAGTATTTCTGCCATGGAAGTGCATTTCCATAACTTCCGCAGAGGCAAAAAAGGCGGGACCAAACAGAAAATCCATACTGAGATCGGCAGCAGCTGATATCAACCCGGTCTGTACTTCAAAGGGGCCACCGTTGACGCCAGTCTCATTCTTGATAACAGTACCCCAAGTGCGTACATCGCCGACAAAGGCTTTGACCTTGACCAAGTCGGCAGCATCAGCAGTGTCACTGGGTGTTGGGTCAATAATGCCACCACCATTACTACCACCGCCATTACCACCATTGGCAGCATCAATATCTGCCTGTAACGCAGCAAGGATTCCTGAAATATCGGCTATGTTGCCAATGCCACCAACCTGATCAAGAACACCTGATGCACTATCAATAATGTCCTGCATATCACCGGTAACAATGGTGCCGCCATTGAACGAATTCGACAAGTCACCCAGAGCAGCATTAACATTTGGGGTTCCGCCAGCGGTCTCATTACTCCTCAGCACAGCAGCCGAAACTGCGGCATAAACAACTTCAGTCGGATCACCACTGATAACGGCAGAGATGTCCGTAATATCCACTGGCTGGGTATTCAGAATGTCGAGGTTCAACAGGTCAGACACCTCGGAATTGGCATTATAAATCCCGCCAGACGTGAGGGAGCCTGTATCCGAAGCACGGCTGACAATCCCCGTATGGGTGGCAGCCAAAGCATAATTGGCCGCCAGATCAGTATAGGGCGTAATATTAACCTTAACGGTATGATTGGCAGCGGCTTCGGCCACCAGCGCCATCATATTCAGATCACCGGGTTTATACCATTCACCAAAATCAACGACAGTGGGATTGAGTATGTCCTCAAGACCATCAACCCGTGCGCCACACCCTTCCACTACATCACATTTCATCTGGGTATTTTCGTCAGCACTTACGGTGACTTTGATCGGGCCACCCAAATAAGTGCTACTTACTGTGAGAGAGTAACGACCATCAGCGCCAGTAGTCGCATTACCCACCTGCGCAAGAACAGTGCCGTCCGCTTTTAATTCCTCGGCCACCACGTTGCCGAGACTGATAATGCCCTTCGCAGCAGTGCCACCAAGGGTGACGTTATTAACACCTGTAGAAGGGGGAATACCTGAGGAAGGGGGAATACTTGGGGACGGTGGAGCTGGATCACTGCAACCGCCCAGCACAACGATAGTCATTCCTAAAAATCCATTAAATATTGTTCTTACATCCATGATTCTACTCCTTGATAATATACCTTGAACGCTCCAATGCTCTAAAAGTCTCCAACAAAATTAAACTCATCTCCATTAGTCATAATTTTTATAGGGGAAATACTATAGTCACACACTTTTTCAACGATTCAAAATAACAATGGGGTATAAAAAAGACCGCTTTGAATGGTCTTTTTTATACCCCATTGTTATTTGAGATTCTTACAAAACTCGAAATGAAAACGAAGAATCAATGAGTTACGGTATGTTTTTTATCGTAACTCATTGATTCTTCGTTACTGTGAAACAGTTTTGCAAAAGCCTTAACTTTAAATAGTTTTACGCAATCATTGTGCCTTTCATCTTTTTCATGGCATTGGCTTCCAATTGCCGAATGCGTTCTGCGGAAACACCGTATTTGTCAGCAAGGTCATGCAGGGTCGCTTTTTTCTCGGACAACCAACGGCTTTTTACAATATCCTGACTGCGGTCATCCAAATCACCCAACGCACCGGCCAACAAATCATTGTTATGTGCTTCCCAGTTTTCTGTCTCCAACTGCGCAGCGGGTTCCATACTCATGTCTTGCAGATAACCGGCGGGAGCGGGTTTGAAGTCGCTGTCATCGTCAACACCATAACCATCAAAGGCGGTATCCTGGCCACTCATACGCTCTTCCATCTGACGTACAGTGGCTTCGGGCACATCCAAGTCTTTAGCGACACGCTCAACTTCGGCCTGGGTAAACCAGCCAAGGCGTTTTTTGTTTTTACGCAGATTAAAAAACAATTTGCGCTGCGCTTTGGTGGTGGCCAGCTTAACCACACGCCAGTTACGCAGAATATATTCGTGTATCTCGGCACGAATCCAATGTACGGCGAAGGAAACCAGACGCACATTATGACTGGGATCAAAGCGTTTAACCGCTTTCATCAAACCGATATTGCCTTCCTGAATCAGATCGGCCTGAGCCAGCCCATAGCCGCTGTAACCCCTGGCAACATGAATGACAAAACGTAAATGAGACATAACCAGCTGCCGCGCAGCGGTGAGGTCGCCCTCGTCACGCAGACGGGTGGCCAAATCACGCTCCTCTTCCACACTAAGCATGGGCACCTGAGCTGCGGCCGAAATATAGGCCTCAAGACTGCCGGTAGGGACGGCAAGATCAACGATCAAATTTTTATTCATGGCTCTCCCTCCTTCCTCTGTATATCAGCATTTTAGCAATCAGATGCTAAGAGTGCCAAGTTGAATTAAAGTTCCCTGATGTCATTGATTTGCCGCTTTCCCTTTCCCTTTTCCTTTCCCTGCTCCAGCAGACGGCGACAAAAGAGTGCAAACACCCCAAGGGGTGGAATCAAGTAGGCTCAATGGCTTGCAGATGCCTACCCACTGCCAACCAGGAACCCAGCAGGCCCAGGGCAATGCCGCTCCCCAGCAAAATGATCACTGTTTCCAGATCCAGCCCATCCAGCGAAAACCCACTACTATACAGAAAAGACAAGCGGCTCACCGGATCACTCAGCAAACCTAACAATATGGCCACCAGCAGCCAAGCCAGCACCGCACCCATCAGACCATACCAAAACCCGGTATAAAGGAAAGGACGCCGGATAAAGGCATTAGTAGCACCAATAAGCTTGGTGACAATGATTTCCTGACTACGACTGAGAATAGTGAGCCGAATGGTATTGCCCACCACCAGCAGTATCGCCAACGCTAACAAGCCTCCCAGCAACAGCACACCGCGCTTGCCTACTTCGATAATGCCGCTAAGGCGACGCACCCATTCCATGTCCAACTGCGCCAGATCCACCGGCTCCAGCTTTTGCACTTTGCCTAACAGCATCTCCATTTGTGCCGGTTCTGTCGCCTCGGCCGTGGGCCGCAGCACCAGCACTGCTGGCAGAGGGTTTTCATCCAGCGAATCCAATGCACCTCCGAAACCGGACTGCTCGCGGAATTCTGCTAATGCCTGCTCACGGGAAATGTATTGCACCTCAGCCACACCGTCCCAGCTGCGCAGCTTGTCCGCCAATGATTGAATACGTTTTTCCGGGATATCCGATTTAAGAAATAACGACATCTGTGCCGTACCCTCCCAGCCCGTGGAAAGTTGCTGCACATTTTGCAACAACACATGCAGGCCGGTGGGCAGAGCCAGGGCAATACCGATCACCGCAGCCGTCATCAACGTCGCCAGCGGCGTACGCCATAGCGCACCGAGGGATGATATCAGTACCCACAGATGATGAGTGAAGTAAGCATTCACTCGACCGCGAGGCTTGCTTAAGCGCTGCCGGTCTTCGGTATCGGTATTTTTGACGCTGGTTCGTTTCATCAGTTTTCAGGAAAACCCAACTATTGCCATCGTTTTTTTAGCGCTCATCTTTACTTTTGGATCTGCAATTCTGTCGTCCGCCCATCCCGCTCCAACTTGCCCTGTGTGAGAGTCAGCAAACGATGATCCAGCCTCGAAATCAAATCGTGATCGTGAGTGGCAATCAACACCGATACCCCCACCTGATTAAATTGTTCAAACAGCCCCATAATCTCCCGGGACAATGCCGGGTCCAGATTGCCAGTGGGTTCATCGGCCAGTAACAAAGGTGGGCGATTCACTACCGCGCGCGCGATGCCGACACGCTGCTGCTCACCACCTGAAAGCGTAATAGGCATCAGCCGTTCCTTGCCCAGCAACCCTACCTTGTCCAGTGCAGCGCGTACCCGCCGCCCCACTTCACTCTGATGATAACCGGCAATAATCAACGGCAGCGCCACGTTATCAAACACCGTGCGGTCATAAAGCAGGTTATGGCTCTGAAACACCACACCGATCTTGAGACGCAATGCGGGAATGTGGCGATTTTTCAGTCGGGTAAGGTTCTGCCCATCGATGACCACGTTACCCCGTGAGGCACGCTCGATGCAGGCGATCAGCTTTAACAGGCTGCTCTTGCCCGCCCCGGAATGCCCGGTGAGAAAAGCCATCTCGCCCTGTTTCAGGTGAAAACTCACACCAGACAGCGCCTCGTGGCCACCGGGGTAACGCTTGTTGACGTTATCAAACTTAATCATTGGTGTTTTGAATCGAACCCGTATTTAAATGCAGAGGTCGCAGAGACACAGAGATTTTTTATGTGGAGTGAAAAGCGTTATTCCAACGCACAACCTGCCATAAGCGTCACAAATCATGCGGCCGTACATTTTAATCACGTTTTTCTCTGCGTCTCCGCGCCTCTGCGCGCTCTGCGTTAATAACACCGGTCTACGTTTCATCCCGAGCAAGCAAAGCATCCACAAAGTCATCCGCATTAAATGACCTTAGATCATCAATCCCTTCACCCACACCAATAAAACGAATGGGTAGACCAAGGCGTTTGGCCACAGCGAAAATGACCCCTCCTTTAGCGGTGCCATCCAGCTTGGTTAACGTAATACCGGACACGCCCACCGCATCGCGGAACTGTTCGGCCTGTACGACAGCGTTCTGGCCAATACCGGCATCCAGCACCAACATGACTTCGTGGGGGGCCGTGTCGTCCAGTTTGGTAATGACGCGACGTACCTTTTTCAGTTCTTCCATCAAGTTGGATTGAGTGTGCAAACGACCCGCAGTATCCGCAATGAGCACATCGATACCTTTGGATTTGGCCGATTGCACAGCGTCAAAAATGACCGAGGCGGAATCCGCGCCACTGTGCTGTGCCACTACAGCAACGTCATTGCGACGCCCCCATTCCTGTAATTGTTCCACAGCAGCGGCGCGAAAAGTGTCGCCAGCCGCCAGCATCACCGACTTACCTTCGTTCTGGAATTTTTTTGCCAGCTTGCCAATGGTCGTGGTTTTTCCTGCACCGTTAATACCCACCATCAGGATCACAAAAGGCTGGGCAGTGGTATCAATTTCCAATGGTTGGGTGGAGGGTGCAAGAATGGCAGCCATGTCCTCACGCAGCGCAGCAAACAGAGCATCGGCATCAGCCAGTTGCTTGCGCTGAATACGGCCGGTAAGATCGGCGACAATTTCCTGAGTGGCTTCCACACCCACATCAGAAGTCAGCAACAGGGTTTCAATTTCGTCCAGCACATCGCCGTCGATGGCTTTTTTGCCCAGCACCAGATCAGCCAGACCATCAGTAATGCCGCTGCGGGTACGACTGAGGCCAGCCTTGAGGCGGGCAAATAAACCCTTCTTTTTCTCAGGCTGGGCTTCAGGTTGTGCCTCTATCGCTGCGGGTTGAGACTCATCAATGACGGGAGCTTCGCTTGACGACGCCTCTTTTATAACAGGGGGTTTGTTTTTTTTGAAACCAAACATGAATTTTTGCGGTCACAGCTGCTGGTAATTGGGTAGACTATCCTACCATTTGCGGACACAGGTCGTCAGCTGCGTTAAAAATTATCAACTACCGCAATTATTAAACCAATAAAACGACGAGAGGCTTATGAATCCTTTATTAATGATCTCCGCTGCGGCACTTGCAGCTGCGGCACTCACAGGCTGCGCCACTGGCCTTGCCAAAAATGACAGCACCGAAACACCCACACTGGCCGCTGCATCAGCCGATGTGGAAAAAACCGGCCACATCATCACCATCGGTGATGTGCATGAATACCGGCTCGCCAACGGACTGAAAATCCTCATTAAAGAAGATCACCGCGCCCCCATCGTCGTCTCGCAAATCTGGTACAAAACCGGTGCCAGTTATGAATCCAGCGGCACCACTGGCGTCGCCCATGTACTAGAGCACATGATGTTCAAAGGCACCAAAACACTCGGCCCCAATGAGTTTTCGCGCATCATCGCCGCCAATGGCGGACGTGAAAATGCCTTTACCGGACAGGATTACACCGCCTATTTCCAACAGTTGGAAAAAAGTCGCCTGCCCATCAGTTTTGAGCTGGAAGCTGATCGCATGGCCAATCTCAACCTGCGCGCCGAAGACTTCGCCAAAGAAGTGAAAGTGGTGATGGAAGAACGCCGCATGCGTACCGAAGACAGACCACGATCGCTGACTTACGAGCATTTTACCGCCACCGCCTTCGTCAACAGCCCTTACCATCACCCCATCATCGGCTGGATGAACGACCTGGAAAACATGAACGTGGACGACATGCGCAACTGGTACAAAGACTGGTATGCGCCCAACAATGCCACACTGGTGGTGGCTGGTGATGTTGATGCAAAAGAAGTGTTTGAGCTGGCACAAAAAACCTATGGCAAAGTAAAAGCCCGACCTATTCCTGTCGTAAAGCCACAAACAGAATTTGAACAAAAGGGGATTAAACGTATTGTAGTGAAAGCCCCCGCACAAGTGCCCTATATGATTATGGGTTACAAAGTACCCGTGGTAACAACGGCCAAAACCGACTGGGAGCCTTATGCACTGGAAATGCTGGCCAACATACTTGATGCGGGTGAAAGTTCACGTTTCGCCAAAGAACTGGTGCGTGGCCAGCAAATCGTGACCAGCATTGGTGCCGGTTACAATATGTACTCACGGCTCGGCGACCTGTTTATATTCGATGGCACTCCCGCCAAGGGCAAAACTGTCGAAGAAGTGGAAAATGCGATTCGCGCACAAATCAAAAAAATCAAAACCGAGCTGGTGAACCAGACTGAACTGGATCGCATCAAGGCACAGGTTGTTGCCAGCAAAGTGTACGAAAAAGATTCTTTGTTTTATCAGGCCATGCAAATGGGCACTCTGGCCACTGTGGGACTTGACTGGCAGCTGATGGACCAGTTTGTGGAACGCCTGCGCGCGGTAACCCCGGAACAGGTGCAGGCCGTAGCGAAAAAATACCTTATTGATGATTACCTGACCGTGGCCGTACTGGACCCACAATCCACACCCGTCGCAACAAACGGAGGCCACTCTCATGCCCATTAATTTATCCCTTTATTCAAAAAAACCAAATATGAAAAATAAGCTATTTCTTAGCCTGTTAATAATCAGCACCCTGTCTTTCTCTGCACTGGTCAGCACAACGGTCAGCGCCAATCCAGACATTGAACACTGGCGCACAACAAATGGGACACACGTCTACTTTGTATCCGCACCAGAACTACCCATCGTTGATATACGCATCATTTTTAATGCGGGTGCAGCGCGCGATGGAGACGACCCGGGACTGGCCATACTGACCAACGGCCTGTTAGCCGAAGGCGCAGGAAGCTTATCTGCTGGCCAGTTGGCAGAACAGTTTGAGTCCATCGGCGCACGTTTCAGTAACAGCGCACAACGCGACATGGCCATACTCAGCCTGCGCACCCTGACGGAGAAAAAAGCATTCGACAGCGCAGTGGGCACACTGACCACCATTCTCACTCAGCCGGATTTTCCAAAAACCGCCTTTGAGCGTGAGCGTCGCCGCCTGCTGACAACACTCAAACGCAACAAACAATCACCCGGCAAACAGGCTAACGAAGCTTTTTTCAATGCCCTTTATGTGAAACATCCCTACCGCAATCAACCCACCGGCACAGAAGCTGGCATCAACGGACTGGACACGGCAAAGCTCAAAGCTTTTTATGATAAATATTATGTCAGTCGTAATGCGATACTTGCCATCGTGGGAGACTTGTCTCGTGCTGATGCCGAAAAGCTCGCTCAAACCCTGATGGGCAAACTGCCAGAAGGTGAACCCGCGGACACCTTGCCCCCCGTCGAAGCGCTTGCAGAAGGTAAGGAAATCCGCATCAACCACCCTTCAGCACAAACACATATTCTGGTGGGTCAACCCGGCATGAAACGCGGAGACCCTGACTACTTTGCGTTATACGTGGGCAATCACATAGTAGGTGGCAGCGGTCTGGTGGCACGCCTTTCCAACGAAATACGTGAAAAGCGCGGCCTTGCATACAGCAGTTACAGCTATTTTGTCCCCATGCAGCAATACGGCCCCTATACCATTGGCCTGCAAACCAAAAATGAATCTGCTGACGAAGCACTGGTCGTACTGCGCGAAACCATCGACAAATTTGTTAAAGAGGGGCCCACCGCAGAAGAACTGGAAGCCGCAAAGAAAAATATCACCGGTGGATTTCCATTACGCATTTCCAGCAACAAAAAAATCATCGACTACATCGGCATGATCGGTTTTTATCAACTGCCTATGGATTACCTCGATACCTTTAATGAGCGGGTGCAGGCGATTACCCTTGAAGACATCAAGAAAGCCTTCCAAAAACGTATCCATCTGGACAAGATGGTGACGGTAATGGTGGGTGGTAACGTTAACCCCAGCAGCGAAAAATAAGTTTTTTCATGGCAACAACGGATACTGTGGAAATTATCTACGCAGTCAATGACAAGCCCGGCGTCGATGAATTTATCGATGTACTTGTTTCCTCCACCCTGGCCGAACGTCGGCCAGTGGAGGACCGGACCTGCATTGCAGGCATGTTGGAAAATGCCAACCTCGTAGTCACGGCACGTTATGAAAACAAACTGGTGGGTATCGCACGTTCGATAACCGACTTTCACTACGCCTGCTATTTATCCGACATCGCCGTTGACCGGGCACACCAAAACAGTGGTATCGGCAAGCAACTCATTACACAAACTCAGCAACAATTAGGAGTACGCTGCAAATTGATTTTGCTTTCCGCACCGGGTGCCGCAGACTATTATCCTAAAATCGGCTTCAGCCAGCATCCACAGGCATGGGTATTGGCTGAAGGTCAATCATTGTAACTACCCAGCCTGGTTTTAGAGGTGTGTAACGCTATCAAGCCAAGTGTTGTAAACGCAAAGGATGCAGAGACGCAAAGAGCGCAAAAAAAAACAGTGGAAATTTGCGTTAAATACTCAGCAATCAATTTGAAATAAACACTGGAATAATCATATGACCACAAAGAATCAACATGCCTTTAAAGAAAATCCAGTCTCTTAATTCAAGTCTTAAAGAATGGGCAATACCAATACCATCCAAAAACAGGATTGATTATTGTAATTAACAACATTCAACCTCAAACCAAGCTATACCAATAGCCATAACAATTAAAACAAGAGCACTGATATCATGACTCAAATTCAACTACAAATTCTTGACCCACGCATCGGCAAAGAAATCGAACTGCCACATTACGCCACCGACGGCTCTGCCGGAATGGACCTGCGCGCCTGCATTGATGAAGCCTTTGAAATAAAACCCGGTGAAACTCATTTGATTCCCACCGGCATTGCCATTCACATTGGCGATCCAAAACTGGCTGCGGTGTTGCTGCCTCGCTCGGGTCTGGGCCATAAACACGGCATTGTGTTAGGCAACCTCACCGGGCTTATTGATTCAGACTATCAGGGACAGTTGTTTGTATCCTGTTGGAACCGTGGCAACAAAACCTTCACGATCAACCCAGGTGAACGTATCGCACAGATGGTATTTGTACCTGTGGTGCAAGCCACCTTTGAGATTGTTGACAGCTTTGATGAAAGTGATCGTGGTGAAGGGGGGTTTGGACATACAGGACAACATTAAAACCATAACCACAAAAAAATATGTCGCTTCATCAACATGAAGCGACATATTACGTTCATTTGTTGTTATGCACTTGCGGTCTCTTTTGAGCGTACGTGCAAACCACACTCTTTACTTTCCGGGTTTTCCCACCACCAACGCCCGGCACGAATATCCTCTTTTTCAGCAATCGCCCGTGTGCATGGCGCGCAACCAATACTCGGATATCCCTTTGTATGCAATTCGTTGAAAGGTACATCATTTTCATGAATGTAAGCCCAGACTTCCTTCTCACTCCAATCCAGCAGAGGATTGAACTTGGGAATCCCATGTGCTTCATCCCATTCCATGCGTTGCAAGTCGGTACGGGTGACCGATTGCTCTTTGCGTAACCCGGTGATCCAGGCTTCGCGTGTGGACAACGCCCGTTTCAACGGCACCAGTTTCCGCATGGCGCAACATTGCTTGCGCTGTTCTACGCTATTGTAAAAAGCATTGGGGCCTTGCGCCTGCACATACTCGGCAAGCACGGAGCAATCCGGCGCATAGACCTCTACCACCGGACCATATTTTTCGTGGGTTTTTTGCATCAGGTCATACGTTTCTGCTGGTAAGCGCCCGGTATCCAAAGTAAACACATTGATTTCCGGTGCATGCTTGCTGATGAGGTCCAGTAACAGCATATCCTCAGCACTGAAACTGCTGGCCAACGCAGCTGGTGCGTAGTCCCGTTGAATATTATTCAACAAAGAGATAACTGATTGTACTTTTTTATCCACCAACATTTCCTTTCTCCTTAATCAAATATTACCTGGACAGACAACCTTTAAGCAGGCACCTGTAATTTTTCTTCACCCATCGCTACCAATTGTGTGACTTCCGGCAATGATGCTTGCACATCCAGCTGTATATCCACCGACTCACAGGCTCTTGCCACTAACACGGTCCATAGATCCTGTGCATTTGCCAGTTTTTCAAAACGGGCATCATCATAGTCTGCACGTAACACCTTCATTTCCTCGATGAATACGCTGAGTGATTCTGCAATATCCTGTTCTGCATTTGTCTGTTTTGCGATTTTCCCGGCAAGCTCAGTCAGGTCGTCGGGCAAAACATTTTCACCTCCAGCATGCAGTAATGCCTGCGCCACCAAACGTGCGATAGCTTCAGAACAATCCAGTGCCTGATCTTCTTTTTTCGCCAATTGAAACACCCGGCGATATTCCCGCTCATGCGCTGCTTCGGAGAAATTTGCGGACACCACGTCATGTTTTGCGCCCATGCACTCACCGCCGCCTAATGCCAATACGCGGAAATCCTCTGTCTCACCAAAATCTTTTGACAACCAGTCACTATCCGGGCCACTAATTACCGTTAGGTCTTGCAGCAACTTGGCAAAATAGCCTTCTTCCTGACGCTGTGCCCAGGTACGAAAACTTTCTTCTGCCTGACGTTTACTTTCATATTCGCGACTGACACGCTTCACCGCTGCGGGTGCCATGCGCACGGGCACTTCAGGACCACGCACCGCAATTTCGCCCTCATTACGACCATCACCACCAAAATGTAAACGATAATGTGGAATCAGTTTTCCGTTGATACGGCGGCCTTCACCGTGCATGCCGATATCACCCACGTAGGGTTGCGCACAGCCGTTGTGGCAGCCACTGACGCGAATGCGCAAATCGCTTTCACCACCGCTTAACTCTGAACACACCAGCCGCGAAGCTGTAATACCCAGGCGACATGTCCAGGTACCAGGACAAGCCACCACATCATCACCAGCCGCAGGAGCACTCAGCTCCAGCAGGTGCAAACCGTCTTTTACCGCTTGTAACCCTTCTTGCGGAATGTTCAGCAACATCAGGTTCTGGTCCTGGGTGACACGCATTTCTGCATTGTCATATTGTTCTGCCAATGCCACCAGACCCTGCATTTGTGTTACACCCAAATCCCCCAGAGGCAGGCTCACCGGGTATACATAAAGCCCGTCCTGTCGCTGCTGCAGCGCATCACGCGGCGCGCCTGTAGCGGAAATTTTGGATTTCACGGTCTCATCCGCTGTTACCCAGTTTGCTTCAGGTAGAGCATCACGGGCATACACTTGTTTCGTACGTTGTAATTCTTCGCGATACTTTTCAACAAACTCCGTTTCGCCCAACCGCTCCAGCAAAAACTTCATGCGTGCCCGGGCGCGGCGTTTGCGATCTGAATAACGATGATGCAATGCCAGCACGGCCTCGATCACCGGTAACAAATCCGATTCCTCAACAAACTCTTCCAGGGTAATGGCCGGACGAGGCTTGTGACCAAGCCCACCTGCTGCCAATACCTTATAACCAAATTTGCCATCATGCTTTACAGCAATCACTGCCAGATCATGAAACAACCCTTGCGCACAATCTGCTTCGCAACCGGAAAAGCTCATTTTGAATTTGCGTGGTAAATGCTGGGTCAGCGGGTGTCGCAAAAAACGTTGTGCTACGGCATCCACCACAGGCTGCACATCGCTATGCTCGCAAGGACACACGCCCGCCAGTGGGCAGGCGGTAATATTTCGCACAGTATTGCCACAGGCTTCCCGCGAAGTCAGGCCCTGTTCAGCCAGCTTTTCCAGCGCGTCAGGAGTGTCACTCAATGCAATGCTGTGCAGCTGAATATCCTGCCGAGTGGTCACACTGGCGATATCTAACTCTGAGTAGTTATCCAACACATCAGCGACTGTACCCAGTTGGCTCGGCGACAGCACACCACCAGGCAACTTGACACGTATCATATTGACGCCTTCCTGACGCTGACCATAAACACCCTGTTGCAACCGGAGAGCCTGAAAGCGAGCTTCATCAAGCTCGCCAGCCAGAACATCCTGTACCGCCTGGCGGTACTGTGTCAGTTCTGTGGCTTCTATCCAGTGTTCATTTTCTTCTGTCGTCGTCATTTTTCTTTCTCCTGTAAATCCTGATTCCTGCGTCCATACCTGCGACGCTCAAGCCATTAACCGCACACCAATTCCCAACAGCAGAACGGCCAGTATCGAACGCAGCAAGACTTCCGGTACACGCGCGCTGAGTCGACTGCCAATATAAATACCCGGTAATGAGCCAATCAGCAGGCTGCCCAGCAGCACCCAATCCACTGTGCCCATATGCCAGTGACCAAGACCGGCAACGGTCGCTAGCGGCACAGCATGCGCAAGGTCTGTCCCCACCACTCGTACCGCTTTCATCTGTGGATAAAGCCAAAACAACACGGCTGCCCCTAACGCCCCTGCGCCCACCGAGGTCAGCGTTACCAAAGCCCCAAGCACTGCACCGGCCAACACCGTGGCAATTTGGGTTTTGCGCCCCGTCTCGTCATGTGTCAGGCCCGTGTCGCTTTGCGCCAGACGACGCCGAAATATCAAAGCGCCAGCACTGATGATCAGCGCCATACCCAGAGTCGTCGTCATCACGTTCTGCGCCGCATCAGTCTGTAAATCCACCTGTCTCAATACCAACAGCGTGAGCAGGGCGGCGGGTAAACTACCCGTCAACAACCATCGCACAACACGCCATTCCACCGAACTCTGACGGGCATGTACCCATACACCATTGGCCTTGGTAATAGCGGCAAACATCAAATCGGTACCCACCGCTACGGCAGGTGTAATACCAAAGCCAAAAATCAGCAATGGCGTCATCAACGCACCGCCACCCACTCCGGTGAGCCCAACCAGAATGCCTACGCCCAAGCCTGAAATAATAAAAAAAGCATCCATGAGAGCCCATTCCCTTCGAATGTGTGCAAACAGTAACAACCCAGCAATAGGTTGAAAAAGAATAAAAATGCCTTTATAAAGACACTTAGGTTATAAATAGATGTCAATAAGAATGAGCACAGACAAAAACCCGGGCGCACAAACAGCAAAATCACCACGATATGCGCTGATAAAGCCAACCCGTCAGCAATGGAAACGACGGAAACCACTATGAAACTGCATCAACTACGCTGCATCTGTGAAGTCGTAGACCACCATCTCAATGTCACCGAAGCGGCAGCAGCAATGTTCACCTCGCAACCCGGTGTGAGCAAACAAATACGCCTGCTGGAGTCAGAACTGGGTGTCCCTATTTTTGCACGCGAGGGCAAACGGCTGACCGCAGTAACCGAACCCGGTAACGAAATCATCCGCACCGCGCGCCGCATGCTGCGCGAGGCGGAAAACATCAGTCGCATTGGCGCTGACTACAGCGATCAATCACGCGGCACACTGACCCTGGCCACCACCCACACCCAGGCACGCTACGTGTTACCACCGGTCATCCAGCAATTCCGCCAACGTTTCCCCGATGTCACTCTGCAACTACGTCAGGGAAACCCAACGCAGATTTGCGACAGGGCTTTGCGCGGCGAGGCTGATATTGTGATTGCCACCGAGGCTGTTTCTGCTGCCGACGGACTCATCACCCTGCCCTGTTATCCCTGGCATCACTGCGTAGTGGTACCACCGGATCATCCGCTGCTGGAAAAAACCACACCACTGACCTTGCAGGATCTGGCCGAACACCCCATCGTCACCTACGATTTTGCCTTCGCCGGACGCAGTCGGCTCAACGACGCCTTTCAATCCGCCGGGCTACAACCCAAAATTGTACTCACTGCGCTGGACGCCGACGTCATCAAAACCTATGTGGAACTTGGTCTGGGCATTGGGCTGCTGGCCGATGTGGCCTTCGAACCACAACGTGACACTGGTCTGCGTCGCATCGACATCGCCCACCTGTTTCCGGCCAGTACCACCTGGGTAGGCATCCGTCGTGGCAGCTACCTTCGCCGGTTTATTTTCGAGTTTGTTGAGCTGTTTGCACCACACCTGAGCCGGGCAACATTGCGTGCGGCGCTTCATGCTGACTAATCATGTGAGTTAAGCACTAAAAACACGCGGTTTTTAAAATCATCGAGTACTTAACACAGAGGGCGCAGAGAAAAACACTAAAAATTCCGCGTTTCTGCGCCTCTGCATTTACAAACACTAGATTGGATCAAGCACGCCTAACTTAACGACATTGGTGATTTAACCTAACACATCAGTTGAGCCGTCGCGAGAGCGGCTAAGGTGCTCAAGATCAATGATCTTTTTCGGTTATTTTGAATGAAAGCGTATCACCCATACGGTGAGTTCAAAATATTCGAAAAAGTCATTTAGATTGGGTGCATTAGACGTTCGCAGTAGG
>Ga0256830_1000964_pt1 | contig 21272 bp, 20 predicted proteins | sample 128326metaG_FD_190537 | JGI IMG/M metagenome (GOLD analysis project Ga0256830, IMG submission 190537) | Hydrothermal vent microbial communities from Lau Basin, Pacific Ocean - 128-326 | ecosystem: Environmental > Aquatic > Marine > Hydrothermal vents | place: Pacific Ocean: Lau Basin | collected... | reverse complement strand
CCACAGGTGCTCGGGCGCGAGGAAACGCGCGCCCGGGTCGGCCTCGGCCAAGCCTTCCTCGGCGATCCGTCCCTCGCCGGCGACGGGGCGCGGATGATCGACGACTCACCCCATCCCTTCGCCGCGGACCTGCTGCGTTTCGCCCGTTCGCGCGGCGTCGGCCTCGACGGCTCCGGTTTCGACGCCCTGGAGGCGGCGACCCCGCTCTACCTGCGCCCGGCTGCGGTTCGCCGCGGATGACGCACGTCCCGGGAACGGAACCGGGCGAGCCGTCTCGCGACGACCCGCCCGATTCGCGAAGCGAAACGACCTAGAGGTCCTGCGGACGCAGGGTGCGCCGCTTGTTCTCCATCGCGCGCTCCTCGGCCTTGGCGATGGCGTCGCGCACGAACTGGTCGAGCGCCGAGTAGAAGTCGCTGGAGACGTTGCAGTTCTCGACCGCGTTCTTGGTGCGGCTCTTGGAGATGATCAGCTCGGCGACCTTGTTCTTGCCCTTGCGGGCCTTCTTGGCGGTCTTCTTGCGGTTGGTCTTGCGAGCCGGAGCCTTGGCCTTCTTGGTGGCCTTCTTCTTGGTCTTCTTCTTGGCAGCCATGATGTTGGGGGTTCGGGGTTGTCGCCTCCCGAGGGGGGCAAGGTTGAGGGGAATGGGGCGAAGGCGCCCTCCCACGGCCGCGATTGTCGCGACCACCTCCCGGCCGAGTCAATGCGGAAATGCCGAATTCACGCCTTTTTTTGCGGTTTCCCGCCCATCCTCCTATCCTGCTCCACGATGCCCCCGCTCCTGGTCGGTTCCATCCTCCTGCTCCGGGTCATGCAATCCGACCCGATCGGCGAGCACGCGCTCGCCCGATTCCACGAACTCGACCCGGTGGACCGCACCGAGGTCGTGGTCTCGGTCCTCGACACCCTGCGGGCTTCCGATCACGAGCTGGTCCGACAGGCCGCCGAGCTGCGTGCCGAGCCGCCCTTCCCGACGGCGGCGATGCCGGCGCCGCTGGAGCGGGCCTTCGACGCCGACCGCTACGCCCCGGCGCTCGGCCTGGAGACCACCCTGGTCCGCCGCGGAAGCCCCCGCTGGAAGAGGGTGGTCCGCGACCTTCTCCGCGGCCACGAACCACCTCGGAACCGATGGTCGTGGGACCCCGCCCAACGGAGGCTGCTGGCCCCACCCGCTCCACCGCCGGAGGAGGAGGTCCTGGCGGCGCTGATCGCAGGCAGCTGGCCCGACGACGGGTTCCTGGATGCGGTCGGCTTCGGCCTGCTCGACGACGATGCCCACATGGCCCGGATCGGGGCCTATTTCGACCATCTCTACCGAGACCGTCTCGGTCGCGTCTACGAGGACGTCACCCTCTACGACGTGTGGAACTCGCAACGCCGCTTCGAGGTCAGCGACGTCGAGGCGATCGCCTTCCTGCGCGAGATCGAGGGCGACCGCCGGACCGTCAGCCCGATTCCGACGTCGCGTCACGACGAGATCTATCGCCGCATCGAGGAAGCCTTCGTCCGGTGGCGCGCCTACCGGGTCCTGCGCGAAGGCCTGGCGCGACGCTGGTCGACCCCCCATGCGGCCCCGACCCCGACCTTCGCCGCGGTCGCGGAGCGACTCGACCAGGCATGGGTGTTGACGCGCCACGAACCGTCCAGGATGCGGGTCCGCCTGGGGGGGACGCCGGAGCGCAAGGCCTTCCTCGCCGCCGTCAACGTCGAGGCGCTGACCTACCTGGGCATGACCAACCCTCCGGAATGGTGGACCGAGGGCTGGCGTCTGCGCGAGACCCAACCCGGGGCGCTGCGCCGCGACACCCTCGAGGTGCTGCGGCTGTTCCGGCTGCTGCGTTGAGCCTGCGACTGGAGCCGCCGCCGACCGCGCGGTAGGCTCCCCGCGTGGCCAACCCGCATCGCGCCTGGGCGGAGGTGGACCTCGACGCCTTCCTCGGCAACCTCGCCGTGGTCCGGCGTCGGGCCCGCGGGGCGGAGGTGTGGCCGGTCCTCAAGGCCAACGCCTACGGGCACGGGGCCGGGCCGGTGGCCCGCACCTGCGCCGCCGCCGGCGTCCGGCGCATCGGCGTCGCGGACGGCTCCGAAGCGTTGGCGCTGCGCGAGGCCGGAGTCACCACCCCCCTGCTGGTGCTCGGGGCCGTCATCGATTCCGAGGTCCCCGACCTGCTCGGCCGCGACGTCGAGGTCGGCCTGCACTCGGAAGCCCGCGCCCGCCGCCTCGGTGAGCTCGCGCGCCGCGCCGGCCGCCGCCTCGGCGTCCACCTGGAGGTGGACGTCGGCATGGGCCGCCTCGGGGTACGCCCCGAAGCGGTGCCGCGCGTGGTCGCCGCCGTGGCCGAGGAACCGGCGCTGGAACTGCGGGCGCTGATGGCCCACTTCCCGAGCAGCGCGGGGTGGGGCCGCGAGGAGACCCGGCGTCAGCACGCCGCCTTCGCCGCGGCGGTGCGCGAGGCCGAAGCCGTGCTCGGCCGACGCGTGCCGACCCACTGCGCCAACTCGGCGAGCCTCTTCACCGACATGGAAGCGCTCGGCGACGCCGTCCGCCCCGGCATCTCGCTGTTCGGCATCCTGCCCCGCCTCGGAGGAGCGGAATCCGGCCTGCGTCCCATCCTGTCGCTGCGCACCCAGGTCGTCTTCCTCAAGGACGTCCCGGCCGGTACGCCGGTCGGCTACGACGGGCGTTGGACCGCGCCGCGGCCGACCCGCATCGCGACGTTGCCCATCGGCTACAACGACGGCATACCGTGGCGACTCGGCGTCTCCAGCGGCGCGGAGGTCCTGGTGCGCGGCGTCCGCTGTCCGGTCGTCGGGGCCATCTCGATGGACTACGTCACGGTGGACGTCGGCCACGTTCCCGGCGTCGGAGTGGGCGACGTCGTCACCCTGGTCGGGCGTGACGGCGAGGACGAGATCCGCGTCCTCGACCTCGCCCGGGCCGCAGGGACGATCCCCTACGAGCTGACCTGCCGCCTCGGCGCCCGCGTCCGGCGCGTGTACAAAGGGGGGGCGGTCGCCGTGCCGGCGGCCGCTCCCGCATGAGGCTTCGTTCGCTCCTGGTGCTCTCGGGCGGCGTCAGCCTGGCCCTGGCCGTCAGCGGCTTCGTCCCGCTGCCGGTGCCGACGGGCCTGCTGGAGCGACTCGCTGCCGACGAGGGCTACCGGCTGTCCGCCGAGTCGGTTCACCTGCGCTGGGCGCGCGGCGAGGTGACCGCCCGCGGCCTGCGCCTCACGCGGGCCTCACCCGCCCCCATCTCGGTGATGGTGGGCGAGGCCCGGCTCCGCCTCGACCTGCGCCCCCAGGCGCCGCGTTTCGCGCGCCCCTGGGAGGTCGTGCTCTCCGGGGTCGGCGTCGAGGGCGACGTCGAGGCCTTGCGCACCCTCGCCGAGCGCCGCGGTGAGGGCCGCGGCGCGACCGGGCTCGACGACGACGCCGTCGGACCGCTTCGCGTCGTCGTCGAGGACCTGCGCATCGCCTTGCGCTCGCCCGAACGGCGTTGGGAGTTCCGGTGCGACACGCTTCGGCTCGCCCTCTCGGACCGCGGGCTCGCGAGCGGCGCCACCACCCTCGTCGCCCACGAGCCGGTCCCCGGGACGCTGCGGCTCGGCCTCCGCGCCGACGGCGACGCCTGGGAGCTGCGCGGAGAGCTCGACGTACCGACGCTGCCGGACGCCGAGACGCTCGGCGCCGAAGGCTGGATCCCCCCGCTGGTCACCGACCACTCGGTGACCCGTCTGGTCCCGCGCTGGCGCGAGGCCGCGTTGCGGGCGGCCGTCGTCGCCACCCCCGAAGCGTGGCAGGTCTCGGTCGAAGCCCGCGCCGCCGAGGTCGGAGGTGAGGTCCTGCCATGGCAGGCCCACGACTTCCGGCTCGTGGCCGCCGGCGACCTGCTCCGCGCGCTCGACGTGTCGGCGGGTCTGTCCCTCGACGGCGAAGTGCCGTGGAGCTTCCGCGGGGCGGCCCGCCCGATCGGCAGCGTCCCCGCCGGCCGTCCCCCGACGTGGTCCGATTGGCGGCTGCGCCTCGAAGGCGCAGCCGAGGTTCCGATGACCGCGGACGAAGCGCTGCCCGGGCGCTTCGCGAGGCTGCTCCCCATCCTGGAGGACGTCCTCTGGGGACTCGGCCTCGACGGCGAGGTCCGCCCGCGCTTCGCGCTGTCCAAGTCGGCGGGCGAGGTCGTGCCCCATGTCGGGGTGGGCGGCGCCGTCCGCGACTTCGGCTTCCGCTACCGAGGCATCCGCGACCCCGACACCGGGGAACGCTTCTCGTTCGCCCTGCCGTTGCAGGTGACCGACGCCTTCACCGTGTTCGGCGACGGCGTCCTCGCCTTCGCCGGAGCCGGCGTCGCCGGCGCCGAACCCGACCGCGCGGGAGCCGACGTGGACTTCCAGGGCATCGTGGACTTCCGGTCGGAGGATGCGATCCTCGACCTGGAGGTCGCCGCCCCCGCGATGCCGGTGGACGACCGGGTCGGTGCGGCCCTTTCGGACAATCCCGGCTTCGACGAGTTGTGGACGACGCTGGGCGAGCCCCGCGGCGGCGTGGCCGACGCCCGCTTCTCGCTGTGGCTCGGCACCGGTGAGCCGCGACTGCGCCTGCGCGCCGACGTCCGAGGGGGACGCGCCGAGCCGCCCGACCTCGGCTTCCCGGTGGCCCTCGAGAGCGGGCGCCTGGTCGTCGCCCGCAACGCAGCGACCTTCTCCGGCGAGGTGGTCGGCCCGGGCGCGATCCGCACCGTGGCGCGCGGCGCCGTCGCCGCGGTCGCCGGAGCCCGCGGGGCGCTGCTCTCGGTGACGGGCGACGTCCGCGGCCCCTGGCCCGGCCCCGGGGAGGTTCCGCCCCGTCTCGGCGCGATGCCGGTCCCCGAACCGCTCACGTCGCTCCGCTGCGACGACCCGCTGGCCGCCCACTTCGAGGTGCGCAGTCTGCTCGACGAGGCGGGCGCCGCGGACACCGCGTTCCTGTGCTCGATCGGAGGGGAGGCGCTCCACGCTTCATGGCCCTGGGCCGGCCTGGACCTGCCCGACTTCCGCCTCGACGCCCAGGTCTGGAGCGCGGGTCGGACCACCACCTTCGCGGCCACCGGCTCCGGCTCGGGCGGCGACGCCTTCCGCGACGGGCGCTTCACCCTGCGCGGCCGCGCCGGGGACGACGCTCCCCGGAGGGGCGACTTCGTCGTCCAGGCACGCGACTGGCGGCTCACCGACCCCCAGGTGGACCGCTGGCTGACCCTCGCCGGCGCCCCGGCCGACTGGGTCGAACGCCTGCGCTTCGGCGGTCGCGCTTCCCTGGCGGCCTGGCTCCCCCTGGCGCGCCCCGGCGCCCTCGAAGCCGACCTGCGCCTGGACGACCTCGAGGTGCACCTGCCCCCCGACCCCCGGCTCGGCCTGCGCACCGCCCTCGACTACCGCCTGACCGGCGGCGTCACCCTGGCGCGCGGTCGCTTCGTGGCGGACGGGACGCACCTGGTCGGCCCCAACTCGGACCTCCTGCTAGAGGAGTGCCGTGGTCGGCTCACCCCCGACCTCGTTGCTGTGGATGCGCGGGTGCAGTCGCTCACGGGCATCGACCTCGTCCCCCAACTCCAGCTGGTCGCACCGGAACGCGTCCTCGACTCGGTGGCGGCCCTCGGCATCGCCGGCCAGGTCCGACCACGGGACGTGGACGTCGGCGTGCGCTGGCGGACCGGCGAGCCGCCGGTGCTCACGGCGAAGGGTCGTCTCGACCTGATGGAGTTCCGCCTCGACGGGCCGCCGCCGGTCCGCCACGCCCACGGCCACCTGCAGGTGGACTCGTTCACCTGGCGCGGCGCCGAGGACTTCCGCGGCGCCTTCCGCCTGGAGGACGGCTGGGCCCGGGTCTCCGGCATCCCGGTCCGCGACGCCGAAGCCCGCGTCGTCCTCGAACCGGAGACCCTGCGGGTCGAGGGCTTCCGCGCCAACGCCCTGGGTGGAGAGGTCTATTCGCGCACCCGCGACGCCCAGGGGCGGGTGGTGCCCGGGGTGGTCTCGCTCGGCCTCGGCGGCAGCGGCGCGATCCGCGCCGCACTCTCGTTCCGCGACCTGCGGCTCGAGGAGCTCGGCGACCGGCTCGGCCTGCCCGGCGGCCTCCGCGGCCGGCTCGGCGGGTGGTTCGACGTGCGCAGCCCCGACCCGTTCCCGGGCCACTACAAGGGACGCGCCCACCTGGAGATCGGAGCCGGTCGGCTCGGCGCGGCGCCGGTGCTGGCGCAGCTGTGGCGGGCCGCCGGCATCGAGGAGCCGGTGTTCGACAACGGCTCGCTCGACCTGACCTTCACCGGCAACGGCACGATGCGCGTGGAGGACCTGTCCCTGCGCCATCCCCTGCTCGAGGTCCACGGCGAGAACTGGATGACGGTGGACTCGTACCTCGACCTCAAGGTCACCATCCGCACCTTCGGCTTCCTCGGGCGGATGCCGGTGGTGCGCGACGTGCTGGACTGGTTCATCGAACAGGACGTCTGGGGCCCGGCCGCGAACCCGCGCATCCGGCAGCGCGCGCTCTCCAAGCTGTTCCGACGCAGCGAGGAGCGGGTCCCGTTCCCGTTGTGGGCTCCGACGCCGGTGCATCCGGACTGGCGGCGCTCGCCGGTGCTGCCGGCGCGCACCGCAGCCGAGGTGACGCAGCGCATCGAGGACCTGCCGCCGCGGCGGGACCACGACGACTCCGACGCCGGGGACGAGGGCCGCACGGCGGACGACGGGAGCGCTTCGACCGGGGACGAGACGGGCGGCGACGGCGGTCGGCCGTAGAATGCGCGGCAGGTCCGCACGATTCCCCCCATGCAACACGCCGTCGTCATGGCCGGAGGTTCCGGCACCCGTTTCTGGCCCGAGAGCCGCCGCCGGCGGCCCAAGCAGCTGCTCCCCATCACCGGCGGCCGTCCGATGCTCGCCGAGACCGTGGCCCGACTCGACGGGCTGGTGCCGGCCGAGCGCACCTGGGTGGTGACCAACGCCGAGCAGCTCGCGGGGGCCCGCGAGGCCTGCCCCGATTTGCCGGCGGAGAACCTGCTGGCCGAGCCGGCGGCGCGGAACACCGCGCCCTGCATCGGTCTGGCCGCGACGGTGATCGCCGCGCGCGACCCCGAAGCGGTGATGGCGGTGCTGCCGGCCGACCACCTGGTGAAGCCGACCGCCGAGTTCCAGCGCGCGTTGCGCGCCGGCTTCGCGGCCGCGGCGACGCCGGGCCGTCTCGTCACCTTCGGCATCCCGCCCACCTATCCGGCCACCGGCTACGGCTACATCCGCAGCGGCGCGGCGATGGGCGAGTTCGAAGGCATCCCCGCGCACCGGGTGGACGCCTTCACCGAGAAACCCGACGCCGAGCGCGCCGCGGCGATGCTGGCCTCGGGCGATCACCTGTGGAACTCGGGCATCTTCGTGTGGCGCGCCGATTCCATCCTCGGAGCCATCGCCCGCCACATGCCGGAACTGGCGGCCGGGTTGGAGCGCATCCGCGGCGCCCTCGGCGGCGACGACTTCGCCGCGGTCCTGGACGAGGTCTATCCCAACCTCCCCGCGGTGCCGGTGGACGTCGGCGTGATGGAGAAGGCCGACGACGTGGTGGTGCTGGCGACCCCCTTCCACTGGAGCGACGTCGGCTCGTGGCGGAGCCTGTACGACGAACTGGTCGAGGAGGCCGGCGGCGACGTCGCGGTGTTCCCGAACGGCGGCGAGCTCGTCACCGAGGACGCCCGCGGCGTGCTCGCCTATTCCCAGGAACCCCAGACCATCGCCGTGATCGGGCTCGACGACGTGGTCGTGGTGCGCACGCCCGACGCGATCCTGGTCGCCTCGCGCGAACGTTCCGAGGACGTCAAGAAGGTGGTCGAGCGGTTGCGCGCCGCAGGACGCGAGGACCTGCTGTAGGCATGCCGGAGCTCGGGCGCGTGTTGGCGGTGGACTACGGCGCCAGGCGCACCGGGCTGGCGGTCAGCGACCCGCTCGGACTGGTCGCGACCCCGCTCGAGCCCTGTGTCAGCGACGACCTCGACGAGACACTGACGCGCATCGTCGCCGAGGTGCGCGAGCGCGAGGTGCGCACCGTCCTCGTCGGCATGCCCTACCTGCCCGACGGCCGCGAGGGCCGGCAGGTGCAGGTGGTGCGGCTGTTCCTGGACGCGCTGCGCCGCGTGTTGCCGGCCGGGGTGGCGCTGGAGGAGCTCGACGAGCGCGACACCACCAACGAGGCGCGGGCCCTGCTGCGCGAGGGCGGCATCCGCGGGCCGCGGGCCAAGGCGCGGCTCGACGGGGTGGCGGCGGTGGTGCTCTTGCGCGAGTACCTGGACCGGAGCCACCAACGGCCGCGGCCCGACCGCGAGCCGCCCGACTCGGAGCCGTCGCCCGATCCGGCGGATTGACCCCGCCCCGTTCCGTCCTAGAATGGGGTCGGAGTGTCGTCCGGGCGGCCGCGCGGGGTCACGACCCCGTGAGGAAAGTCCGGGCTCCACAGGGCACGGTGGTGGGTAACGCCCACCGGGGGCGACCCCAGGGAAAGTGCCACAGAGAACAGACCGCCCAAGTCCCCTCCGGGGGACCGGCAAGGGTGAAACGGCGAGGTAAGAGCTCACCGCGCGCCTGGTGACAGGCGTGGCAAGGCAAACCCCACCGGGAGAAAGTCCGAATAGGGAGGGATGGCGCGGCCCGCGCCGCTCGACCTCCGGGTAGGACGTTCGAGGCCGGCGGCGACGTCGGTCCCAGAGGAATGGCCGCCCCCCTTCGGGGGACAGAACCCGGCTTACGCGGCGACACTCCATCCCCCCTTCCCCCAGCATGTTGGGGCGGCCCCTTGGGGTCGGCCCAGGTCTCGTGGCCCTACATCTCGGGGGGCGGGACGAGTTTTCCACATCCCCTGGGGGGTCCGACTTGCAAGAACCGCAGGAATCGGCAGAATCGGGGGCATGGAATTCGTGTGGGTCGTTCCCCGCTCCGCCCTCTTCCCCGAGTGCGCCCCGCACGGGTTCGAGGCGCTCTCCCCGGAGGAGCTCGAGCACCGCTATCTGGCCCCGGCCCGTGAGCACGGCTTCTTCGTCGAGCGCCGCGCCGCCGAGGTCCGCCCCGAGTGGAAGCAGCCGATCCCCTACGTGGCCGTGGTCCGGGACGGCGAGGTCCTGTGCCTCACCCGGCTTCCCCGGCAGGGCGAGGCCCGGCTCCACGGCAAGCGCTCGATCGGGGTCGGCGGCCACGTCGAGCCCGAGGACGCCGCCGGGGGGGCCGACCCGTTCCGGACCGCCTGCCTCCGCGAGCTCCACGAAGAGCTGGTCCTCCCCCGGGAGGCCGCCGAACGGCTGGTCCCGCTCGGCCTCCTCAACGACGACTCCGTGCCCGTCGGCGCGGTCCACGTCGGCCTGGTGTACGGGCTCGACGCTACCGGGTTCGAGGTCTCGGTACGCGAGACCGACGCCATGACCGGCGCCTTCCGGCCGCTCGACGCTCTGCGCGCCGAGGCCGAACGCGAGGACCACGGATTCGAATCCTGGTCCGCTCTCCTGTTGCGCTCCGGCGCGCTCGAAGGCATGGCCTCCCGGGCCGCCGCCTCCCCCGTCTAGTCCTCTTCCTCACCCCCTACCCCAGACTCCGACACCATGGTCCGACCGGTTCCCGAGAGCGAGCTTCCCGACCCCCACGAGATCCTGCACCGCCTGCGCGAGGCGCGGACCCGGCTCACCGTCCGGCTGCGCTTCAAGGACGGCCGCGAGGAGCACGGCGCCATCACCTACGTCGAGCGCCTCGGCCGCGGGCGGCTGATCGACGTGGAGCGGGAGTTCGCGATGGACTTCCACCTCCACGACCTCGCCGACGTGGAGTACTGATCCCCCGCCGGGGTCGGCCGCCGGCCGGCCCCGGACCGCGGCGCCGCGTCGGCGCGCTCCGGTCGCCGCTTCAGGCCGCGGGCTCGGCGTAGACCCAGCCGCCGCCGTCGCGCACCCAGCCGACGAGGGTCACGCCGCAGGCCCGGGCCGCGCCGATGGCGAGCGAGCTCGGCATGCCGACGCCGGCGAGGAGGGCGACGCCGCCCAGCGCCGCCTTCTGGACCAGCTCGAAGGACAGCCGTCCGCTGACGAGCAGGGCGTGGGGCCGGGTCAGCGGGTGGTCACCGGCGAGGAAACGGGCGCCGAGGACGACGTCCACGGCGTTGTGCCGTCCGACGTCCTCGGCCACGTCGAGGAGCTCGCCGGCGGGTCGGGCGAGGTCCCACAGCCCGGCGCCGTGACAACCGGCGGTGGCGGCGAAGAGCCGCTGGCGCTCGCGCAGAGCGGCGAAGGCGCGCCCGAGCTCGTCGGGACCGGGCCGCCGCGCCGGGCGCGGCGGCGCAGGGGCCTCCAGCGCCAGCGTCTCCACGGTCCGCGCGCCACAGAGCCCGCAGCCCGACGACACGGGGAACAGCCGCTCGGCGCGCGGCCGCGCCGCCAGGCCCTCCGCCAGGGCGACGTTCCACACGTGCGGCGAGGGCCGACCGGTCGCCGGGTCCGGGCAGGGCTCGACCGCGAGCAGGTCCTCCCGGGCCTCCACCAGGCCCTCGGCGACCAGGAAACCGGCGATCAGGTCACGCTCGCGCCCCGGCGTGCGCAGCAGCACCGCCAGCGGCCGCCCACGCAGCCGCAGCTCGAGCGGTTCCTCGACCGCGACGGCGTCGGTCTCGACGGGGCCGCCCGCGAGCGGGCGCCGCTCCACGGGCGCGGCCCCCTCGGGCGCGCTAGAGCGAGAGGAAGGTGGCGTAGTCCGCCTCGTCGAAGCCGAGGATGGCCTTCTCGCCACGTGCGAGCAGGGGGCGCCGGATCATGTCCGGGTTGGCCCGGAGCAGGTCCACCACCTCCTTCTTGGTCTTGAAGGTGCGTTGCTCGATGTCCAGCTCCCGGTACGCCTTGGAGCGCTTGTTGAACGCTTCCTTCGGGTTGCTCGCGTCCACGGCCTTCTCCAGCAGCTTCTTCGCCGGCGGGGTCGTCAGGATGTCCACCGCGTCGAAGGGGATGGACTTCTTCTCGAGGTACTTGACCGCCTTCTGGCAGGTCTTGCAGTTGGGCTTGACGTAGAGCTTGACCACGCGGATGGATTATCGGGCTCGGGGAAGCGGGCCGCGACGGCGATCCCTGGGGCGGGACGGCGGGCCCGAAGAAGGGTTTCACAGGGGGCCGGAGCCCCTTCGGCGGGCCCCATCCTACCCGAATCGGGCCGAAACCGCAATCCTGACGCCGGACGACGGGTGCAAGCGACTTCGCGCCAAGGAGTTACGCGGTCAGGCCACCGGGGCCGGGGAGGTCGCCCCGGAATGCGCCCAGGAGGCGCACCAGGTTGGCGGCGAAGCTGGAGCGGGGCACGACCTCGAGGCCGGCGGCGACGGCTCGGGCGTCGAGGACCTCGTCCTCGCCGCCGGAGTAGCACAGCAGGTGCCAGCCCGAGCAGCGCGGGTCGGCGCGGAGCGCGGCGGCCACGTCCACGCCGGAGAACGCCTCGGCCTCGAGGTCCACCACCGCACCGGCGGCGGGGACGGCGGCGACCCGCTCGACCAGCGCCGCCACGTCCTCCGGCCAGTCCGCGGGGAGGAGGGCCTGGATCTGGAGGGCCTGCAGGGCGGCCACGGCCCGGTCTCGGAAGAAGGCTTCGTCGATCAGGACGTGGACCACCGGCCGCGGCGACTCGTCCGACGAGGGCGGCTCGGGGGATGGACTCATGGGGTGGACCTCACTCCTACAATCGGCCGTTCCCATGGCTTCTTCCTCCCCGATTTCCGAAGAAATGGCGGCCCCGCCGCGTCCCGAGCTGCCCCCCGCCCGCCACTTCGTCGGCGGCGAGTGGGTCGAGCCCCACTCCGGGCGCACCGTGGGCTCGCTGTGCCCCGCCGACGAGGCGGTCCACGCCGAGGTCGCGGCCGGCGACGCCGAGGACGTGGACCGCGCCGTGGCCGCAGCCCGCACCGCCTTCGACGACCCGGCCTGGCGCGACATGCCGCCGGCCAAGCGCGCCCGGGTGCTGTGGAAGCTGGCCGAACTGGTGGACCGCAACCGCGAGAACCTGGCGCTGTGCGAATCGCTCGACACCGGCAAGACGCGGTTCGACTCGGAGCGCATCGAGATCCCGATGGTGGCCGAGATCTTCCGCTACTTCGCCGGCTGGGTCACCAAGATGGAGGGCGGCGTGGTGCCGCTGCCCGGCGAGAACCTGGGGCTGACCCTGCGCACGCCGGTCGGCGTCTGCGGGCTCATCACGCCGTGGAACTTCCCGATGCTGCTCGCCGCCTGGAAGGTGGCGCCGGCGCTGGCCTGCGGCAACACCGTGGTCCTGAAGCCGAGCGAGCAGACCTCGCTGACCAGCCTGTGGATGGCCGCCTACGGCGCCGAGGCCGGGCTGCCGCCGGGGGTCTTCAACGTCGTCACCGGCAGCGGCCGCGAGGTCGGCACCCCACTGGTGAAGCACCCCGACGTGGACAAGGTGTCGTTCACCGGCAGCACCGAGGTCGGTCGCATGGTGATGCGCGAGGCCGCGGGCACCCTCAAGCGGGTCACCCTGGAGCTCGGCGGCAAGTCGCCGAACGTCGTCTTCGAGGATGCGGACCGCAAAGCGGCGCTGCGCGGCGCGCTCACCGGCATCTTCTACAACAAGGGCGAGGTCTGCGCCGCCGGCTCGCGCCTGCTGGTGCAGCGCTCGATCTACGACGAGTTCGTCGAGCAGCTCGCCGCAGCGGCCGCCAAGACCACGGTCGGCCATCCGCTGGCCGAGGGCGTGCGCATGGGGCCGGTCTGCAACCAGGCGCAGTACGAGAGCGTGCTGCGCTTCGTCGAGACCGCCAAGGAGGAGGGCGCACGCCTGGTCTTCGGCGGGCGCTCGCTGCGCGACGAGGTCGGGGGCGGCAAGGGGTTCTACGTCGAACCGACCATCTTCGCCGACGTGGACCCCGACTCGACCCTGGCCCAGGAAGAGGTCTTCGGGCCGGTGCTCGCGGTGACTCCGTTCGAGGACGAGGAGGACGCGCTGCGCATCGCGCACCACACGCGCTACGGCCTCGCCGCCGGGGTCTGGACCCGCGACCTCGGGCGCGGGCTGCGCTTCGCCCGGCGCCTGCGCGCCGGCACGGTGTGGGTCAACGCCTACAACCTCTACGACCCGGGGCTGCCGTTCGGCGGTTTCGGCGAGTCCGGCTTCGGCCGCGACCTCGGCCGCCATGCGCTCGACGCCTACACCGAGCCGAAGTCGGTCTGGGTCGGCCTGACCTGATCCGGGGGAGCGGTCCACCGGAGCGGAGCATCACTCGGCGGCGTCCCCCTGCGATTCGCCGGACGCCGCGGTGGTCGCAGGGCGCCGGCACGACGGCCCGCTCCGTCATCGCCCTTCGTTCCACGGAGGCAGCCAGACCTCCCAGCGGCCGCGTGGGTCGTGGATGGCGGCGCGGTGCAGGGCGAGCCGCAGTTCCAGGACGCGGGCGACGAGCTCCCAGTCGGGACGCCCGTCGCGCGGCGGGACCAGGAGTTCCGCCTCCCAGGGCTCGCCGTCGTAGTAGGGCGCGGCGAAGCGGATGCGCACCGAGCCCGCCTTCCTCCCGGGGTCGAGCACGTAGGGCGGGTCGAGCCGGCCTTCGACATGGAACTCCCCCGGTTCCTCGTCCCAGGAACGGTGCTGGAAGGTGAACGAGACCTTCGGATCCGGCCACCCGCCCATCCACCACTCGACCACGCGGCCGTCCGGGGTGCGGTAATCGGCCTGCTGCCCGCAGGTGCCGCACCACGAGGGCTCGAATCGGCGCACCCGCCACCCCGGCGGGATGCGCTCGGCGGGGACCACCCCGTCGAGAGCGGCGGGCGGATCGGCAGCCGGTGCAGCAGGGCCCCCAGCTGGATCGGAGCCGTGACAGGCTGCGACCGCCGCTCCGAGCAGGAGGAGGAAGGAGGAGTGCACGCGGGGCATCACCCTGGACGTCGTAGACGACGCAGGTCCCGCGGGCCTTCCCGAAGGCCTCCGTCGTCCCCGGCATCGAGGAGAACGGCGTCGGACACGACCGGTTCAGCCCACGAAGTCGAGCCGCGGCACCTCGGGCACCAGCCCGAGGGCGTGGCCGCGCTCGAGGAAGAGGCGGACCGACTCGCGGCCGTCGTCGCCGTAGTCCAGGGTGCGGTCGTTGACGTACATGCCGATGAACTCGTCGGCCTGGGCCAGGTCGAGGTCGCGGCCGAAGCGCAGGGCGTAGCGCACCGCCTCGTCACGGTGCTCGAGCCCGTGGCGGATGGACTCGCGCAGCAGCTGCGACACCGGCTCCAGGTCGTCGCCGAGGTCGCGCCGGATGCAATTGCCGCCGAGCGGCAACGGCAGGCCTCCGGTCTCCTCGGCCCACCACGCGCCGAGGTCCTCGAGCAGGACCAGCCCGAGCTCCTGGAAGGTGAGCTGGCCCTCGTGGATGAGGAGGCCGGCGTCGAAGCGCCCCTCGGCGACCGCGGCCGGGATGGCGTCGAAGTCCACGACCTCGTAGTCGTAGTCGCCGATGCGCATCCGGGCGGCGAGGTGGGCGCTGGTCCACTCGCCGGGGATGGCGAGCCGCTTGCCCCCGCCGCGGACCAGGTCCTCGACCGGGAAGGCCTCGCGGGCCACGATGCGCGGCCCGTACCCCTCGCCCATGCTGGCGCCGTGGTTCAGGAGCGCGTAGCGGTCGGCGACGTGGGCGTAGGCGTGGATGCTGACCGCCGTGATCTCGTACTCGCCGCGGAGGGCGCGCCGGTTCAGCGTCTCGATGTCCTCGAGACGGTGTTCGAAGCGATAGGCCCCGGTGTCCAACCGGCCCTCGGCCAGCGCCCAGTGCATGAACGCGTCGTCGGGGTCGGGGCTGTGCCCGAGGAGGAGGGTGCGCTGGGCGGTCCCGGTCATCACCGGGATTGTAGGCTACCCCGCCGCCACGGAGGCCAATGGGTGGACCGATCCGACCTCGACTCGGACTTGCGGGGGGGGGGAGCGGCTATCGTCTCACTCGTCCTCGTCCCGGGATCCCATCTCGACTCGAAACCATGACCCCCATCGCACTCTTCTTCGCCATCGGCCTGACCCTGGCCGCTTCCCCGGACGCACCCCGTGCCCAGCAGCCCGATTGCCTTCAGCTTGGCATTGCCGTCGTCGACTCCGAACAAGGCACTCCCATCGCCGGGGCTTCGGTCCTGGACCTGGGCTCGAGCCGGATCGTCGAGACCGACGACGAAGGACTGGCCACCTTCCCGGATGCCTACCCGGGTGGTGCTCGAGTCGTCCTCCAGATCGTGGCCCCGAGCTATCCCGAGACCTTCCGGGAAGTCGTCCTGCCGACCCCCCAGCCGGGGGCAACGTGCAGCGAACCATCGAGCTTCGTCGTGACGCTCGCTCTCTCCGCCGACGAGCTCTACCTGTCGCCGCCGATCGGCCCTGCTGGCGGTGAACGGATCCTCATGCACCCGACGGGTCAGTGGCTGTACGACGACGAAAGCTTCACGGGGACGCCCGACGAGTACCTCCAGCGATACGAGATCATCGTTCCGCAGGGCGCCCTCCCCTCGCAATACCGCATCGGCTTCACTCCCGTCCTCGAACGAGCCTTCGTCAACGCCTTCTTCGACACGATCGCAGGTCAGGAGATACGCCCCATCGCCCAGTTTCGGATCACCCTCTACGACGTGGACGGGAATCCGGTGCCGTCGCCGACGTTCGACCCGCCCATCCGCATCGAGGTCGCCTCGGCGACGGTCGAACCATGGACCCGGATCGAGCCCGGCATGACTCTGGGGTTCCGACGCTTCGACCCCGATGCCATGACGTGGGACCAATCCGGGATCGTGAACTGGGGGATCGTGCCCGGGACCACCTCGGCCTTCGTGGAGGTCAGCCACTTCTCCGAATACGGACTCTTCGAGCTCGAGCCGGAAGATCCCAGCTGTCATTGGGAACTCATCGACGTCTATCCCCGTGCTTGCGCCGCTCCCAATGGAACGATCCGAGATTCCCATCCGGTCAACTGCGGGGTGGCTTCCGGGGGCACCGGACCGGTCAAACAGGACGACGAAGTGACCCTGGAAATCGACACGGAATTGGATGCCGAATTGCGCGCTGGGATGAAGAGCAAACTCGCCGGCATGGGATTCGAAACCAAGGCTGCAGCCAGGAACGGAAAGAGGGTCGCCTACAAGAAGCGAGTCCGCTCGGAAAAGACGATCCCCTCCGGAGCCGACCCGGCCTACGTCCACCGCGAACGCCAGGACGATGGCTCGGTGGTAGAGACCCCCATGTCGGGAACCGTGCGGATCCGCGACCAGATCACGACGATGCTGTGGCAGAAATACTGCAACGGCCAGGTCGTCGACTCGATGACCTTCGACTTCGTCTCGGGGATGTGCCTGGACGTCTCCGAGCTGGCGCCCGACCCCAACTGTCCTTGAAGGGGCGACGACCGCTGAGGAATCCTGGCGAAAACGAGCCCTGAAGGGAGGCGGCACGAAGGGGGCCCTGGGCGCGGGCGGGGACGTACGATCCCCCGCCCGCATCCGGTCCGTCGGCTCCCATGACCGCCCCCCGCGAATCCGCCCCGCCGCCGCCCGCCGCCCCGGAGAGCGCCGGCCGCCGCACCCTCGGCCTCTCCGACGCCGTGGCCCTGGCCGTCGGCAGCATCATCGGGGCGAGCATCTTCTCCATCCTCGGCTACGGCGCCGAACTCGCCGGGGCCGGGCTGCCCATCGCCCTGGCGCTCTCCGGGATCTGGGCTTCGCTGGTCGCCGGCAGCTACGCGGCCCTCGCCTCGCACGTCGTCTCGGACGCCGGCGCCCTCGCCTTCGTGTTCCGCGCCTTCGGCGACGGCATCGTCACCGGAGCGGCCAGCATGCTCAAGTGGTTCACCTACGTGGTCTCGCTGGCCCTGTTCGCGCGCAGCTTCGGCGGCTACTTCGTGCCGCTGGTCGGCTGGACGCCCTCGCCGACGCTGCAGGCCAGGGTCGCCGTCGCCCTGCTCGGCGCCTTCACCGTCCTCGGCGTACTCGGCAGCCGCGCCGTCAGCCGGGTGGAACGTCTGGTGGTCGCGGTCAAGCTGGCCATCCTCTTCCTGTTCGTCGCCGCCGGCCTGCCGCACGTCCAGCCGGCGCGACTCGTGCCCGACCTGTCGCCGTCGGGCACGCTCTCCATCCTCCGCGCCTCGGCCCTCTTCTTCCTCTCGTACATGGGCTTCGGGCTGTTGACCAACGCCGGCGAGGAGATGCGCGACCCCAAGCGCACCATCCCGCGCGCCATCTTCCTCTCGCTCGGCATCGTGATGCTGGTCTACGTCGGCGTCGGCGTGGTCGCCGTTGGCAACCTCCCCATCCAGGAGCTGGTCGCAGCGCAGGACTACGCGCTGGCCCGCGCCGCCGAGCCGGCCTTCGGCCGCTTCGGCTACCTGCTGGTCTCGGTGGGCGCCCTGATCTCCATCACCTCGGCCCTGAACGCCACCCTGTTCGGCGGCGCCAACCTCGCCTTCGCCCTGGCCCACCGCGGCCACCTGCCCGAGGTCTTCGAGCGCCGCACCTGGTTCGGCGCCCCGGAGGGCCTGTTCCTGACCGCCGGACTCGCCGCCGTCCTAGCCGTCGCCTTCCCGATCGGCGCCATCGCCGGCATCATCGCCGCGGTCGGCATCCTCGAGTACCTCGGCGTCCTGCTGTCGCACTGGCGATTGCGCGGAGAGGTCGGCGGCAACCGCGCCTTCCTCGCCTTCGCCATCGCCGTGGTCGCCGCAGTCTGGGTGGTGCTCGAACAACAGCAGTGGGCCCAGGAGCGCACCGCCTTCTCCACGACCTGGGTCGCCATCGCAGCCAGTCTCGTGCTCGAGACCCTGTGGCGCCGCCGCGGCGGCCGCCGCATCGCACTGCGCCTGCCGCCGCACTCGCACCGAGTACGCCCGAACTCCGGGGGCTGACCGTCAGGCCAGCGCCACGAAGGCGTGGAGCTCGCGGGCGAGCTCGTCGAGACCGTAGTCGGGGTCGCAGAGCGCCGAGTGCACGATGGCCTCGAGTTCCCGCGGGGTCAGCGGGTTCAGCTCGCGCAGCGGCACGTAGGAGAGGTAGAGCGACAGCGCGAGGCGGCGCTGCTCCTCGTCGAGGTGCGGCGACTGGATGCCGGCGTGCGGCCACGGCGTGCGCGGGAACGGCAGGCAGCAGCCGAGCAGTTCGTAGAGCACGATGGCGACGGCGTGGACGTCGCCCTTCTCGTCCCAGCGCAGGAAGGGGTTGTAGGAGGGCGTCGCGACGATGCGGTCGTCGTGGACGTTCTCGGGCAGCGGATCCAGCAGGACGACGCGGTCGTCGTCGGTGACCATCACGTTCTCGGGCTTGAGGTCGCCGTGGCAGGACCAGCCGAGGTCGCGGAGCTCGCCGAGCGCATCGCACACCGCGTCGAGCCAGCGCAGGCGCACCCCCTCGAGCGAGCGGATGCGTTGCCGCAGGGTGCGGCCGGGGACGTGCTCCATGACCAGGACCGGGCGTCCCTCGGGACGGATCACGTCGTAGAGCTCGGGCACCGGCCCGCCGCTGGCGTGGGCCAGGAGCTCGGCCTCGCGCTCGAGCAGCTCGTCCACCTCGGCGGCGTCGAGCATCTCGGGGCGCGCGCCGTGGGCCGGGTCGAGGAACAGGGCCTCGGCCGGACACTCGTCGGGACTGACCTGGGCCGGGCTGCGCTCGTCGGTGACGTCGGGGAAACGCTCGAGCAGCCGTCCGCCGCCGCTCTGGTCCCCCACCTTGAGGGCCACGGTGCGTCCGTCCAACCCCTCGGCGAGGTGGACCTGGGCGAACGCGCCGCGCCCGAGGAATCCGGTGACCCGGTAGGTCCCGATGCGTTGGCCGGTCTGGATCTGCAGCATGGCTGGGGATGGCTCCGGGCTCCTATCGGCACGAAGCGCCCTTCGGCTCAACCCCCGCCGCCCTAGAATCCTGCCCGCCCGGACCGGCCCATGGACGCGCCCCCACCCCCCGCCACCACCCCGGAGGCCCTCGCCGGCTTCCGCGAAGCCGGTCGCATCGCCCGCGAGGCCCGCGAGCTCGCCGTCTCGATGGTGCGCCCCGGCGTGCGCCTCGAGGAGGTCATGGTGGCGGTCGAGGACTTCATCCGCGGCCAGGGCGCCGGGCTGGCGTTCCCGGCGCAGACCAGCGTGAACCACGTCGCGGCGCACTATTGTCCGCGTCCCGGGGATCCGACGGCGTACCGCGAGGGCGACGTGGTCAAGGTGGACATCGGGGTCCACGTGGACGGGTGGGTCGCCGACAACGCCCAGACCGTGTACCTCGGCGACGACCCGCGGCTGAAGCGTCTGGTGGACGCCAGCGCCGCCGGGCTGGCCGCCGCGCTGCGCACCGCGGGGCCCGGCGTCGCACTGCGCGAGGTGTCGGCGGCCATCCAGGAAGCCATCACCTCGTACGGGTTCCGCCCGGTCACCAACCTGACCGGCCACGGGGTGGCGCGATGGACGGTGCACTGCAAGCCGTCGGTACCGGCGGTGCCCGACCCGCGTCAGCACGACGTGCTGCGTCCGGGGATGGTCGTCGCCATCGAGCCCTTCGCCACCACCGGCCGCGGGCCGGTCACCGAGATCGGGCGCGCCGAGGTCTTCATGCTGACGCGGCCGCCGCGCAAGCCGAAGGGGCTCGACCCGGAGGTGATGGAGACCATCCTCGGGCTGCACGGCCTGCCCTTCTCGCGCCGCGACCTGCGCCGGCACCCGACGCAGGCGGTCGAGGCGACGCTGGCCCGCCTCATGCGCACCGGCTGCCTGATGGACTTCCCCCCGCTCTGCGACTCCGACCCGTCGGTGCGCATCGCCCAGACCGAGCACACCCTCGTCGTCACCGAGGACGGCATCGAGATCACCACCGGCGAGGTCCCCGAAGTCGCCGCCCCCTGACCTGGAGCCGTCCACGAGACGAGCAACGGTCGGCGCCGACGACGGGCGGTCTCCAGGCGCTCTGCCGGCCCATCGTCGTCTTGGGCCGCTGGTCTCCCCTGCCTCCGATGACAGCCCTGGCTTCCCGGCCTCTCGCATCGCGGCGATGCCGAGTCAGCGACCCAGATCGTCTATCGACACAACGACCTTTTCGCTCGCCGAGAATCTGGACGATCTGTTCCTCCGTGTAGCGCTTGGTCGCATCGTGGATGCCGCCATAGCGCCCTGGATGCACCAATGCGGGTGGCACTGTTTTCGGGGTGGCAGGTCAATCAGCGTCTTGGTGACTGATCCGGGCAAGCCTACATTCGACCCCTCAGCTTCTTGGGTGTTCGCTTATCCATCCCGTTGGAGCAAGGTCGGTGACGATAGCGCAGCAGCTCGCGCGGCTCAAATGGCGGGGAAAACACAACTGACCTTCTCGAATTCGAGTTCGTCGTTAGGAACGGCCAAGTCAAGGCGACCGCTCGGTGTGACGACGACGAAGTGGTGCAGTGGCCACGTAACAATATCGCAGGAACGCTTCCGAAGGCTGGCAATCCAGACCGAATTCTCTACGACGAAGAAGCTTGCTCGTTCGTCCTCGCATGGACCTTGATACCAGAACGACAATCCCTTCCCGGGGTGAACGATGCGACAAGCATGGACGTCCTCGGGCACCAGGCACCAAGCGGTCTCGGCGTCGTTCCCAAACGGTTCGAAAACCGCCCTCACCTCACCGTTGAGGTAGGAGAAGAAGGTCCATGCGAGTCCACTCCCGTCGTCGACCGGAACCGTCCAGGGCTGCCAGACTTCTTCGGGCAAGACGACAGGCCACACGGTCATGCGACATCTCCCCCAACGAGAAGGTCGGAGATGCTGCCTGCGCTGCGCACGCCCCACTCCACCCTCGGGGGCTCGGTCGCGGCCACGTCCAGGCTCATCTCCCAGGCGCAAACGATGTAGTGGGTAGGTTTGGGCCAACCTGGAGGAAGAACGGCCAGGATCGAAGGCAGCCATTCCGAACGTTCGACCTCATAGATCAAAGCCGGGCGATCCCGATCCATTCCGTACATGAAGTCGTAGCTCTCGGGCACGTTTTCTACGGCGATGACCGAACTCCACCAAATACGAGCGTATCTCGCCCCGGGGCTGATGCTGACGAGGATCGTCAGCCCGGATCCGTCCATGCAAACACTTTCCAGCTGAATCTCGTCGCGCCGACTCTGGTCGGGCAAGGCCCACCAGGCCCGCCAAAATTGCTTCTTCTTGGATGATTCAGATCGTTCCTCAGGCATTTCACGGTCCTCCAGCCTTGCTCGAACGCTGAGCCTGAGTATACCTGAACTTATAGTAGTACTCCTTGCCCG
>Ga0256830_1000963_pt1 | contig 21278 bp, 10 predicted proteins | sample 128326metaG_FD_190537 | JGI IMG/M metagenome (GOLD analysis project Ga0256830, IMG submission 190537) | Hydrothermal vent microbial communities from Lau Basin, Pacific Ocean - 128-326 | ecosystem: Environmental > Aquatic > Marine > Hydrothermal vents | place: Pacific Ocean: Lau Basin | collected... | reverse complement strand
GCATCGACCGCCTGCGGGCCCTGGCCGAGGCGTTTCCCAAGCGGGCCTGGCTCAACCCGATCCCGGAGGACTCGTGGGGGTATTACGACACCATCGCCACGGTGGCGGGCCTGTTCCCCATGTTCCCTCTGACCCTCGAGGGGCTGGACGGGGCGGTGAAGGTCCTCCTGTGAGGGGCCGAGGACCCGGGATCCTTTCGCAACATGCCCAAGCGTCTGTTTTTGAGAGTCGGCGACCTGGTGTACCACCGCGACTGCCGCGCCTGGGGGGTGGGCCGGGTGGTGGAGGTGCGCACCTCCACCCTCGAAGGGGGGGCGTCCCTGGTGCGCATCCGGTTCCAGGACGGTCAGGAGCGCACCTTCTTCAACGACCTGTCCGAGCCCAACTGCTGCTATTACCGGGGGATCCGGTTCTACCGGGGGTGAGGGGTGGTGTGGTGAGCGCCGCCGCCGGGGGGGGACCCTTAATCCTCGCCCTGTGTGGGCGGTAGATGGGGCGTTCTCAAGCGGATCCGGGCTCCGGCAGGATCTGGTTCTGGAGCTCAGCCACCACCTGCTCGCCCCGGCGCAAAAACGCCGCGGGGCATCCCCACACGTTGCACAGGGCCAGAACGTCGCTCCATTGGGACGACGGTGTCAGGAACAGGGCCACGTACGAGGCCCCGGGCCGGCAGTCGTGGGGGGCGAGCACCGGAAGCTCGGCCCCGCAATCCGGGCAGCACACCTGGAGCAACGAGCCGGGTAGGAACGGGGTCTCGACGACCTTCCGCTTGTCCCCACCGAAGGGGCTGAGGAACACTCGGCCTTCCCGTCGGCCGTCCCCACACAGCAGGCCGATGCCCGGCCGGCCCCGGAACCTGGGGTGGTCGGGGCGGATCAAAGGGTGGCCGGCGGGGCAGTAGGCCCGCGTCACGAGGAGCTCCGGGCTGGCGCACGAAGCGTCCGGGGACGGGGAAGGGGGCGGTTCCGGAAACCGGAGTCGACCGGCTGCATCGTAGATCCACATGGTTCACCAAACGGTGGCTCGAATGGGGAGGGTGGCTCGTTCTCCTACTTTTCTGTGCCGAGCAGCTTATCACATGGGCACAAAAAAAGAAGTGTTTGTGACACATGGTCACAAACAAACCTGGTTTGCGTTGTCTTTGGGGCAAAAAAACGACCCCGGCCGGGGCCGGGGTCGTTGGCGCTCTCGGTGTCGTTGTCAGGCAGCTTGCCGAGCCTTCAGGGCCTGGACCTGCCGGGTCAGCCGCGAGATGTGGCGCGCGGCCTTGTTCCGGTGGATCACACCCTTGACCACCGCCCGATGGAGATAGGGGGCAGCCTTCTGGAGGGCGGCCTCCGCCTGCTCCGCGTCACCGGCCTCCACGGCCATGCGGACCGCCTTGATCAGGTTCCGGTACCGGGTGCGGACCGCCTTGTTGCGAAGCCGACGCTTCTCGTCCTGCTTGATCTTCTTGAGGGCAGACTTGTGATTCGCCACGGGGTCCTCCTGCCGTTTCTATGCTGGGTTTCCGGCTCTTCGGGAAAACGAACTTCTACCACCCGGGACACGCACGAGTCAAGGGAGAAAGGGCGCAAAAGGGGTGGAGCAGGGCGGGCCGGGGGCGAACCAGAACCCTGCGAGCCGGCGGTCCGGGGTCAGGTGGATCACGCTGGCCGAGGAGGTGCCGAACCGGGAGTCCGGCTCGGGGTGGATGCACAGGGGGGTGGCTTCGGGGCTGTCTCGGTCGTGGTCCGCGAGGAACCGAAACAGCCGGCTCGGACCGGGGTCGCCCTCCCGGGCCACCTCCTCCATCCGCCGCAGGCACCGCCGAGCCTTCGGGTCGTCGGGCACCCGGAACCGGGCGTTGGTGATCACGTGACAGCCGGGGAGCAGCCGGTAGGTCTGGGTGCTCCCCGGCGCGTGGTCCACCACGTAGGCCCGCTCCGGACCGGCGATGAGCAGGGTGTAGGACTTGCAAGCCGGTGCCACCCACTCGGCGAACCGCCGGGCCTCGTCTGCCGAGGCGTGGCGCAGGGCCTCCAGCACGATCGCCCCCCGGCTGCAGGCGCTGGGCCCCCTGGCCAGGGTGCCTTCGTGGTTGGCCAGGGTGACGAGCAGGCCTGCGTCCAGGTTCACCCCCAGCCAGGTGCCGCCGGCCACGCGGTCCCGGGGGCCCAGGATGGGGGGCGTGTCCACCAGCAGGGTGGGCGGGTCCCATGCCCGGTCCAGGTTCTCGTCGCGGTTTCCCGCGAACACCACCGGTTTGCCGGGAAACACCTGGTACCAAAGGTGAAGGGTGCACATGAATCGACTCCGTGAAGGTTCGGTTGCCCGGGCCTCCCGCTTCAGCCGCTGCGGGCCGGCGGAGCGAGCCGGAGCCCGGAGCGCGAGAGCACCACTCCGGCCAACAGCGTCACGCCGGCCGACACCCCGGCCGTGGCCCAGATGCCCCCCCAGGCCCAGACGGGCGCGCCGATCAGGGCTCCCACCATGCGGCCGAGCCCCAGCACCGCGAAGTACAAGCTCAGGAACGTGGCCCGGGCCCCCGGCGCCACCTCGGTGCAGACCGAGAAGGAAGTGACCACCGTGAACTCGAAGCACACGAACACCCCGTACAAGGCCCCCAGAGCCACCGGCAGGGCCCGGGCCGAGAGGGGGAGGGCCAGGTAGGTTGCGGCCGTGAGCGCGGTGCCCCAGCCCAGGGCCCGGGTGAGCCCGATGCGGTCCGAAACAGCCGCGGTCAGCCCCTCGCCCGAGAGCTCGGCCAGCCCCACCACGGCCGTGGACGCGCCCAGCGCCGCCAACCCCAGGCCGAACCGGCTCTCCAGCAGAGCCCCGTACACCACGAACAGGTTGTCGTTGGCCAGGCTGACGAGAAACCCGAAGGCCAAAGCCGCCCGGGCTCGGCGTTCCCGCAGAACCCGTGCGGGGTTCTCCTGGGGGCTCGCACGGGAGGGGTCGGCGGCCGGCGGGAACGCCCAGGCGAGCCCCGCGATGGCCAGCGCCGCCAGGGCGCCCAGGAAGCCGAACGCCCCGGGCCATCCGGCCCGGTCCGCCACCCAGCCCACGACCGGGATCCCCACCAGGGTGCTGCCGGCCCAAGCCGTCTCCACCAGGCCCACGGCTCGGCCCCTCGTCGACAGGGGGACCCGGGCCCCCACGTGGGCCTGGACGGCCGGATCGAACACCGCCTTGCCCACGGACGCCAGCAACACGCCGCCGAACACGGCCGCGTAGGTGTCAAGGGCACCCATTGCCATGCCGAGGGCGGTCAGTGCCATCCCTCCCAGCAGCAGCACCCGGGGGCCCCTGCGGTCGGCCAACGGTCCGGCAGCCGGCCCCAGCAGGGCCGCGAGCTGGGACGCCGCGATCAGGACGGTGACCCCGGCCAGCGGCACGCCCAGGTGGCGGGCCAGGTCCGGCGCGAAGGGGTAGGGAAGCCGCCGAGCCGTGTTGATCACGGTGCGGGCGGCCACGGCCGTGGCCAGCGATACGATGAGGGTAGGGCAGCGCCGCGCGGCATTCATGGCGCGGCATTCTGCCCGGATCGCGGCGCCGGCGCCAGGGGTCAGGGTCAGGGGCGTGGGCCGTCACGGGGCCCAGCGGGTGAATACGAAGTCGTGGCCTTGGACGTTCGACTGGTGGCAGGGGAAGCAGGTGACGTAGAGCTTCATGTCGTTCACCGGCGTGCCGTCGGGGCGGAACCGGGCGAACCCCCAACCTCCGGTGGCGGCGAAGCGCTTCGAGTCCTTCTCCATGATCTCGATGCTCACCGGCTCCCCGGGAACCGTGGCCTCCGCCCACTCGGGGCTGGCCACGGCCCGGTACACGAGCTTCATGATCTTCGAGCCGTCGGGAAAGGGGAGGGTGCCGCTGCGGTACGCCTCAAGCATCACGGGGTTGGCGAGCATCATCCGGATGTGCCCCTTGTCCGTGCGCAGGCTGGGGGCCACCGCCGTCCAGGTACGGTAGTCCGGAGGCAGGCTCACTCCGGTCACGGCGGTGGGGACGTCGGTGTCGGAGCCCCGAACGACATCCGGTCCCACGACCAACGACACAATCAGAGCGACGGTCCAGATCCATCCCATGATCTTGTCTCCTGAAAACGCGACCGGGGCAAGCGCCCGCAATCCCGTATTGTGGTGAGGGCGGCGCAGGAAACGCCATGGCCGTGAGCGTACTCTCGGAAGACGCCGCGTCAATGGTGAGCCACGGCGACCCTCTCCCGGGCTTCTCCGGTCCAGGGAGGGGCATCGGGCCCCTTCGCGCCTTCGGCTGTGCTAATCGGGAGGCGTTGGCAACCGGCATCCCGTGGTTCCTCTGCCGGGGAGAAAAGGGGCTTGACCCCGCCAGGCCATACGCCGTTGGAGATCGTCCGAGCCTTTGGGGGGCGTGGGAGGTCACATGTTGCACAGCTCTTTTGCGTAGACGTCCCCATCCAGCACGATTTCGGTGATCTCGCCCGTGGGTTGCTGCACGTAGACCTGTGCCGTGCCCTGGTACCCGTCCGAGGTCTGGTAGTAGATCGTTTGGCCCTGCACGGAGTAGATACCCGAGTCCTGGGCCCCTCCGCCGTAAAACGTGCCGGCGGACCCGGACGAGTACGTCTCCCCGCCCAGGCTCCACCGGCCCTGGCCGTCGAAAGAGATGGACGTCATCTGGCCGTACGTGCCCCCGATGCTCGATCCGGAAAAGTGGCAGAACGTGCCGTAGAGAAGGGCCGTGTCCGCTCCGCCCGGTTGGGCACCGGTACCCCCCGAGGTTTGCCCGGACCCGCCTTCGTTCCGCTGGCACGAAAAGGTCGAGCCGTCCGAGTAACGGAACACGAGGGTGGTGTCCGTAAGGGTGTCCACCTGGTACGTGCCTTGCCCACCGCTGCCGCTCACGACCAACTGCCCGCCCCCGGTCAACTGATAGTTCCACGTGCCCTGCGTTGTCTGGAACAGCCCGTCCGCCGTGAAGGTGAGGCTCCCCTGCCCGGCAGGCGTTCCGTCGTAGGCGGTCATCTGGCACGTCCACGTGCCCACGATGGTGGCCGTGCCGCCGCCCCCTCCCCCTGACGTCCCGCCGCTTCCCGTTTCGGTGCTTCCCCCATCCCCCCCGGATTGATCGCCCGAGGCCAGCGCCCCACCGGCGCCGCTTCCGCCGGTGTCCCCCGCGCCGGCCCCCCCACCCCCTCCACCGCCGCAGGCTGCGCCCCCCAGGGCCAGCAGCCCGCCCACAGCACAGATCGTCAGAAGAGAGATCTGCCTCCCGTTCATCTCGCACCTCCTCTTGTTGATCATCGTGGGGTGAAGCGGAACATGAGATCTCCCTTGGTCTGTTGGAGAATGCCGTAGAGCGGCCCCAGGGCCCGGGTGATGGAGACGAAGTTGCCCGCGCCGTCCGAGATGCCCGAACCGCGGTCCTCAATGCCGGTTCCGTCAAGGCGGACGTAGATGAACGCGATGGTTCCATCGGGGTAGAGGCGGGCGCCGAACGTGTTGAAGTCGCTGTCCGCTCCCTCCTGGGCCTTGGTTTCCACGTCCACCCACCACACCGCCACGTAGGCGTTCGAGCCTTCCTGGTGCACGCTCACATCCCCGGCGTTGTATGCGGAGAAGTCCCCGTTTTCCACCGCGATGACCGGCCCGGTGCTTTCGAGGTCGAACCCCGGCCCCGGCGGGCTGCTCCGGTCGCCGAGCCAGATGTTCCCGTTGTCGTCCACGGTGATCCGGGTGTACCCCGTTCCGAAGAACGAAAACGTCCAGGGCAGATCGTAGGTCACGGTGCATTCGTCGCAGGACGAAAGGCTCTCAACCACGGGAGCGGACTCGTCCCCCCCAGAGGCGATGCTGCGGGTCACCGAGTAGGCCGGTTGGGCCGTGGCGTCCATGGCGGTGCCGGACAGGGTCTCTTCCCAGTCCCCCACTCCGTCCCGGTCGGTGTCGGCCCGGTAGGAGTTGGTGCCCGTGTCCCCATGGTGCCGGTACGCCCCCGTGCCGGTCTCGCGGAGGTCTGCCAATCCGTCTCCGTCGTAATCCGTGTCGTGGTCCGGGTAGATCCACAGGCCCGAGCGGCTGGATCCGGCCTCCGGCCCCACCACGGCGAGTTCCCCCCCGGCGCCGGGCAGGACGTGGCGGGGGGTGAGGCCCGTGCCGAGCCCGGACCAGGTCTGGCCCGAGTCGGTGCTTCGGAACACGTCGGCCCCGCCGGCCAGGTAGAGATCCCCGGACTCGGCCACGGCCAAGTCGTATACGTACTCCTCGGCCGAAACGTCGGTCCACGTGCCCCCGCCGTCCTCGGTGTAGAACACCTGCCAGCACCCGCTCGCGTACACCCGGTCCGCGTCCAGGCCCACCACGTGGAAGGTGGACGTCTCGGCGCACGAATCCCTTCCGGGCGGGCTCACGTCCTGCCACGTGTCGCCGCCGTCGGCGCTCTTGAGGACTTTCCAGTTGCCCCCGCCCGCCTCGATGGCGTAGACCGCGGACCCGGATCCCCACAGGTCGTAGATCCGGGTGCTGGTGCTCCCCTGGTAGACCACCGCCCAGGTCTGGCCGCCGTCGGCGCTCCGGGCGATCATGGCGGGGTAGTACCACGAGTACCAGTTATAACGCCCCCCCACGAACACCGTGGTTCCGTCGGGGGTCCACACGCACTCGAGCAACCCGTTGTTCACCGAAACCGGAAGCTGGTCCCAACTTGCGCCCCCGTCCGTGGTTTTCTCGACCTGCCCCGCGTAAACGGCCACGTACACGGTCTGGCCCGCGCCCCACACGTCCATGGCGTGGCCGTCGATCTCGTGGGCGCTCCACGTCAGCCCCCGGTCGGTGGTGTGGAGCGCGGCCGTGGGCGAATCGTACGTGGCCGGGCCCCACCCGCCGACCAGGTAGAGGTCGTCCAGGCCGGTGCCCCACACGGCCCAAGCCTTGTGGCCGGGCGACAGCGCCCGATACCCGAAGCCGGGGCTTGGCGGCGAGACGGCGATCGGCACGGTCACCTGCACCGCGGGATCGGCGTTGCTCGTGGCGACAAGTTCCACGACGCAGTCCTGCCCCGGGTTGCCGGCCGTGTACGTGCCCGTGGCCTCGTCGAACTCCCCGCTCTCTCCCCCGCAGTCGCCGTCCGCGTCGGTCAACTCCCAGGTCACCGAGGTGTCCAAGGTCCCGGTAACCTCGGCGGTGAACACCTGCTCGGTGCCTCCCGGCCGGGCGGCCGCATCCGGCGTGATGGAAACCCTCACGGGAACGTCGATCAGGATCGTGACGCTCCTCGAAACGGTGGGATCGGCGTTGCTCGTGGCGGTGAGCACCACGTCGCAGTCTAAGTCGGGCTCCCCGGCCGTGTACGCGCCCGTGGCCTCGTCGAACGCCCCGATCCCCCCCCCGCAGTCGCCGTCCGCGTCGGTCAACTCCCAGGTCACCGAACGGTCCAGCGCGTTCCACACCTTCGCGGAGAACACCTGTTGCCCACCGGGGGAAAGGGTGAGCGAGGTAGCCCCGGGGATCAGCCGCATGGAAACGGGCAGTCCCGCGCGCTCCAAGGCCGCGGCCCGCACCTCTTCGTCCCTCCGGTCCGCCCCGAACACGTACGGGCCGAGCACGGCCAGGCCGTCGCCGTCGTTGGAACCCAGGCTCGCCGCGGCGGTCCATTCGGCGGTGTCCGGATCCAGCAGGAACACCTCCTGACTGGTGGCGGCCGCGATCTTCCCGGATGCGGCATCCCAGCCGAGGCCTCCGAACGAGGGGTCGTACGCGGCATAGTTCAGGGTCTGGGTCACCTGCCCCGTCTGGGGATCGATCCGGAAGATCGCGTCCTGCCCCGGGTCGGAGACCCACACGTGGCTTCCGTCCCAGGCCAGGCCGTCGGCCCACTGCACCCCCTGGGCCGTCAGGTCCAGCGCTTCCAACTGCTGGCCCGTTGTGGTCAGGCGGTACAACCATCCGGATGCCGTTCCCACCCACAGGTAGGGGCCGCCCGCGGTGTCCGGGTCGTACGCCAACCCCCTCGGTATCCCGTCCAGCCCGCTCAGCCGGAAGCACTCCTGCACGTTGCCGTGCACGTCCACCCGGAACACGGTGCCGTCGTCGTCCAGAATCCACAGATCGGACACACCATCGCTGGCCATGCCCACGGGGTCACGCGCGTCCGCGTCGGTGCACAGGTCCGGGTTCGAGACCGAGGGAAAGTTGTTCGTGTCGAACCACCCGTCGAACAGCACGATCTGGGCCGTGGCGGACACGGACGGGTCGGTTGCCAGGCGCGCAGTCAGGCTGGCCTGGTCTCCGTCCCACGGGACGCTGTCCGGCGCGGTGTACAGGCCGGATCCGTCCACCGCGCCCGGATCCCCTTCGCCCAGGAGCCACTCCACCGCGCCCGAAGGGTCTCCCTGAACGGTTGCCGAAAACTGCCTGGACGTGCCCTCGAGCACCACTGCCAGCTCCGGCTCCACCGTGATCCCGGCGGGAACGTCCACCGTCACCACGGCCTCGGCCCAGGCCGTCCCGTCCGCCTGGCTCGTGGCCCGAACCTCCACGTCGCAGTCCTCCGCCGGGTTGCCCGCCGTGTACGCGCCGTCGGCCGACACCGTGCCGGTCTCCCCCCCGCAGTCGCCATCCGCGTCCAACACGCTCCAGCTCACCGCCCGGTTCTCGTCCCCCGTGACCGCGGCCGCAAACGCCTGGGTGCCTCCGGCCGGCACGGTGGCCTGGGCAGGCGTCACGCTCACCTGCACCGGGGCGGCAGCCCCGGAGGGCTGCACGGTGACCACCGCTTCGCCCCGCACGGACGGGTCGACCGCGCTTGTCGCAACGACCCGCACCTGGCACTCCTCCGAAGGGTTGCCGGGGGTGTAGGTTCCGTCCGCTGACACCGATCCCGCCTCCGGCCCGCAGTTCACGTCCTCCAGGGTCCAGGTCACCGCGGAGTCCGGCAGGGCCTCCACCTCGGCCGTGAACGAAGCCGTGCCCCCGGCCTCCACGGTGGGCACCGGGGGGGCCACCGTGACCGTGGCCAGATCCTCCAGGGGAATGCGCACCGAGACCCTGGAACCTGCATACAGGTACTCCACCACCGTGGTTCCCCGCATCCGGAGGATGTCACCGGCGAACACCTCGGCCGAGAAGGTCCGGTCCGGTCCGGCCTGGACCGTGAGCACCACCGGCGTGCCGTCCAGGGGCACCTCGGCCGACACGGGGTCCATCCCTTCGGCCTCGCAGGTCACGGTGATCCGGGTGATGCCCGCCGGGAGCCCGGCAACCGCCCCGGCGGCCCGGGGTGCGCTGCGGGCGTGCAGGGAAACCACCACCCGCGCGGTGCCGTCGCCCGGGCCTGCGCCGCACCCGGCCAGGCCCAGCAACCCCGCTGCTGCGGCTGCGAGTCGGCGCCTGCGCCTCATGCTCCACCTCCGGAAATCGTCACTGGATGGGGTTTTTCTTCCCGCCTCCCGGCCCGGGGGCCGGCAGCGGTCCGGGAGGCACCCCGGTCGCGCCGGGAGGCAGCGGTTCGACCGACGGGCCCGTCGCCGGCAACCGGAGACCGGTGCCGGTTTCCATGGTCTCGCCTTCCCGGGAACGCCCCGGCGAAGGGAGTCTCTCGATCCTCCCCACCCACACCGGCCCTGCGCGCGCCGGCCCCACCACGAACGAGAACCAGGCCCCGTCCACCGGGTCGGCGTCCGGGATCTCGGGAAACCGGAACCGGATCCGCCCGTCGGAGTGCTCCTCGAATTCGGTCACCTCGAACTCCCGGCCGTCCTCCAACTCCACCTGCACCCGCCCCGCGCACCCAAACCCCTCTCCCTCCAGCACGATCCGCTCCCCGCCGCGGAACCCTTGGGCCAGGAGTACCGGGTCTGTTGCGCGAATCTCGGGGTTGGCCCGGTCCACCTGCAGGAAGGACACCACCCGGCCCTGCTCCACCGTGACGTCCCAATAGGACGGGACGTACCCGGCCGGCGATCCGCACGGCGCGATCCGCCAAGTCCCTTCGGGCAGGACCACCCGGTAGCGGCCCGCCTTGTCGGCCTGAACCTCGCGGTACCCGCCCCCGTCGGCGGGCTGGCCCGGGCGCCAGACCCGCACGGTGACCCTGGCGGCAGGGCTCCCGTCCGCCTGCCGAACCGAGCCCGAAACCCACACCCCGCTCTCCTGTGCGCCGCCCGATCCGTTCCCCCCGATCCCCCTGGCCGGCAGCCCCGGAACCGCGGCCTGGGCGCTCCAGACGGCCAACACGAGCATTCCCGTCAGCACCGAACCGCACCGGCGGATCATGGCTTTCCTCCATCGGGCCGGGGGGACCAGGCCACCGGCTCGGAGGGGTCGGACAGGATCCCCCTCCGGTACAGCGCCCTCACCCGGTACCAGCATGTCCCCGTCGGGGGTGCTTGCCGATCCTCGAAACGGGGCTCTTCCAGCACTCCCGAGATCTTCACGAACCCCCCGTCCCGGGACCATGCCCGGTACACCACGTATCCCCTGAGGTCCGGGGAGTCCACGGCGCGCCACGTGAGGAGCGTGGGCCCCTCCGTTCCCTTCCGAACCGAAAGCCCCTGGGGAGGTCGGGGCTCGACGCGGGCCCAGGCCCGGGCCGAGCGGGGCCGGGAACGGGCGCTCTCGTTCCCCGACCGGTCCACCGCGCTCACGGCGTACCGGTACAGGCGGCCGCCCAGGACCGAGGTGTCGTCGTAGGCCCGCGCCCGCAGGGGCTGCCCGGTGAGCCGGGCGAACTCTTCCGACGGGCCTTCCGCCCGGTACACGTGGAAACCGGCCACGTCCGGGTCGGCCGGCGGGCTCCACTGAACCCGGATCCGCCCCTCCAGCACGGCGAGCCCGGTGATCACCGGCCGGGCCGGCGGCCGGTGATCCGGGGGTTCGTACCCCACGGGCTTCGAAAGGGGGCCCGCGGCGTCCCCCGGCCCCAGGGCCGCCACCCAGTAGCGGTACGCGTACCCCGCGGCCAGAGGCACCCGGTCCACGTACCGCTGCCGGGCCCGGTCCGAAGGGGGAACCCGGGCCACCAGGGCCGGCGGGTTTCCGGCCACGGCCCGGTACACCCGGTACTCCAGCACCGGCCCGGCCACCGACTGCCAGGTCACAGACACCCGGCCGTCGTCGAGCCGCTCCACCCGGAGGTCCTCAGGGGGAGCCGGCTTGGGTTCTGCCCCCCAGACGGTGGCCGCCCACGCGGCCGCAACCAGCACGGTCCACCGAACCATGGGTCACTCCATCTGGATGCCGCAGGTGAGGCTCTGCTGGCAGAGCTCGCCAAAGGGGTCCTCCTCGGCCCAGCCTCCCCACTCGCCCACCTCTGAACCCTCCACGCCGCCGATGTTACCGTCCTCTCGGAACCACAGTTTGGTGGCCGGATCTCCGGGGCGGGGGTACGGAGGCGGCTCCGTCTCGCCGGGGGACGGGGTCAACACGCCCATGTACACCTCGCGGGGCGCAAAGTAGACCCAGAACGTGTTCTGAACGACCAGCGGCTCTCCCACGGGCTTGGGAACTTCCACGTTCACAAGATACCGGGCCTTGATCCCCGGCCCTCCTGGCCCGTTGTACACCTGGACGCCGGCCAGCATGTCGTTGTTGATCTCACGACCCCAGAAGGTGCCCTGCACGTAGGGCCGGGCGCACATTCCCCCCGACCGGCTCGACAGGGCAGCGCCCAGGGTGGCACCGATTCTCAGGTTCAGATCTCCCACGGCAATGGGCACCGCCTGGGCGTTGACCGCGAGCCCGAAGCCCATGTTGCTCTCCGACCGCCACAGCCGGCCCTCGCCGCCGATGTTGACTCCTCCGGGGAAGGGCAGCAGACCGGCTCCCGGCGGGAAGAAGGGCACTCCCGCCGTGAGCGCGGAGCACAGTTCCCCGTTCAGGTACTGTTCGCTGTCCTCGTTCAGGTTCACCCGGCCCCGGAGCACGAACTTCCCCAACTCGAAGCCGAAGTACTCCGTCAGGCTGGTGAGCAGGAACTCGTTGTCCTGGGGGCCGAGCTTGGCGTCCACGCGGCTTGCGTGCCGGAAGACCTGGGCCCCTGCGTTCACCCACCACTCGCCGGTGTCGCCGAAGTAGCGGCTGAGGGTTTCGGTTTCGGGCACGCCGGAGCCCATGCGGATGGTCAGGTAGGTGTCCGACGGCTCGAACGGGCTGTCGGGCCAGAAGGTGTCCGCCTTGTACAGGATCTGGGCCGCGGTCGCGCCCAGCACGGGAAACTCCAGGTTCCCCACCAGACTCAGGTAGTTGTCCAGGCTTCCGTCCGGGCGCAGCGCGCCGACCCAGCCGCCCGCCACCCCGCTGAACCCGGTACCGCCCAGGGACCGGTCGCCCAGAGGGCTTTGGGCCAGGACCGTCTCCCCGGGGTTCTCGAACTCCGGCACGCTCTCGGCCAGGGCGGCCAGCCGGCCGGTCACCCACCGGGCCACGTCGATCCCGGCCACGATCTGCCGGAAGTAACCTTTCGGGACCGAGATCCAGTCGGTCCGCTCCATCTTTTCCCGATCGAACACGAGCCACCCGCCCTCGGCCTCTTCGAACGGCGCGGTCTGGAGCCAGCCCCATTCCCACTCGGTGTTCGCGGCGTTTTCGATATGGTTGCTGCGGGACTCCTGGAAGTCCTGCCGCTCGCCGGCAGCCACCTCGGCCGCGAACACCGCCCCGACGCGCAACTCCTCCAGCACCGCCAGGACCACGTTGGTCAACCCGTCCCAGCAGCGGTCCGGAGCGAGCACCAGAAGCTCGCCGGGCCCGGCCGGGGTGCCCGGCGGGCAGGCTCCGGCCAGCAGGTCCAAAAGGCGGGAAAGAAACGGATCGTTCAGCGCCTTCACCTTGCGCACCACGGCGTCGAACACGGCCTTGGCCGTGCGGGGCGCGGTCATGCCCACCTCCAGGAGATCGGCATCCCCCCGGATGAGGTGTTTGAGACCGGTGTTCCCCGCACTCACCGGCCCGTTGCCGTAGTCCACGGTTTCCGGGCCCTCCCACACAACCTCGAGGGCGTTGGCCAGGTCCGGCTCCTGGCCGGCCAACTCCTCGGCCGCCCGAACCGCGTTCACCAGCATCTGGGCCGCGAACTCCAGCTCGCTTTGCATCTCCTGCACATTCCCGAGGCCGCGCACGAACGCCCCCACGGCCGTGTCATCCTCCGGAAGGCCCTCAGGCTCGGGGCACGAGGCGGTCAGTGCCCCCGAAAAGATCACGTTGAACAGGCCTGCGGCCACGTTCAGCCCGGCCTGGGGCAGGGTCTCCTGGCTCTGGAGCAACTCCGGAGCACGGGTCAGCTCGATCCCGGCCGCCAGGGGCAGGAGCGAAAGCCCCGGCGGGACGTCCCCGCCGGCATGTCGGTTCAGTATGCAGGTGAGCTCGGGTGCCCCCTCGGCCCGGGCGAGCTGTTCCAGCAGGGGGAGGGCCGCCTCCGCACCGGCGCCCTGCCCGGCACCGGATGCGGTCTCGACCAGGGCCGGGGCCTGGGCCACGGCCCATCGGTAGAGGTCTCCCTCCAGGGTGCCCTCCTCGAACACCGTGGCCCCCAGGCCGGCGAGGATCACGGCCCAGTCCGGCGCATCGGGCTGGCTCGACCCCATCGCCTGTTCCAAGGCATCGGCCGTTCCGTAGCTCCACCGGGCCAGCCAGCCCATGACCCTGCCCGCCTCTTCCGGGACCCCGGCCCGGTTGCGAAGCTCCTCCAGCACCTCACCGAGGAGCCGGGCCAACTCCGCCACGAGCGCGGCGGTTTCGGGTTGGCTCGCCTGCTCGTACAGCACCGCGGCCACCACCAGGGCGGCCTGCGCTGCCTTCTGAGCCGTCCGGGCCGCGGGGGTGTCGGGCTCGCCCAGGGCCTCGAGGATCTCGCCCAGCGCCCGGGCCGCCTCGTCCGGGGTCATGGGCTCCCCGCGCAGGTCCCCCCGCAGGAACGCCCGCACCGCAGCCCGGACCCGCTCCCGCTCGGGCTCCTCCAGCCGCTTGCCCGTGAAGGCGTAGGAGGCCGAACTGGCCGCCTGGGCCACGAGTTCGGGCAGGTGGGTCCGGGCCGCGCCCACCGGGTCGGCCAGGACCTGCAGGGCACCCCGCACCGCCTCCCGGACCGGCTCGCCGGCCCGGTCGCCCCACTCCTCCGTCAGGGCCTGGGCCACGTTCCCGGCGGCGGCCAGGCCCAACTCGTGGCGTTGGGCGTTCACCACCCCCTCCGGCGGAACCTTCAGCACCGCCTCGGCCACCCGCTCGAGGCCTCGGGGGCGGGACGGGCCCGTCCCGTCCAGGGCCTGGCGGACCCTCAGGAGCGCCATCGCCACCAGGTCGGCCGGGCTCGCGTGCGGGGCCTCGCCGGCCAGCGCCTCGGCCAGGAACCGCTGCCACTGGCGCGAGTCCGAGAGCGCTCCGGCCTCCCCGGCCAGCGCGAACCGCCGATCCAGTTCCTCGGCGCCGGAGGCGGGCTCGCGCACCAGGGCTCCCACCCCGGAGGCTGCGGCCCGCCGGAGCCGTTCGGCCACGTCCGGCGCCTCCAGCCGTTCGGCCAGGTCCGCCAGGGCCACGGCCTCGCGCACGGTGTCGTAGTCCGGATCATCCCCGAGCCGGCCGGCCAGAAGATCCGCGGCCCGGGCCAGGAACCGCTTGCGCGGCTCGCGAGCGATGCGGCCGAGCAGGACATCGTGCTCCAGAAGGACCCATCCGCGCTCGCCCCGGCCGGGCTCGCCCCGGCGGTTCATGCGGTCGGACTCGGACAGCATGTCCAGGGCCAGTCCGATAAACGCGTCGAAGCTCTGGCCATCCACCTCATGACCCGGGGCGAGCACGGCCCGCGCCTGGGGATTGGCCGGGGCGAGCTCGGCCACCACATCCAGTGCCCAGCCCAGCTCACGGGGGGTTGCCTGGCCCGGCAGGGACGGATCGTCCACGGACACGGCCACCCGGCCGGCCATGAGGTCGAAGTTGGAGGCCGCATTCTGGAAGTCGGGGTCCTGCCAGGCCAGAAATCCCATGGTGCGGTGATAGGTTCGGGCCGCCCGGAGCACCGCCACCAGGTTGGCGAGGGTGTTATGCTGCGTCAGGTCGTTGATCCGGTTGAGGAGCACCCGGCTCAGGGCCGCCTGGCGCGCCGTCAACTCGCCCGTACCGAACGCCTCGGGAACCTCCATGCCGGCGCTGCGGAGCTGCTCCACCACCTGGGCGAACTCCTCCACCAGCGACTGGATCTCCTCGTCCTCGGGCGCGCCGGCCAGGTCCTGGAGCAGGGCCTGCCACAGGTGCTCCAGCAAGTCCCGGGCCTCGTCCGGCGAGATCACCTCGCCCACAGGCCGGCCCGTGCGGGCGGCGAACCGGAGGAGCCGCAGCAGCTCCCGGGCCTGCTGCCGGCTGAGGCCGCCCCCGCCGCTGTGGCAGGTCAGGCACCCGGGCGCGGGCCCGGTGGTCTGGGCTGCGGACCGCATGGCATCGCCCACGGCCTGGGCCGGGGAGCGCCCTCCCACGCCCGCGGCGGCCAGCTTTTCGTGCACGTCGGAGAGGGCCCGGAACCAGACCGTGGTTTCCCGGTCCCCACCGCGCACCGCCTCCACCAGGGCGTCCACCTCCTCGTCCAGGCAGTCCCTGAAATTCGCGAGCCCAGCATCGATCGCCCCCCCGCTCACGCCCGCCACCTCCAGGTTGCGCAGGGTGTCTCTCACCCGCAGGGCCTCCTCGAGCGCGGCGAGCAGGCTGCGGCGAGTCCCGGGGTTCCCCAGGGCCTCCCGGCCCAGCTTCGCACACTCCAGGGGTTGGAGAACCCTTTGTTGTGCAAGGTTGGCCGCATCCAAGACGATCCCGAGCCATTCCTCCTGGCTCGGGCCCCCTTGGATCTGCCGGCGGGAGTTGTCGGCCGCTTGCTGGGCCACCCTGAGGAGGGTGCGCAGGGACAAAGGATGGTCCGGATTCTCCCCGGCCCAGTCCTTTGCTTTGACAATGCGGTCGTACAGGCGCTTGGCCTCCTCGGCGGTCTCCGGCTGGACCGCGGGAACCCAGTACCCGACGAGCGAGGCGTCGGCGAACTCGGCAAGGTCGTCCTGTTGCTCGCGGAACAACTCGATCGCTTGCTCCGCCGCCAACTGGCACCCGGTGTCCTCCCCCCCCCAGGTGCGCCAACCCATGAGCTCGATGCGCTCGCAGTACTTGAGCAGCGACCCCAGTGTCTCCTTGCGCTGCTCGTGCGTCATGGTTTGCGCTTGACCCTGGTAGCGCTCCACCATCCGCCGCACCAACAGGTCCTGGCGATGAAGCAAGGCCCGGAGCCGCGCCGAGGCGTCTCGGGAAAGCCTTCCGTAGAGCAGCGAGCCGCCCTCCCCGAACTCAGGCAGGCGCTCCCGAGCTTCGTCCATGGCCACGGCCCAGCGCAGCCACTCGGGCTCCCGTTCCTGGATGCACCTCCACTGATCCTCGATGGTGCCCGAGTCCAGGCACGCTTCGGCCGTCTCGAGCCACCTGCGGGTCGCCTCGGCCCCGGCTTCATCGAGGGTGCGCTTTATCTCCCACTTTTGGCGCTCCGTTAATTTTTTCCCTTCTGCCACCTCCTGTTCCACCAAGTCGCCCACGAAGGGCATCACCCTTTTCTCGATGACATCCCCGAAGTCCTGGGGGGTGAGCGCCTCGCGGATCTGGCGGCGCAGTTCCTGCGCCCGACGCATCGTGTCGGCCTCGGTCGCCTGCGCCGGGTCGCCGTCGGCCACCGGCTCGGGCGCCGGAGGCGGCGGATCGTACACCGGCTTCTGCTCGTCGTACTCGACGTCCAATCTCTGGCCCGTATCGGGGTTCTGCACCTGAACCCGGGTGCGGCCCGAGGGCGTCCGCCTCACGGTGCCGGTGGGGGTGATCTCCTCCACGGTTCCGTCCGCCTCTCTGCGGGTCTGGAACTCGGGCTCCGGTTCCCCGGCCCGCGAGATTTGGGGTGCGGGGCCTGGGGGAAGAAGCAGGGGGCCGGCCCGCTCCTCGAACCCGTAGGCGCGCACGCGCACATCCCACCGGTCGGAGTCGGGGTCGGGCCGCCACGCCTCGAACCGGTACTCTCCCCCCTTCCACCGGACTTGCAGCATCCGGCCCTTGGGCGGGGAGTCCTGTTGCACGGCCAGGACCTCGGCCGCGCCCACCCGCGCGGAGCGGCGTACCCCCTGGACGAGGATCTGCCCGTCCCCGGCCTCGAGCAGCCAACGCCCCTGCTCCTGTTCGCGGGCCTGCCCGCCCTCCCACCGGCCGTCCTGCGGGTACCACGTGAGCTCTGGGGTCGGATCGGACACGATCCCGCGCCCCAGGAATTCGGCCGGCCGCACCTCGAACCGGCCCGGGTACAGCCGCACGCTCACGCCGGCGTCCCGGTGGGCCGCCAGGGCGTAGCCGCCCGCGTCGGTTTCCAGGTCGAACACCAGGTCGCCGGGCGTCCACTCGGCCCGGGCCAGGTCCCCGTCGGGCTGCACCTCCACCGGGTCCCCCGCCTCGTAGATCCGCGTCCACCCGTCGCCCTTCACCTTGACGTACCCCGTGCCCTCGTAGGCAAGCCAGACGGTCTCGCCCCGGAACGGCACGCGCACCCTGGCACCGGAGAGCGCCCCGGTGATGTCGATGGCACCGGTATCGGGATCGCGGAGCGGGTCTTTGGGCTCGCGCCGGATCCACTGGCCCCGGGGGCCGTGGAGCCACACGAATCCCCGCTCGTACCGAACCGTCCAGCCCTGCAGGTCCGCGCCGGGCGGGCCGGGCGGTTTCGGCTCCTCGGCCTCCACCACCTCCTGCCCCGGATCGGGCCTGGGCGGTTCGTTGGGCCGATCGGGCTCCCGGCCCAGGCGTTTTTTCAGGTAGTCCCAGAAGCCCGTGGCCGCATCCCACGCGGCCTCGCCGGCCTTCCACACGAGGATCCCCGGCGCGGCCAGGGGGGCCAGCACATACTCCCACCGCACGAGACCCGTGAGCTTGTCCCAGGTGAGCACCCCGGTCACGTCTTGCAGGTCGACGGGGATCTCCACCCGGAACAGCTTCTCCGGCTCGGGCCGGTCCGGATCGGCCCCGGGCGCGGTGTAGCGCTCGAACGCCTCCGGATCCACGTTCTCGTACTCCTCCACCCGGCCGTCGGGCCGTTCGATCCGGTACCGCCTGGTGCTGGCGTTGTACGTGTAGATCGTGCCGTCCTCGGCCAGCCGGCGGGCCGCCTTCACGTTCCCCTGCTCGTCCCTCAGTTCGTAGGGGGCCTTGGGATCGTCCAGCACCCGCTCCAGGTACCGAACGGCCGCCTCCAGGTGCTCCCGGGCCGGTTCAGGCAGCCCTTCGTCCCCCAGGGCCCGCTCCAACACGTCCACGGCCGGCCCGGCCTGAAGGGCGAACCCCGCGAGATAGGGGTCGGTGGCGATCCGGGACACCGCCACCACCGAGCCCTCCACCAGGCCCGCCGCGGTGCCGGCCTCGCCCAGCAGGGGAGCCAGGTCCTGGAGCAGGCCCCGGGCCGCCGCCAGCACAGCGTCGGGATCGGAGGGGTCCGCCAGGAGCAGGGCGGTCCCCATGCGGCGGGCCACGTACAGGGCCACCCGAACGGCCCGCCGGGCGTTCTCGTCGCGGGCCATGTCCTCCAGGGTCTCCAGGGCCTCCTCCGCGAACCGCAGGACCCGGCGACCGTCGGGCGGGGCCGGGCCCTGCCACACGTTCATCTCGGCCGCGAGTTCCATCGTCCGCGCCAGGAGCGTGAGGCCCAGGCGGACGTCCCGGTCCAGGGGCATCTGGGCGGCTGCGCCGGCGATGCGGGCCGCCCCCCGGAGCACCGGGCCCGGCTCGGGCGGTTCGGACGCCTCGGCCGCCCGGGCCAGGAGTATGGCCTCGGCCAGCACGGCCCGGACCAACTCCACCGTCTGGGGGGTGTAGTCCAGTTGGGAAAGGTCGGGGTCCTGGCCCACCTCGTACACGGCCTTGTCGGCGGCCCGCAGGAGCTTCACCGAGGCGGGGTCCTCGCTTTCGGCGGTCACCACCTCCCAGGCCCGTTCCAGGGCGTCGAACAGGGTGAAGGCCAGCCCGGGGATCGGCGGATCCCGGCCCGCCGCCTCGGCCACGGTGTTCACGGCCCGGGCTATGGTCCGCTGGGTCTCCACGACCCAGAAGAACCGCTGCCTGGCCCGATCGGCCGGGTCCTCGATGGCCTCCACCTCGGCCACCCGGAGCACCTGGGCCAGCACGTTCAGCACGGCGATGACCTGGGCGTCGTAGGGATCGTAACCGGGCCGGGCCACGCAAAACTCGGGCCTGTCCGCGTTGGCCCGCCTGAGGTCGTCGACCAGGGGGATCACGAGCTCGCGCACCACCCGGCCCGCGTCCGGCGAGTCGCCCGAAAGGGCGGGGTGCTCCACCCATCCCAGCACTCTCCGGGAAAGGGCCAGCCCGTTTCGGATGTCCCGCTCCCCGACCCCGGTGGTTTGACTGACCGCCGTCACGATGGCATCGGCTGCGTCGGGGTTCTGATCGGCCAGGGCGCACGCCGCGTCCGGGATCGATGCGATCACCTCGAGCACCTGGTTCAGGTCGACCTGGGGCGGAGCACCCGGTCGGGCGTTCCGGAGTTCCTGGAGTACGTCCAGCATCAGCTCCGCCAGCCGGACCATGAGGGGAAGCAGGGGCTGCTCGCTCTTCACCGGCTCCATCTCGGCAAGACGCCGCGCGAACTCGGCCGCTTCCCTCAGGGTTCTCCACACGTCCTCCGCATCGAGCCTGCCCTGCTCCAAGAACTTCCGGGCCGGCAGCACCGGCAGGTGGATGCCCAGGGTCACGGTCCGGGCCGGATCGCTCTCGTCGTCGTCCAGGCTCAGCAGGATGCCGGTGAGCAGGTTGTCCAGGGTGCGGACCACGGCGAGCGCCAGTTCCTCGGGAGGAATCTTCTCCAGGTTGACCAGGTTGCCCACGTCCCGCACCAGATCCTTGATCACGCCGGGCCCGAATTCCTTCCACTTCTCGGCGTCGTCCGGAAGCTCGATTTCGATGTCCAGGCCTGCCTCTTCTGCCAGTTTGGCGAGGAGGATCTCGATCACCTCCGCGGCGCTCACCAGAAGGTTGGCGCCGTCGGTCACGAGCATCCGGTTGAACTCCTCCATCAGGGGCGAGCACGCGGCCGCGAGCGCACCGGCGGCGCCTCCTGTGGCGCCGGTCGCTGTCGCACCGGCCTCGGCGCACACGTCGGCCGTCAACGCCAGGGCGAGGGTCGTGCTGAACGCCACGGTGTCCCCCACGAACCGACCGAAGGCCTCGGCCTCCTCTGGCATGTCCAGCAGCACCTCGGCGGCGGCGGTTCCCAGCTTGGCCCCGGTGCGGCCGATGTTCATGCCCGCCAGCAGCGCGCGGAAGGTGTGCACTCCCGCGCCCAGGGACACCCGCTCCACCAGGGTGCCGTCGTCGGTGCGCACCACATCCGCAACACCCACCAGCTTGAGCACCCCCAGCACCGAGAACTCCCCCTGGCCAAGGAAGCCCTTGAACTCCTTGGCCTGTACCGGCTCGCCTTCCTCGTCCGGGAACCACACGCCCGAAGCGGTGGAGGCGATGCTCTCGGCCACCGCGTCCCTGCCGAAGGTGTTCACGTACCGCAGGTTGACCCGGCCCACCACGTACCCGCGGGAGTCGCCGCAGATGGTGTTGCGCGAGGCATCTTCGGGCCTCTCCCCGATCTGCGTCACCACAGCTTCCGCCGCCTGTTGAACCGGATCCGGAAGGCCCCAGGGGATCTCGTCGAGGCCGTTTTCCTTCAGCAGATCCGCGCAGCTTTGCTCGGGGCCCGAAAGGAACGGAACCCGGGCGCCTGATGCCGTGTGCTGGATCCGCACCCTGCGGCTGCCGAAGAACGGAAAGTGCAGGGTTCCCTCGAACGTGACCAGGGGAACCGCGGACGCCACGGCCGCGCGAGCCTCGCGGTCGGTCCGCAGGCCCAGGGCCGACGAGGGCACGGCCTCGGTCTGGAACTGGCTTTCGCCGGCGCGAGCAGCGGCAGTGGGCGCATACCGCGCGAACCGGATCTCGCCCGAAGGGGTGAAGGGGATGCCCAGGAACCCCACGGAGCCCACGGGTTCCACCCGGGGGTTGGCGCGCGGGTCGCCGTCGTAACCGATGTTGCCGTCCGGAAAAATGTCCAGGGTGATCCTGAAATCGCCGGTGCCCGACGCTCCCTCCGGGGGGATCTGCCACTGGGGCCCCCCGGCGCCGGCGGTCGCGCCGAGCACCTCGGCCCGCGGGCTCGCCACGCCGAACTCCGGGCCGCCCAGTTCGGGGGGCACGTCAAAGGTGATGCCGGCGTCCCGGATCTCGATGCGGTCGGTGTCGAACACCACCCCCCGG